>Ga0078972_1005998_pt1 | contig 29730 bp, 25 predicted proteins | sample YelNatPaOPGAMG01_FD_67568 | JGI IMG/M metagenome (GOLD analysis project Ga0078972, IMG submission 67568) | Hot spring thermophilic microbial communities from Obsidian Pool, Yellowstone National Park, USA - OP-RAMG-01 (SPADES assembly) (version 2) | ecosystem: Environmental > Aquatic > Thermal... | reverse complement strand
CGAGCGGCAAAGGAAGCTGTCGCAGAAAAAGCCCGCAAATTCTGGTGTTGATGAGCGCGGATACAACCTAAACTTTGGTAGGTGCGTACGAATCGGAAAACCTTTTCCGTTCTATGCTGACTCGGGTGTATGGCACAGCAGAAAAATCGCTATCCTAATCAGGATATTTACTTGGTAGCTGACGTTTGAAATCGCCGAGTCCACGTCCGAGAACGGAGTCTTGTCTATGCGAAACGAAACGTAGCAATTAGATTCTAACTTGCGCAAACTCAGATACATCAGCCCTGGTTCGAAATTCTTTCCAGATGTTCGTCCTAAGCAGCCGCGATACCGAGCGTTTCCTTGGACATCCCCACATTGAAAGCTTTTTGACGCAACTGGGTTTCCAGCGGAACGGGCAGCATAGACGTGGCGAGCCAAGGCGCGCACTGTTCAGTAACAGCGAATCGTGTACAGTTCGTGGCAAAGCCTCTTAGACAACACCTTAGCGCTGGACGCAGATGCATCCGTACCGATTAGATCGCTGCCGGGGGCCTTGCGTCTTTCCGCAACGGGCGGTTCATCGACGTCAGCGGCACCAGAACGGTGTGCTCGAACAGACCCGTGCAGCGTTCGCCAGAGACCAATGTCCTCGGGGGCCGCGTTTCCGTGGACGCGTGCCGAACGCGTTATCGTTCCACGTTCACTGGTCCGGACTTGAGTCGCTGTGGACGCGAAGCTCGAAAGCGTCTCCACAACATCGCTTCCGATACCACGAATGATCACCAAGTGATCCGATTGCTGCACCCGAAGCATCGATCGAACGAGTGTCACCGTGGAGGTCCCCGATGAGATGCCTTGCGCAGACACGCGACCCCGGAGCATAGCGATGGCGCTCTCTTGTACTGGTCCACAGCGGCGAATATCAGGTCATCATCAATGCATTTTCGGAGCGTTTCGGAACATAGTCTGTCCCGAGTCAGGCCGTTTTCGAGCATTTGTTTCATATATTGAACACGTTTTCCGCCTAACTTCAAGCTCCGTCAATGCGGAGCGATGATTGTCGTGTACAACATGGTTTGGACTGGGAGTCAGATACCAACGCAAGGAAGCATACATGCGGAGGTGCCTTGTGCCAAAAAGTGCTTTCTTTCCAGCAATCGTCGCTTCCTGCAGGTCCTGTTGGAAGCCTCGAACCGGATTTCAATCCTTCTATCGATACTTGTGCAGGAGCCGGCCGCGCAGCTCATCAACGCGCGCTTCAACTTTGCAAGTTACCTCCCGAAGCAGCGGCTGGTCACGAATGCGTTGCACTTGGCGACGTAAGAGCAGTTCCAGCGCTGCTGCACGTCGACAGTGCGGCCCATACGTGCGGTGCATATGCGGGACCTCTACCAGCACCAAGAACAAGACATGAAGCGCTTGGGAACAAACCGCGAACCAGAACGCCCGCCAGCTTTCAGTGGCTAGACTCAGCCCGTACATCCAGAGGTAGCCAAGCACACAATCAGGGTTGTTCAAATACCGATAAATACCCGCGTATGACGGGCGCAGAGAAGCTTCAACCGATGCGGGTCGTTTCCAAGGCCCCTGATGGTTCGACAACGCACACGGTTCGAGAAAAAAGTCTCCGTAGAACCAGCCGTAATCTCCGAGAATCCGATATGCGGAAATAGAAGACGACGCTCCCACGATAATAAGAGCAGACCCGCCGACGAGCGCCGCAGTGCGACCGGAAACCAGCGACCAAACGGAAGGAATTCGGATCGGTTGGGCGTCGTGAAGCGCGAGCATCACAAATACCAGGTGGTTCATAACAAGGCTCATGTTGAACGTCCGCTGCCATTGGCGAAAGGCTTCAGCCGCACAGTGGCCTCGCTGTTCGAAATGCCGTGTCCACCAGCGCCGAGTACTCTGGAGATAGAGTACAGTGCCGAGACCACACCAATGGAAGACCATCCAGCCAACGACCTGCATTGCATAGTATCGAGATGTAAGCGTCCATCCCGATAGGGCCGGCGTAAAGATTGTCATACACGCCATAATGAGCAGAGACAGATCCGAATTTCGAAACGGGTCCAGATTCGCCAGGACCACAGCTTCCTTTTCGATTTTGTTTCGGGAACAGCATGACACGGTGCAGATGCGCTCAGGAGAGACGCTTTCTGCAGCACAGGAGGGGCTCTGCGCCCTCTCGCTCGGGCCGTATGTTTTTTCGATATGGGGCTCCTCCACGCTCATGAGAAAGAGCAGCTGAGACATGTGTGCGATGAGCGACGCAATCAGCAAAGTGTACGAGCGGCATATCAAACTAAAGCCGTAGTATGCAGTATATCCGACAGTGTACATTGGATGGGGGAAAAGCTCGAACACGCCATCGAAAGTGAGCTCACCTTCCATGATGAAAAAAAAGTCGCCCCAATACCAGGCAAAGTCACCCACCACGCGATGCGCACTCGCTTTTGCCCAGAGCGAAAATGCGATCAGCGCAACGCCCAAGAGGTAGCAGAGCCAGACATCCGGCCTCGCATACCAGCGCTCTATCCATGGAAAGTGGAACACTCTGCAGCAGAGCAACAGGTACGACCAGCCGTCATTTGCCAAGACGATGGTCGCAAGACATCGGAAAGCGGCCCAGGCTTCGAAATCAACTGGCCAAGGTGGCGATGGTCCGTAGCGAGCTCGCGACGCTACCCGTTCATCCGGCAAGAGCGAACTGCGAAAGCATCTGCGAATAATTCGCTTCCATTTCGGGGACAGACCTGCCCACCAATGGGTAATAGCGGCGTGACGGGACTGCCGACGCAAGAGCCAGCCAAGCCCTACGTTGTACGCCAGCCGCCAACTGAGAAAGAGCATCACAGAGGAAATGACACCAGCCGCGCAGGAGCCGCTCAACGCATCGGTGCACAGTGGGTCCAGTCGTGGAAACACCCAGAATGTCGCAAAGAGCTGGACCAGGAACAAGGCGTGCACCACGAACTCCAGAGGACCCCAGTTTCTAACGTCGAAAACGAGAGCCGCCATGGTTCGTGTTACCGGGACTCGAAACCGCTCTCCTGATATAAGACCGGTCCCATAGCGTTGTGTAGGACGTAGTTCTTCTCCATGCGCATTGGAGGCGCCCTGTACCTGGGATGCGGCTCGCTCCGTCATCGGCGACGCTGGCGGTACACCAAAATGAACTCTATCGCCCGAGTTCGTCGTCGCACTTTGTTTGAGCGTAACATCGATTCCCGCTCGCACAGGACCCTGCTCATCATGATCTAACGTTGATAGTGACGGCGATCCAAGGCTAGTCCGCCCTCGTCTACGCTCTGTGGATCGTAGCGAGCTCGCCTCATCTGACAGCGAGGATGTCGACGGTGCTCGACTCGGCACCCTACGGCTCTTTCGCGACTTGGAGTTCCGCCGTCCGCCCAGCGTCGCTACCGCATTTTCTTGGACGCTCGGTAACTCCATACAGAAGATGTGCAAGATGATGACCACGAGCCGGCCGACACGGCACGAGCACTTGGAAGAAAGTGGTGCAGGCGTGTATGCGTGCAGGCGTGTATGCGTGCGTCACACGCGACACGCATCGACGTGCGTGCGCGCGCATCGGTATGCGTGCGCGCTCACGACTGGCGGCGGCGGGCGCGCACGTCCAGTTTCACTGGCTCCCATGAATCGATGCGATGCACGGAGACGTTGACGAATCCATAGACTGAGGATTTATTTCGAGTAGAGCAATGTTCTGTATGGATTTGTTCAAGGGATGCATAGACTGTGGATATATTTTATATAGATCATTGAAATATATGGGCGTGTCAATGGATACATAGACTGTGGATTTATTTATCCATGAATCCGCTGTAGACGTTGTGTGCGTTTCCTCTCGGGTCGGTGTGTACGGTTGTGTGTGCAGCTTCCTATCGGACGCGCCGTCGAATTGTCTCGCTGACTGGCTTTACGGAGAGCGCTGTACTCGGAACGTATGGAAACGAGGCGCACTGCGCGCCGCAGCGTAGCGTCCAAACGTTTTCCGCTGTCTTTAGCTGGTGTCCCTGCTGTCCACTGGTCTGCTGCGCGACTACAAAAGTAGTTGTGAGCGTCCGGTCGCCGTCCATTTCGCGCAGGTCGCGTTGCCAAAAGCGCTTGGCATTTTGCGTAGCCGATGTGCCAGCGTCATTCCGTGCACACCGAGGACGCCAGGTTCTACGATACAAAAGTGGAAAAGCGCAGAGACCGAGCTGGCGCTCTGCGCCCGTTCACACCAAGCCGTATGTAGAAAAGAAATCTGAGTTCGAGTTCGCGCGCCCAAGGTGCTTGACGCTGTACCCGTTGCATACTCGTTATGCGGCACCAGAGTGAGCGCCGATTGTGTCTCACTTTCTCTAAAAACATGGCTGTGGCACTCGTGAGGCGCATCAAAGCCGGTAGCTTTGCCCCATGCGTCCGATCGCAGTTTCTGCTCATTCGCCACCGGGTGCGCGTACCTGGTGGACGATGCCATGCCGCATGTCCCGTCTATCTTGAAGCCTCGGCGCTAGCTGCACGTTCTCGCATCCAGCTTTATCCAACGCTGTACCTTTTTTAGACGCGCGCTGCGTAACAGCCAACAACAACACGGAGTATTCCTCCAGACATTGCGCCTACGCACGATACCCATGTTAAGGACGACCTGCTGAATGCCATCGCATCTATTGGTGACGCGGGTGTCGCGCTTCGACGAACGTCGTAGGGGCGGCTTCTATTCGCGGGAACGCAATACCAGCACCGTCTGTACCCGTCGTCCACGGTGGTGTGCTGGCAGCACTGTCCGGCCACTCGCTGCTGGAACATGCAACACACGGCGTTTGTCACCATAGATCGGATTCAGGTCATGATTTTACGATCTTTGTGTCAAAGATAAATGCCCGTGGTACCGGACTTGATCAGGCACCATATCCATGCCAGTTCGCTCGCTGCGAAGCCTCAAGCCCGGATGCCTCGCAGACGCTGCTCAAGAGCAGTGGCATCTCAAGTCCGCGCGTTGCGGGAGGCAGCCGCGGTGCCCGCTGATGGATTCGCCACTCCGTTTCCACCAAAGCGCAGATTGCCTTTTCCAACCAGTTGCAGAGCCGTACGCACGATGTGCGCGGCTGTCAGTCCGGCTTCCTCATATTGTTCAGCTTGTGTTCCTGTTTCGATGAAGACGTCGGGAATGACCATGGGTCGCACTTTGCATTTGCCTTCGTCCAAAAGTCCGTTCAGAGCAGCGTAGTGGAGCACGTGATCGCCGAATCCTCCGATGCTGCCCTCCTCAATGGTGATCAGCACTTCGTGATTCCGAATGAGGCGACGGATCAGATCCGTATCAAGCGGTTTCATAAATCGAGCATCTGCAACTGTACATGCAACATCCAGAGCCTCCAGCTGCCCTGCAGCGTGTACCGCTTCGAGCAGACGCGTCCCGAGTGAAAGGATTGCGACGCCTCGTGGGATTTCGGCGTCATCGGCGGTACTGGCGGACTTCTTTTCGCGGATGATTCGGCCTTTGCCGATCGGAAGCACCTTACCCCGCACTGGAATGGCCTCCAGATCGTACCCGAAGTGTTCACGGAGAACATCGAGGCCAATAGCGGTACCACGTGGATACCGTAATGCACAGGGGCCCTCATCGTAGGCCCGCGCCGTCGCCACCATATGCACCAACTCGATTTCATCACTGGGGGCCATAATCATCATGTTTGGAATGCAACCCAAATATGCCAGGTCAAAGGTTCCATGATGTGTGGGCCCATCATTCCCAACAAGGCCCGCCCTGTCCAGAATGAATCGCACTGGTAGCTTTTGCAATGCAACATCGTGAATAACCTGATCATAGCCACGCTGCAAGAAGGTCGAGTAAATGCAGCAAAACGGTTTGAAACCCTGGATACTCAGGCCTGCGGCAAAAGTTACCGCATGTTGTTCAGCGATACCTACATCGAAACAACGCGTAGGGTGAGCCTCTCCAAAGGCGCCCATGCCGGTACCGCCCGGCATTGCTGCGGTGATGCCAACAATGCGGCGATCTTCATCGGCCTCTGCGATAAGCGCTTTGGCGAAAACGGATGTGTAGCTCGGAGGTGAATGCATCGGAACCATCTGCTTTCCAGTGGCTAGGTCGAATTTGGATACACCGTGATACTTGTCTAGAGCGGATTCGGCGGGAGGGTAGCCTCGCCCCTTCTCCGTCTTCACGTGAAGAAAAATCGGTTTGTTCCCGGGTGCATCTCGAATATTCTTCAGGACATTGACGAGAACCTCAACGTCGTGGCCGTCGACAGGCCCGACGTAGTAAAAGCCCAGTTCTTCAAAGAGCGTCGCGCGGTTGCCGCCAGCTCCCTGTGCAACCCAGGCTCGCGCATACTCGTCAAGCTGGGCTGCAGTGCGCTGCAGCGGATCCGGAAACAGACGAGAAAACTCTTTTGCAATAGCGCGAACGTCCTGGAACTCCTTGCTCGTTAACAAGCGCGACATATAGCCACTGAGCGCCCCAGCTGGTCCGGTGCCTGCAGCGGACTTGGTGCCCGTCGGAAGGCTCACCTGGCCGTTGTCATTCAGAATGACAATGATCCGCGAGTTCAAGTACCCAGCGTTGTTCATTGCTTCGTAGGCCATGCCTCCGGTAAGCGCGCCGTCTCCGATAACGGCAATCACATGCTGTTTCTTTCCTGCGAGATCGCGTCCTATCGCTAGACCCAAAGCCGCCGAGATAGAAGTCGACGAATGGCCAGCGCCAAAAACATCGTATTCGCTTTCGACTCTTCTAGTGAAACCGCTTATACCTCCGCTTTTGCGCAGAGTGTGCATACGATGACGCCGGCCGGTCAGAATCTTGTGCGGATACGTTTGGTGGCTGACGTCCCAGACGATCGCGTCCTCCGGTGTATTGAATACGTAGTGTAGCGCTACCGTCAGTTCTACGACACCAAGCGAGGCGCCGAGGTGTCCACCAGTCTTGCTCACTGCACGCAAGAGTTCCCAGCGCAGTTCGTGCGCCAGCTGTTTCACTTCACCCACGGTGAACTGGCGCATATCCGCGGGGAAGCGCACTGCATCCAGAAGAGGCGTGCTCAGCGGTGCCGCGCTCGTATACTCGACAGAGTGGGACTCTCCAAGCGACCCATCGTCAGCAGCACAGCGCAGTAATGCGGCACGAGAACGCGTCCGTGCAGCACGCCTCCGCGACGTCTGCAGCTGTGCACACGTGCACTGGTTCAACGCTTTCAAGGCGTCGGTTTGGCACGGTGTCCAAGTCGACTGCTTGCTTGCCACAGATCCCACAAATGCTAGACGTTGTTGTACCTCCATGAAAAACCACCAGCACAATGCGTCACCAAGCGGTGTCTTCGGTGCGTTCCTGCAGTACAAGGTTTCAAGTTCAGAGACCGAGCAGATCTGCCAAATTCTTCGCCACAAACACAAAGATGTCACTGCAACCAACTGATAAACAAGGACGAAGTGGGATCACGCCCTGCACACGAGTCAGTTCACACACCGGAGTAGTTTCACGTTTTGAACGCTCACGCAGCGCGATGCGCTGGTTATACGACGTGAGCGCGCACGTCGTTGCGCGTGCGAGCGTCTCCGCCACCATCGATGGCGAAATGAGGCGCCGCTAGGAGCACGCTCCTGATGCTTGACATATTTGTTTTATAACGGACATATGTGCTCGACGTTGCCTAGGGCAACAATCCGTGCTGGATTGTCTAGTTCTGTGCATGAAACGCTCGGGCACTGTCGATGCCGCCGCGTTGCATGTATTGTGTCCAGAATGACCAGGTTCAGAGGTATCGCCAAAGCAGCGTTCGATTCAGAGCACTGCACGCTGGAGCAGATGCAGCAGGACGCTTTTTTGTTTGTTCTTCTGTCAGTAGCACAACAAAAGGAGTCTGCCTTTTTACAATAGAGAATAGTCGAAGAAAAACATGATGCCGTCACCGAGAACATGGGTAAAAGGTCCTACTCGAACGAATCAGTCGCTCCAGGGTCAGCAGGTGGATAAGCGCCAAGCTTGGCGTAGTTCCTCTCCTGAACGACGTGTACCCAGGGAAGAACTTGTTTTACGCTACTAGTACGACTATCCACGCATCAATCCACTGCATTTCATATGCTCTCGAAGAAGAATATCTCAAGAAGTCGCAGGATTCCAAGATTCGTTACCGTTGACACGAACGGTGTAAAAAGCGGGCGAGCACATTGCACGCTTATCTAGAAGGCAAGCGCGCGTTCAACAAAATGCTTTCAATGACGCACTGAGATGCGAACGCTTGTGAAAGCAGAAGCGGCTGTTCGTCTCACTCGATATGGCTTCACTCGGGATGGATAGTAGAACTCGGCGGTCCTTCAATGTGAGGCAAGCCGCTGTTCGGAAAGACGTGACAGGCGAGAATGACGACAACCTTAGCCATAGCGGCGACGCTGTCGTATGGCTATCTACATATCGGAAAAATAAAGGATACTTAAACACCCCATCCTTGGTCGAAGAAATGTTCGTGGCGAATGCTCCTAACATATAACTGTCCTGATCTTCAACAACGCCCAGTTCTGCCACGCTCAATAGGCCATCGTGTGCGCAGCTGAGGCTGATTCTGAGCGTCTCTGGGCGCCAGCCCGTGCGCCTGGATCAATCCTGTCGATGGTGCCTTTCCAGCTGTCGAGCGCCATTTCGACGCTCACTGAACAGCATTAAAGTCGTGTGCATCCGTGAAACCGCAATGTATCGACAAGTTGTTCTCGACGATCACCACTTCTAGATTGCTGCGCTGCTCCGCTTCTCGTGCGAGGAGAAGGAGCAGAAACGAGCGCATATGCCGGTGGGCGTACTCGCAACGGATAACACTATGAAAAGGGATATAAACTAGTAGATTCATAGAGAGAAAAGGCTTTTTTTCAGCATCAGTGTCTACCCAGAACTCCAGAGTCCGCAAGAACAATGGTTACAGATTATAGCAACCACATGCGTGCTACGCTACCACGTACAGGGCAAGGCGAACGATGAGAAGGAGAAGAACCTACGAGACGAAGAAGAGCAAAGTCCAGCTCAAAAGAGGACGAGATGGAACAGCAAGTTAAACAATCGGAGCAGAAAGAACTATCCGAGACGGGTGTCATCGTCTCCCACATGCAATGTATTCATTGATGAAATCTTCCATAGAGCGCGAGGCAGGACGCCATACGGAGTAGTCGAACTCCCGGCCCGAGGGAGGCTCGTCGAGCTTCTCTCGCTTTGATGCACATCATGAAACAAACATTTGTGGGTGTTCCGGACGCAGGGCAGCCAGCTGTGCACATTCCACTGGAATCCGTCGATAATACCCTCATGCAGCGGCTGACGCTCTGGACAGAGGATGCAAAAATGGTCTGATCGTCGGATCAGAGCTTCGCGCACGCGCTTCCTCGAACTTGTTGACGCATTGCTGTGCCCAGTCTGCGAGTGGTACATCCACAAAGCAGGTGTCAAACAGTATCAAACTGACTAGAAAACCCAAATGCGGTTCTAGCTCGAGCGCTGCGTGGAGCGCACTCGGTGGGCGTTTTCCGATCTCCTTACTGGCGAAGAAAAATGGGAGTCATGGAGAGTAGTCTCCGAGTGTCAGTGGAGGCGGGTGACGAGCTGATGGCGCAGGAGATCGAAGAGGTAGCGAGTTTGGAAGAGATGCCGCAACGAGCGTGGCGATCGCTTCAAATCGTCCGAGGGCATGGTGTTGGTCTCGGCCTCGGGCCGAACGAGGTCATATTCAAAGGATGGTTGAAACAGTGTTCCTATCTGCACTGCAATTTGGGCAAGTGAACAGAGTCCTCCGGGGCAATGCAGACTCCCTGCCTGCATTAGAGTGCCCGTCGTCTCCTCGAGCTATCACTCAACATGCTCCGTGTACGTCAGACTAGGGTAGATCTCAACATCGTAGACAAATCTGTACTGAACTTTATACCCAACTAGGTGAGCAACGGGTGATCTCTGCTTACAACTCAGAGGCATTCGAAACAGTTTGTGGGGATAGCGGGATGGAGATCCTTCAGGGTTTCCAGGTTTGGGGGAGCAAGCGGGAAAAGGTGAAAATAGACAGTGGCGACCCTTGAAATATCTGTCTGCTTTCAGATTGTGAACCCCATGCCCAAGACGAGCAATAAATCTCAATGTCAACAGTTCAGGATATAGGAGAAAAAGTTTTGGTAGACGTTTTGGATTCCGGGTTCAAGGTCGTCATGTTTCTGGGCGTACCTCTTAACCATGAGTACGGAACCCAAGATCTGCATGGAGAGCTAATGAAGCTGCTCAACTTTTCCAGAACTCGGTATTATCTGGAGGCGGGCTTCTTTGACGCCAGGAGGCGTGCCAACATGTGGAACGACGGCGCCAGGACCTTCTTCGACCCCCGGTGCACCGTCTCGAGCAAATGGGGAGGCATTGGAGGCTTCGTTCGTGGATCACATAAACGGAAAGTGCCCCATGCCGACGATACTTGGCAGTGGTTTATGTGAACGCGCCAGGCTCGCCAACATTGACTGCTGTGCTGAAGCAAGAAGCTTCCATTCGCCAGACAGTGCTATGAAATGGAAACCGAAATGGCCTAGGTTTCGCTTCGTTGAGCGGCAGCGTATGGTGCTGGATGTTCAGTAACTCGCCGGGGATGCACGATTGCTCTTTCCACAAGAGCACCCAGAACAAGTGCGGGAATCGATGTTGCACGATTTCCATCGATGCGTTCGGGACCGCATTTGCGTATCACGAGCAGGCATGAACGCTGAAACATGTAAAGAAGAAGAAGGTGAAACAATAACTGACGCACGAAAAGGTGAACGGTAAGCTGAACGAACGTCAAATGGCGAGGCAGTCGCAAGAGAGCGCATCACGATGATGTGATTCCATCAGCCGCAATGCGCGGAAGCACGTTCTCCACACCCGCGCTTCAACGCACCGATCAATATCTGAAAGTGTCTCATACATACGGAGCGTCCAGCTATTTCCCGTGAGTCGTTTGTTCTTGCGCCTTGTGTTGTATGCACTGCGGAGATTGAGCTCAAACGCTGGAGAGTTTCGTTTTCTTACTTGACAAAACTTTAAGTTAGGCCAGCGTTCGCCGATTGTGTGCTTTTTCTTTTCTTATTTTTTTTCAGTGCGCGGTGAAGTATCCATCAAACCCCCTGCCTCCAAGTTACATTACCTATACTTCTTCTCGGATATACTGGTCATTTTATACGTCCTATTGTGTGCCAAATGCCTGCCGAGAGCATCCGCAATGGCGCCTATAGCGCCGGTGCGGTCGCTGCACGGAGACAGAACGGCGTTGCCGTACCATTCAGAGAGCGTCGGCTCGTGGAGAGACTTTCGATGAGAACAAATCACAGCCCAGGACAGGGGCATTGGATTCTCGCCCCGAGTATTTCGCTGGTATGGTACGGGCCCCTGGTCCAGCGTATTTTGGGCGCCACATACACAAAAAGCGAACGGTTTTGTTTGCCATTTTCCAGTCAGTCATGGTGCTCCATTGACCGGTATCACTAAGCATGCCTACAAAGATCCATTGCGTGAGCCTCAGTCTCGCCGGGGTTCGATTGGCACGGGCGTTACCAATCGCTTCTGGGGTCCATCTATTTTGGTGCCGATACACCTTCGGTTGCTGCAACTTGTGGGCAATATCGTTGTGCATGCGTCAGAAAAGGATGCCACAGAACCTGTCTTGTTTCTTCAAAGCAGCACGGTGGTCCACGAGAGCGAGTGCATCTCCATTTAACGCATTACTAGTCCATATGTATTCGCATGCGCTTGCTTTAACGCAGGCTGAATGCACTCGTTCAGGTTTCGCATCGAGCTGGCTGTACCGTGTTCCGAACCAGAACTAAATGCTCGTACGAGAGCGCTGCACCGGTCCCTGCAAGAAGGCGTCGTGCTGAACACACCATTTTGGGCCGAACTGAATGAATGCACACCTCTGGAGCGAAGCGGCTCCATTGAGGAGAACGGTATTCTGTTGGAAGCATGGGATCATATTCCAGCTGCAACATGAGTGCATCGAGAAAGCGAATCAGATCCCAGGGAGTGCATATGAAACGCCACATTCGCTTCAGCTGCTTTCATCATAGAATGTGAGGCAGGCGCTGGATCCAGCGGTTGCCCTTTACGACTGGAGAAACGTGACCCGCGACGTCATCTTCAGCTGACAAGAACGCTGCCATGCGTTGCTTTCCATACCCATCGTTCTCGACGCCATGTGGCACACAGCAGCTACCCGACTGTGGGGTGCCCACGTGAAGCAGCTACAAGCTCTGCCAGCGGGTCCGAGTCAGCGTTCCCCAATGTGAAGAACTCTTCGGATAGGGCTTCGAGTTTCGACGCCGACGGATCCTCGTGAGCGGTGCTGTTTTCGGAAATGCTATCGCTATCAGCGTCCCATATGATTTCGCGGTCAATAGCGTCCGCAGTGAGTCTGATAACCCCCAGATTCGTCTCCGTATCTGTCGTGGTTCGTGGTAGCTTTGCAGCTCCATCGTGACCTGGTATTTCCAGGCTCACAAGCTCCTGGAACGTCGCGATGTCCACATGGTCGCCCAGCGTCGACGCGCGCCAGGCAGCCGTGAGGAATCGCTCGACTTGGTTCCGAAGTAACTCATCGTGAAGTGCCTCGTAATCCGGAAGCGTATACTCTAGAGGGCGCGTTGTGGTATCAGCTTGTGGTGCTCCCGGGGCCGGCGTCGTCTCCACGCAGTTTGCATCGGGGACGGGAACCCCTCCTCGGATCACAAAGATACCATTGGACGCGTGCTGGAGATCTTTCACCTCAAAACAGAGCACGTCCCCGACACGAACTTGTTTCTCCGATAAGTCGACACCTGGGGCATCTACTGCTAACGGTATCCATCGGTCATGCTCTCGTCGATATTCTCCCGGAAAATCATCCACGCTAATGGCTGCGTGAAAAATACCAAACACTCGTAGTGCAACATGCCGCGTGCCGAGAAATACGACTCGACCATACAATCGAGGAAGCTGCCGCGTCCGGGTTCCATTCTTCACAACGATCGATGCTTCGCCATCAACCACCGGCGGAGAGAAAACAAGAGCCTCCACATGGAGCCGAACATGGAAAAACCCTCGATCCGTAACCTCTAGGTCGAGTTTTGGTTCTGCAGCGGTGTACGTGTTTGCCCGACGCTTGTGCAGTGGATCCAGTGCGGCGCCAGGTACCGCACGCAATGACACCACGGTTCCCTGCAGAAGCGGGTCGTAACGAAAAAGTCGGTTGAATAGACCGCGGTAGATCGCGTTGAAGACAGTTTTTGGACCTTGCAGCACAGCTGGAGATATCGACAAGCGCTCCTCAAAACGGACCCGTTTCCAGAGCGGTGTTTCGCTGAGTGTTTCTGGCCACATCGTACACCTCGGGACGGGCTTCGGGTAGCAAACTCTCTCGCAAGGACGGGTTACTGCAGCCGAATGTCGCAATTACAAGTGAATGCATACCAACTTTCCGTAACAAAACATCTAATTGAACGACGGAGCGCTACGATAGACTATGGTTGGTTTTCTCTGACGCCCGAACGAGCGCGTCTTTCCACCTGGAGGGGCTGCGTTACGGTTATCGACTTGCTCAGGGCGCGCAAAGTTTGCTGCTTTGCTCGATGGCGATCAAGCTCTGCGATGTACTAGCACGCTTACTCAGCGTGTTATGGGTTTGATTCGCGTCCTCCGAGGAACTCGTGCGGTCTCCGTTGAACCTTTACGCAGCTGCTTCGCACTGTCTCGGCGAGCAACACACCTGGCTACGACTTGGGGAGGAATGCGCGGGCGCCCGTGTCACCGCTGCGACTAGGCATCTGCAACGTCTCATTGGGTTGTGATCGTTTTACACCTCAGTTGCGTTCCACCTCTCGGTGTGTGTCATCAGATGATTTTTCCTGGTTCGTGGCAGATGCTTTCGAAGTGCGTAAGTTTTCAAAAATAAGAAATCCAAGGGAAATTTATGGACTTGGAAGTCGGGGATCTTGGAGGCTCGGTGTCGCCGGCTGCCGGCAAAAAAACGGAAAAATCCTTGTCTCACCGATCATCGAGCGAATAAGAGCGCGTAACGGAGATGAAGAAGGCGGGCGATAGGCGAGGAGAGGTTTTCATGTCTGACGCGATGATATCGAGACTGCAGCGGCAGAGAGGATTGCTTGATTTAGCAGTCCCTGCATTAGCAAGTTCAGCCAGAGGCAATACACGCAGTGAGCTCGTGAACCGAAAGTTCCATGCTGCCGTCAATATCACACGAGGATCGGTGCTGAAGACGAGGCCCGAGGAGCTGACGCGATCCAACTTGTGGTACACGCTCTACGGCTAGAGGAGTGCCTGGAGAAACGAAAACCGATAGCAGGCGACCGGTCGAAAGAGGCTGGGAAGCGTCTGTGAAAGGGTGAATATGTACACGTCATAGTCGTGAAATGTTGTTCGTTTCACAGAGCATAAGTTTAACTGGTTTGTGGGTAAACAGATCAAAATAAATGATCGCAGTTGGACGAAAGCTACCCGTAGCAAGAACGCATATTAGCTTCTACCCAGCAGCTCCAAGTTTCCGTTTGCTCCAAGTGGGTCTTGCGTCAAGATCCCACGCTCGTTCATTCCACCAGGTCTCCTTCTGATGAGCGCACCGTGGATGTTCACTGTGGTGCCGACGACATCACCAGGGAAGCAGCAGCTCGATAGGCTGCCCATGCTGTTTTCAGGCGAGCCTCATCTCTAAGCGTTGCCTACAAAAGTCCTGGTCCGCGTTCTCCCAAACGCTTTCTGATAACGGACTAAATGTTTCACTATCTGCAAGCGTACAACAATGTTTCCCCGCGAATCTTTTTTGCGGCGTGAGATCGATAAATCCAACGAAAACTTCCCGAGTATATGTTTGCTTTCGGAAACCAGACAACCCACTGGTACTAGTCCTGTTTCAGAATCAAATCGGAACGCTGAACAGCTCGTTCTCTTCCTGCTTTTCGATTATATTCCGATATTTTCATTTATGTGCAACCTGTGAATCTAAACTGCACTAGTAGTGGCATATGGATCTACACAGCGGTTTAGGATTTGCGGTCGACTTTTTGGAGTGGCTCATTCGATACTTTGCCGCTGGGATTTGTCACGACATCGTCATCAACATGATTCACTAGGCCCTCGAACAGGGATTCGTAAACAACCAGATAACATCAATCGAGTCATACCTACAAACCGCCACTCTTCTCTTTTCCTTGCATGCGACACGTGCAAATTACGCATTCTTCAAATACTCGGTCAAGCTGCCACAAAGCAACTCGAAGGCGCAACAAAAACTCACGCCATTGGATTGATGAGGAAGAACTCTCGGCGTGTTCCTTGACGAATCGTTCAAAAGCTCGTGTCGAAAACTCAATGGACTTCACATGTCAAACAATGGATTTCACTCGAAAGACATTTCTGCCTGGGGCTGTGGCCGTCGACGAATCGCCATTCGTCACCTGCATTATTTCGATCAATGTTTATGCTCCGAGAGGTTCCCGTGTCTTCTGTTCGAATGGCAAAGGGTCCTAAACTCGGACTTGAGTCCTCGCAACGATCGCTCCGAGTGGAGAGAGCGCGCCAACGCATGACACACACGGGGCGCAGACGGCTCGAAATTGATCGACTTTGTCTCCAGTCTGAATTTTCCTTCTGGTATTTCTTTCATCATGGAAAACATCGCGTTCCAGAAATCCTCTCTATTCAATGGAACAGCGTGCACTTGCGCGCACAGCGGATAGCGCGTTCGCCGAGAAAGTCGCTCATAATAAGCCTGTTATTATAGGGGATGGCGATGGGTGCGGAAATGGACTAGGGCATAGAGGCGAGACCTCTGGACTGCTTCGCGTGCTACGAGGAGGCTCCCAGAGCATGAGATGCGGTGGACATCTCGAAACATCGTATCACACTAGAGTGTCACCGCTGCGAGGGATACACCAACACGCTTTACAAACGAGAAGATGGCAATGGCATGCGCAGCCTAGATCTCAACCTGCGCCAGTGCATGAAATGTGTCGTCAACACCCGCAACCGGCAATATCGGGACTAGCGCTGGGATCAACGTCCCTCGACAGCTGACAAAAGAGCTGGCGGGACAGGAGGGATTGGCGTATTTCAATACCGGAGATAAGAGATAAGGAAGAAGGAGTCGCAGAAAGACATTGCCAAGGACGGCGCTCGTGATGGCTCGAAGAATAGAGAACTCTGGAGTATGCACCCGAGTTGGCAAAGTTTATCTGCTCTATTCTCGTCCGACTTGGGTGTAGAGGCTTATTTGACAAAACATTCGGGACACGAGTTGAAGAGATGGCAAAGTCCTATGTCTCCAGCGGAAGCTTCATGATGATGTGATGGACCTGCGCAACCTAGTCCGGCGCGGTGTCCCAGTGTCGAACAGAGAGCGTTACAACCATGACGCCGATTACCATGGGACAGGTTCATGCTTTTCGCCGACCGACCATCGAAGTTGCAGCAGGTTTCGTTTCAGTGCCACCGCTGATGGCATGGGCCGTGCATTCTCGAGCACGACAGCGGAGTTCATCGTGCGACGTGGCATGCACTCGCTGAACAGCCACAGCATCCATGTTTCAGGAACGCACAACGGTAATATAAAAGACTTTTGCGCGCCTATGTCGTGTATTTGCTAGTTACAAGCATCCTGTAACGAGACCATGATGAATTTGCGACAATGAGCTCCCGCTGCACATGATTCGCTGCTCTGCTTGTGTACGTACCCGTGCAGCTCCACAGCTGACGCTACCCGGTAGCCTTCAACCGTTGCCCCGTTGCATCTGAGCCATGTTTATGCGCCGCGGTGCATCGATACCGGTGCGGTGACCGTGGCTACCACATGCCCTTACGAAAGCGCATCCTGCATGATCCAGTTGGACCCAGGGTTCCTTGCAACCATGTTCTAGGCTTTGGGCAAGTTTTCATCTGGTATACGAGCCACGCAAAATCTTGGCGTCTGGAGCACGTCTTCTATGAAGATGCTGGGCTCAAGCGTGATTCCTCGTCAAAAAATCTTCAGACCGGCCAATCATATCCTCTATCATGCGCTGTCGCGTGCGTTTCTGCAAAAAGTTCTCCCCATAGCTTCGTATTTCATCAAAAGTGCATTCACGACGACACTGAATTAATGCCTGGCGGGCATCCTCAACTGCCGCTGCCTGTTCCTGCAGTGCATTCTGCAGCACCCGTCGGTGCGCTGCTGCCGACCAACGTTCGAGGAGCTCGTTTCGCCTCCGTGTGAGCCGGTCCAGCACCTCTTTTTCAGCGGCCAGCTGTCTCTGCATAGATTCTATTTCTTCGAGCATTACTCTGGTACGCTCTCGATGGAGATGGAGCCTGTTCTCGCGCGCATTGTCCAAGCTACGCTCCAAATCAGCTAAACTTCCGCGAAGCGTGGCAACAGGATATGTCGCGTTGTAAAGTTGCGTAAACTCCTCTTCTACAGCGTCAACGACTTCAAGTTCTGCAGAGTTTCTCCCCTCAAGTCTTTTCTGCAGGCAATTAACAAATAGCTCTTCTAGCGACGGAAGGTCCTTTGGCAGCGTGGCCATATAAACTCGAGGCGTTTGACGATTAGAGCGGCTTGTCCAGGGCTCCGGAAGACCAGTCCGAGTTCAGCCAGCAAGCGCTCAATTCTTGCGAGTAGCCTTTATTTTGAGCGCTTCTGCTTGCAGTCTACAAAGTTGTTCAGCGAAATAGACCAGGAAGCTCGCGTACCTGTGTTCTTGCGTTACTACCTGTGAGCGTTCCGATATTTTGACGGACACGTTTCGAGCCTTGAGCGGCGTACGCGCTGCTGTCCGATTTTCGAGGCGTGCGCGTCACGAGTCGATCGCTGGCGTTTCGCTCGGATTTCCTGGCAAGGAATGAACATCGCGGCATCTTTTGTTCTTTCTATGGGTCGAGTGACGGCAAAAGCCAGACGCTGCATAAGCCAGTTCTCCAAATGGATTTAGGATATAGTTGATTCCGGGGTTTGGTGTAGCCGGGCACTAAAGGTTTAAAGTAAATCCACCTCCAGGGACAGAAGTTTGCTCCACTAGAGTTTCCATGGAAGCGCTTTCTCCTCAGGAAATCCCACAAGTCACGCCCGAACGGCGCACTGCACTTCCTTATATCCCTGGATCATTTCCGCATGGGAAGGATGCTTGCTCTAAGGTGTTGGTCCTCATAATGAAAATTGTTCTCTGCCCGTCATATGCTGCCCGGATCTGCGACCTTGTTCGCATCATGCGCGACACGGTGCTCCATCAGGTTCCGTTTTTGACTCGAAAATCCCCCGAAACCAAGCATTCTGAAGAATGCCGCGTCCGATACACTGCGCCCAAAGACGAAGCCAAAGCTCTGATGCGTGCTGCATTTCATGCTCGCGTCGCGCATAAACGAAAACTTGAGAATCCGCCTCTCAAAATTCCAAAAGTCTTGAATGTTGCCAGCTTTTTCCAGAATCGTATGCACGCTGGGACACCCAAGAACTCGGAGCAGATGCCTGTCCAACGCCCGCCGAGGCCCCGTAGACGCGATTCCAAACCGTTATCCCGAAGAGCGAAAGGTCTCTACTGCTGTATGCACGCATGAATACGTCATGCACGTTTCTCTCCTGCATCTCCATGGCGTACAATTACCTGAACGACAGTTGTACGCCATCTACCTGCAACAACCGACTGCTGCGCGTTTCGATTCCACCAGCGTCACGGTTACCAGAGGAACATCCCTCTTCGACAGAAATTCCTGGGAACCAAATATTTGTTGAACAGACTAAAAACCGCCCGCTCAGCATCCATCTTCCATAGTACTCTGATTTGCATCGTTCCGTATCGAGCATGATGGGAAAACCCACCAGCCCCGACATCGCCTTCCGCGAAATCGACGGTGTCACGGCGATGAAGGCGTCTGCGTCGTCTCAGCTGCACGCGCAACGGATTTCGTTCAAGCGCTGGAACGCAGTTGCGACGAAGGCATGAACTCTGTACTCATGGCGTTTGTTTCGTTGAATATTGTTCCCAGGGACGACTGCAACTCTCAATGTGCAGGATTTTGCTTGAGGTTTACGGGAGAAAACAACCGCTATGTGTCTCGTTCGAGGACGAGTGCGTTTCCGCGGCGCCGCTCCGGTTGTTCGGCACTGCGCGGGCTGCGCTCGCAGTCGGCGTCGCCTGCTCCAGCGTCAGCTTCGCCCGCGTCTGGACCTTCCGCTAAGAAAGGTGTGGTTGCTCGTGATAAGGTGAATGTAGCGGTCATCGGAGCGGGGCGGATCGGCCAAGTCCACGCTGAGAACATCGCTTTCAGACTTCGACGCGCCAACTTGTGCGGGGTGGCCTCCGGCACCCGGGAGCTCGCGGAGCGCTGCTCCCTGGCCGCTGGCTGCAAACCCTACTTTGACTATCACCAGCTCCTGGACGACCCGAATGTGGACGCAGTGTGCATTTGCTCAGCAAGTACGCAGCATACGCGCCAGATGATTGAGGCAGCTCAGGCAGGAAAACACATTTTCGTCGAGAAACCGATCGACATCGATTTGGGCAGGATCGACGAGGCCCTTACGGCAGTCCGCAAGGCTGGCGTCAAGCTTCAGGTCGGCTTCAATCGTCGTTTCGATACCAACTACATGCGAGTTCGCAAAGCGATCGAGACCGGTGAGATCGGCGAAACCCATATTTTCCACATCGTGAGCCGTGATCCGGAGCCACCACCGGCCCACTACTCCGCAACCTCAGGGGGAATCTGGATGGACTGCGCAATCCACGATTTTGATATGGCTCGCTTTCTTATTGGCAATGAAGTCGACGAGGTCTTCGCGTATGGAGCTGTCCGCATATCACCTGAGATTGCTCAGTACGGAGACGTCGACACGTCTGTGGTAATGTTGAAGTTTCGGAACCGTACGATCGGCACGATCGACAACTCCCGCCGTGCAGTCTACGGATACGATCAGCGCTGCGAGGTGTTCGGTAGTGCTGGGTCGATTTCTATCAACAACAGCTTTCCGAACACAGCGATTGTCAGCACCGCTCACCATATTCAGCGCGACTTGCCTATGCATTTTTTTATGGAGCGATATACGGACTCGTTCATTCGGGAAATGGATGCCTTTTGCAGCTCATTGCTCGATGGGACACCCATTCAGTGCACCGGTTTCGACGGCCGAGCGCCGGTAGTCATTGCCATGGCTGCTCGGCAAAGCTACCAGACCGGCATGCCGGTAAAGATCAGCGAGGTCGATCGGCCGCTCCCACCGGAGCTGCACGACTGGGATGGGCAGTGATGACGCTAGCTCGGATGCATGTACTTGCGCACTTTAGCGGGCATTCCTGGAGGATGTACTCTGTGGATCAATATCTATTGTAGTGGCGGGTGAAATTTCTCGAGTCGGGTCGGCGGCAGTACCAGGTATATCGCTCTTTAGAATCTTCATGATAAACGTAATCATCAATGCACTATGAAATTGCTCGCGGCGATGACTTTGCTGGTCTTGTTTGGCACGGCCCGAACGCTTAACTTTCGCTGGCGTCGAATACATCGCGAAGGTGCGTGCAGTATGAGCTCTGCTTGACTCTGCGAGGAAGCAAACAAGACGCATGTTATATGGAAGGGTGCAGCATGTGCTTTCCTATGTGTCTTCGAGGGGGCAGGCATCATAAACGTTGTATTGGTGCATGCTGTATGTGCCGTGTCCGTGCTCGCAAGGAATTCAGCCACCCGAGACGACCTACATTTCGGATATATGAAATGGTTTAGTGGATCGCATTCGGTGGCTATGCGGGGAACCTATGGAAATCGATACCGATACGTGAGCGATGACGGGTTCACGGCTGGGAGCACACAAGGGCGCGTTACGTTCAACCGCTCGTCCACGGTCAACATGCATCGTATTCCATGATCCCCGCCCGTTGTCGGGCATTCAGCATGAGTGGCTGTGCTTCTTGTGCGGGAATCATCTCCACAATATCAATTTTGGTTCCGTGCCTGAAGCAGGCATCTTCTTCACCGGGATACGATCCACTCTTCCGAGCTCAGAGCGCCTGTGAGCACTCGCGGACGCCGCAGGGTTCCGCGGATGCCTCGGGGTCTTGCAGACCGTGCGAAAAACGCGAGTGTGTGCTTCCCAGAGAGCGCTGAGTCGAACGCAGCTGAGGCGTGCAAGCTGGAACTTGTGCTCGTTGCGAGAAAACGTGGCTGCTGAAACGAAGCGACCGTGCGTAGATACATTCCAGAAGTAGCCACGGGGCTCTTTTTCGATTGATTTATTTTTCGCGACCCGATGCCACGGATCGCACAGTTCATATGGTTACCATATATATCGAAGGATATCCAGATCTCAAAACCTGGATTGGTATTCGGCTAAGTCTCCGCGTGGACGCGCTATCATGACGCGTTGATATTCATGCAGGCTCCAGACCTACTCTGCAAACCGCGTCCCGTTCGTACAACGAGTAGCGAGCAAGGGACTCGAATTGTACACATAGCGGTGCGAACAAATTTCAAAGTTTTTATCCTTTCAGAATAGGAGGCGACCTTCGTTCATATCAGTGCTTCAGGGCAGTTTCATGGACGTGCTTATCATTTCGCTGGCATATCGATCATGTGCAGTGAAAGCGGAGGCATCACCAATGCTTCCCCTGCATCCCAGGAGCCTCGGCTCGGAGTCATCGATCCCCTCGCTTCAAGAAATGGAACGCGTGGATGATGCCAGGGCCTGTCAACGGGATGTATCCGAGAATGCTGGTTCGCTGCAGCGTCAGCTTCGACCCATCCGTCCTGCAGCCCAAAGAAAAATCATCAACTGGTCGCCGCACCAGCCGAAGGAGTCGCACAGCTGGTGTTCGCGGCGTTCTGCCGACAGCGCTCAGGACTGAACCTGGAGATCCTGGGTCCAAAAAGTTCAGTGACATGTACGTTTCCGTGTGCAGGCATGGAATCCAACGCACAATCGCGAAACAATGTATGCGCCATGATGATCGTTTTTCAACTCAATTTTGATTCACCCCCTATTCGGTGTAGAGCAGGAGATCGAAATGACCATTCAATGTACCGTATAGGTCACAGATGAATTGAATATAGGATATATTCTTTAGTGAAAAATGCGAGGGGGATTGCATTCGTCCCTCAGGTCAGCAACACAACTGGAATGACATGGTTGAGGCACACTGAAAGAAACAAGTACTTGTGCTCTATTCCAGCTACCAATATTTTCAGAGACTGCTCGCAGTAAATCGTAAAAAAAAGACTGGTTGATCACCTTACGGAGAGCAAAAGCGACGGTAGTAGCCACCACTGGCATTTCTGTTTCTCAAAAGCTTGTTCGTTCGGCTCTGAAAACACTTGGATATCGTCGCAAAAATATTACCGATTTCACGCACGGCCGTCTTCTACTGAAAGCTTAAAGACAACAAAGTTCTTGGAACGTCACTATCAGTATGAAGCAGAGGGGCGTCGGTTTGTTTTTTTTTCAGTTGATAAGAATTCCATCGGGAGAACCGATCGGAACGTATATGGATATTCGCGGATTAGGAAACCCGTTGTACGTACGATGGAACTCGAGTAGAACGAGGATATCATACTTTTATGCAAGCTTTTGAGGATATATTCGGCGACCTCAGTTTCGCAGGCAGAGAACGCCTATCCAACTGCTCCAACCACTTTGTCGAATCATCAAAGACTTGCCCCCTGATGCCTGGCGACTTCATTCTGTTGGACAACATAGCATTTGACCACTCCTGTTACTTTGGAGCTGTTGCTGATGCTATTGGTGTCGAGCTCCTTTTCATTCCTCCGCGCTCTCCGTGGTTGAGCCCCATCGAAGGCGGGTTTTCCGTCGTTGCACGCAATGATCGCTCCACTGGACGAATCACTGATGCATTCAGCAAACGGTGACTCACCCGGAGCACATGTTGTCTGCCTTCCGCAAGTCCTAATCGCGTCGGAAACGTCCTCACGTTAGGGCATAAAGAAGTGCGTTCATTTTGAAGAAATAAAAAATCCAAGGGAAAGCCATGGACATGAAAGTCGGGGATCCTACAGGGCCACCATTGCTGGCTGTCGAAAGAAAGCCAAAAATCGTCTCCTCCCCGACCATCTAGCTAAGACGAGCCAGTGACGAAGACGAAGAAGAAGTGAGGGGATCGGCGAGATAAGGCGCTTGTCCGACGGGACCACGACGAGAATACATTGACACAGGGGGGACGAGTTCTGGCAATCCTTCCTCTGAAGCGTTCCATCAAAGGCCATCAAAGCATGGGGTTTGTGAACCGAGACTTCAACGCCTCCATCAATATAAGGAGCTGTGCGGTACTGAAGACGAGACCCTCGAAGCTGACGCAATCCGACTTTCTGGGGTAGCCTCCCAGGCATGAGGTATGCCTGGATAAAACAAAATCAGTAGAAGCCGGCCGGTCACAAGAAGCTTGGAGATTTCTATGAATGGGTTTTCTGTACCCTCCATGGCTGTGGAACTTTTTTTGTTTTACTGAGCATATACTCCTGCAAGAGTTGCTTGTCACAGCAGTGGGTTGACGAAAGCGGCTGGCACTGCCGTTCAGCCTGCACGAGCTTTAACCTCTGCTGCTGAATTTGATCAAGCGCTGTTCTCACAGACAGAACGATTTTGTTTGCTGCGGTTGAGGCCAAGTGCACTCTGTGAGACCAGTCCGAGTCCCAAAGGGTCCTGCAGCGCTCTCGAGCTTCCGTTTCGAGCGCCACTTGCAGCCTCACAGGTTTCGCTAGGTCACGCTCTTTGGGGAGTTTTGAGAGGCTGCAACCTGCGCACCTGCGTCTGAGCCGACAAATGACCCCCTTGCTTTATTTCCTAACTCGCCTTCGAGGTGCCACTGTTACTGTTGAGCTGAAAGATGGGACGAAGGCCACGGGAACTGTACAGCGAGTGGATAATGAGATGAACGTTTACCTGCTGAACGCTTCCGTTACTGGAAAACCTCCAGCCGAGCTCCCCTCTGCTTCTCTGGAGACGCACGCGGCCCAGGTCGTCGCCCCTTGGACCGAGCGATTCAGTGAACCGGATGCCTCAGCTATGAGTCGTCGGAATCAACCTCAGCAAAAGGCGAGAGAATATCGAATCCGGGGATCTACGGTTCGATATATCATTCTGCCCGAGTCATTGAACCTGGAGAGCGCTTTGAAAGAAACGCGCAAGTTCAGCCCCAGAACACGATATCAGAAAGAGAGACACTGACTGTGCCGGGGTGTTTCGCAAAAATTGTTTCTGTTTATCGTCCGGCGGGAGAGCCCGGGACTCTGGCCTCCGGATTGCTATCGACGAGTCATGGAGGGTTCTTCGTCAGCGCAGTCACAGTTTCGATGTAGAGCTGCTGGGTTGGAAGCATCTTGCTCTGCCTCCGCTGTTTACCGAGGAGGAAGCAAACAGAATGCTTTTGAGGATCGCGGGTAACTTGACGGGTAAGGAGCTTGCCGGCAGGTTCGCGACAGCGCTCTCCGCTGTCGATATCGTCGGCCTCGTTGAAACCGTGCAGGAGCATGCAACGGAGCGTACACACACACACACAATGGAGTTGGTGAGCTTCATCGCGAGTCGTTCCAGTGCGCAGGCGCATGTTGCCGGCTCTTTGCCTGGCGTCGCGTACGCTACTCGTCATGCTACGAGGCTATGTACGAGCGACATGCGTCCCTGAATTCGATGAGGAACAGTGCTTTGCTGATCCCTGGCCTGAAATAGCGAAAACTTCCGTCTAAGGTGGCCTAATACCATCGTTGGTACTCTCCCAAGCTGCGGAAGCAATGACTGTTTCTCGATGTCTGCTCAGGTCCAGGATTCGTTTGCAGCCGATATCTCTTGTAGGTTTACCAGCAGGATACGCCAGCAAGCATCGCCTGATACGGCGCAATCGCGTCTATGGCGTGCGCTTTGTACGCAAAAGTTTGCAGGATAAAGGTGTCCTGAACCAATTTCCCGACCGTACTCTAGCCTCCTTGAAGCACGTATGACATTCGAGACCATGCACTGGAACACCAGATCGACGGTTATACGGTTTGTCCAGCCAGACTTGCAGTATTCGAAAGACAACCCCTGAAAGTCGCAAGCTCTACAAGCTTCTTGAAGCATGCATTACCATCGAAGCTGCAAACTGGAACAAACTGCTAGACGCATAAGCTGTTCACCCAACCTGACTTGCAGCATGCGAAACATGAGCTGAGGAGAATCGGATGGGTTGTCTCTGCCCATCGATGAGGCGTCACCGTCCTCTTTCGCATTCATGCGCACTTGAACGCGACCCGGTTGCCGCTGCGTATCGCCGTTTCACGACCTGCGCTCCGCAGCACCACAGACCGGACTTGAAGCGAAGACTCTTGGGAGAGGTTCATCAAATGCAGAAGGAGCTCGATAAGGCCGTTCGGAGCGCTAAGAACGCCATCTCTACGGCCAAAAAGCAGTACATCGTGTATGCGTTACGGGACACTGTAAAGCTGTTTCGGAAGCAAAGGACTGCCTCGGCGGAGCGCGAGTTTGTCAAAAAGCAGCTCGCTCAGATTCGGGACCTATCTCGACAAGAAGATCGTTATTTCCGCCGACGCAACGTTGCAAAACTCGTGTTTTTCTACCTAAATGGCTATGGTGTCGAATTCGGTATCATGGAGTGCGTCAAACTCTGTGCCAGTCCCAAGTTCAAAGACAAACGCATTGGGTACATGGCGCTGCAGGTACTGCTCGACGAACAATCTGAAGTTCTTCTTCTCGTAGTGAACGTTTTGAAACAGGATCTCCAGAGCGACAACCACCAGATTGTGGCTCTCGCGTTACACGTAGTGGCGAACCTGGCTTCAGCGGAGATCGGTCAGGACCTCGCTCCCGACGTGGAACGTCTCCTGCACTCGCGGAACCCTTTTATACGGAAGAAAGCAGCGCTTGCGGCGCTCCGTTTATGTCGACGTACTCCAGAACTAGCGGACTCGTTTCGAGCTGCCGCCCTGGAGCTGTTGAAGATGCCACACCACCACGGTGTCTTGATTAGCGGTCTGGCGCTGCTCGAGGAGCTGCTGACGGTAGCGCCGGGTGCCCTGTATGGGATGCTAGCCAACGAGTATCAGGCATTGTTGGTGCAGCAGCTTCGAGAAACCGCAACAGCTGGCTTCAATCCAGAATACGGATTCCAGGGTGTCTGCGATCCATTTCTCCAGTGCAGCATCTTGAAGATGCTTCGACGACTGGGGCAGCACGATTCGGCGGCGACAGAGGAGCTTCACCGAACACTTATCGATGTTGCGCGCTCAAGTGAACGCTCTCATGGAGTTGTCCTCGAATGTGTTCGCACGATTTTGGCGCTAGAGAGCTCGCCTTCGAGAAACCTGGCTTTCGCGATTCAGATACTCGGTGACTTTCTACGTAGCCGTGACCCGAACTTGCGCCTTGTTGCGCTAGAACTGCTCCCACAGGCTGCAGAGCGGAGCATGGCGAGTGTTGCCGCCCACCAGGAGACGATTTTCGAGTGCCTTCGTGATGCGGACCCGACCATTCAGCGACGCGCCTTGAGTCTCCTGTTTGCGATAGGCACTGCAGCGTCGCTTCAGCGATTCTGCAAGGAGTTGGTATCCTACCTACAGAGCGTGCGGGAAGCACTGCACCGTTACGAGATTCTTCAGCGTTTGTGGTTGCTCCTCGAGGAGACAGAGCCGGACGTGTACCGAAGACTTGACCTTTTCGTAGAGGTAGCTCAGACGCTACCGACCGGCGATGATGACATCGACGACGACGCCTTCAGGGGCGGTGCTGGCGATCCCGGTAGTGGTGCTAGTGGTGATCAGCGCCACCGTATCTACGAACCTGGCGTCAGTGGCGGCTCCGATGTTGCTGGTGATGCGTACGCCGGCCCAGGGCTCTCGGTAGTGCAAGAGATCGAAGCGGAGCTCGCTGACGAGGTAGTCACGGCGATGTTGGCGAACCCTGAAGCCGGTATGGCTATCTTTTACCGATTAATGGATATTGTTTCAGAGCAAATTGCGCGGAGACGTTCGGCTGTGACCCTGCTCATGCATATTGGACTTGCGTTTGCTGCTGAGCACGACATTCCGCATAGCGCTCGCCCTCGTACATACGCAAAAGACGCGGATGCGAGCGCTCAGATAGGACAAGCATCTAAGCGTGAACGGGGTACGTCAAAAGCTCCACGTGCAACGAATGCGGCGATAGAACAAGCACCTGATTTCGAACTCGGAACGTCAAAAGCTCCGACTGCAACGAGTGCGGCAGTTTTATCCGAACGCGCTGTTGAAGACAGCGAAGCCGCAGAAAACGGTGTTTCATCTGTGAACAGCGCGGATATCCCGTCAGCCGCAGAGGATAGTCTCAATTGGAAACTAGCGGAACTGGTGCTTCATCTACCTGGTGATCGGGATCTGTCTCTCCGTCAACGGCAAAGACCGGCATATCTGCACCGGACATCAACCCTGGGGCGTTTAGCCGTAGATGTGCTCTTTCGCACAGCCTTGCGGACGCGGCTCAAGACGAGTGCAGTGTTTGGTGCATGCGCTCGACTCCTCTCCGAGCAATCAAAAGCTTTGAGCCTAGACGTGCAACAGCGAGCTCGAGAATACCTGGTGGTTTTGGAGAACGCTCCGTCTGAGACCTTTGAACAGCTCGAGTCTGCATTCTCGCTACCAGATTCATCAAGTTTGCTCGCCTGGCGGCGACAGGGTGCAGCGCGCTCTCGAATCGTGAGCATGCGATTCCTCGGCTCGCAGCATCGCTCACGGATGAACGCCGGAGCCGCACAACTCATTTCCTTTGATGACGAGGAGGAAAGCGCGGAAACGTCCGGTTCACGAGCACCGGACGAGCAACCAGCCGTGCAGGCACCACGCCAGCGCACTCTTCTGGCCGATGCCGTACCGGTTGCAGTTTCGAGCGAATCCACCAACGAAAACGACAGCAGAGCGGCGTGGCATCTCGATATCCTGGAAAGCGTCCTGGATCAAGTGAATTCGAGCGAGGAAGCGTCAGCCGGGTCAGCGTCCGCGAGTCGCGTCATCTACGACGACGAAAAGCTCCGCATACAGATCCAACGCACCAGCTCGGAGACTGTCGATGGACAACAGCGACAGGTATACCATCTGGAAGCCCAGTTCATGAACAAGAGTCCGCGGACCTTTACGGAATTTTTATTCCAAATATCGGTACCGAACTATATTCTGCTCGAAATGATGCCAGCTACGTCGGGGAGCCTGCCCCCGTCGACACAACCTCAGCGGGTAACGCAGCGGTTTCGACTGCACAAGGATGGGCATGACACACGTCCATTGACGTTCCGCTTCCGCTTTACGTATGTGGATCCTTCGGGTCAGCGGATTGTGCGTCAAGGTCTCGTGGGTGACGTACTTGACGCGTTGGATTCTTAGCTCGAAAACGTTCCGCGGCGCTATGCGTGAGACTCTTATTGCTAGCTCTCACGAAATGTGACTCCGAGCATCGCCTTGACCAAGCTCGTGTTGCTTTCTGATGAAGCAGTGCTCACTTGCATCAGTTAAGTGAGCTTCGAGGCTGTCGCCGCTAAAGTCGTTCGATACAGTCGGAAATTGGCCTCGTCGTTATGCTTCGCAAAAGGAGCCTTGCGCTGCTCCTCGACTGTTTCCCAGAGCGTCCAAGCCTTTATATAAAGTTGATGATGCTCCTGGGAAGCGGTCTAATCCGTAGACAATTGCACGAGGGCAGCAGTCGGGAAACCACTCCATGCTTTCCGCTGGAGCGCACACCATCACCTCTAAGAAGCATCGGTGCGTCCGGCGGTCTTGAGGCGGGGCAGAGCTTTCAGACCCGGAAAAGGCTGCGTTCTAGATCGAGGAGTCTGGAGTTCATTTACATTTAGCGGCCTTTACGCTATCGGACGCGTGCTTTCCCAGCCATGAAGTCGTTTGTGCTCTATTTAAGCATCAGCCTCGTTTCTTGAAATAGCCGTGGTGCAGAGCGGACTTGTGAAACAGAGTTCTGAGCGCTAGCAAGCTCTGCAAAGATACTGTAATCTCTGGATAGGAGTATCCGGCTTTCCAAGAATTGCTAAACCGTGCCAGGAATCAATGGTATATGGGTATCGTTATGCACGCAATGAACATAAAAAACAAACGCTGCATCCGTGTCGGGTGTACATTCAGTACTGCATTGCCTGTTCCGTTCCTGCCCTTCGTTTTTTCCGACCTTTCTTCGATGCACATCCTCGACATTCCAATTGCATGAAAAAGGACCCGCCGATTCATCTGTCGTCTTAACATGTTCGTTCGTTTCGTCGGTGTGGCTCGTTCTAGCCTTTGATTCGAGGATTCTGTACCTCACCGGAATCAAAACGAGTCACCATGCCATCGAGAACGGGTCCGTAAAATAACAGTTATCATCGTGGAATAAGGACACACAAGCCTCCATGCTTCTCGTTTACCTGCCTGCAGCATGCTCAAATCAAGCATGCTTCAAATTTCCCAAGTTTTCCATTCAAGAAAATTGATGCCGCTGGACTGATAATGCAAAGAACGCCACGTCGTCGCTGGACGACTTTTCGATATCTTCATGTCGAAATTGGAATGAAATGGTCACCACGAAGATTCGATTCCGTTTGAACGACTCCTCCTCTTCTATATGCGGCTATCAACGAAACTGCATTCGTCAGCAGCATGCTACCACTCATGGGATATGCTCCCAGAGACTCCACGTTCAATGATTTGTGTGGTAAAGGGTCTTGAGCCTCCGTCACCACAGCGATTCGCTTACAGCG
>Ga0078972_1005996_pt1 | contig 29735 bp, 20 predicted proteins | sample YelNatPaOPGAMG01_FD_67568 | JGI IMG/M metagenome (GOLD analysis project Ga0078972, IMG submission 67568) | Hot spring thermophilic microbial communities from Obsidian Pool, Yellowstone National Park, USA - OP-RAMG-01 (SPADES assembly) (version 2) | ecosystem: Environmental > Aquatic > Thermal... | reverse complement strand
CGGTGAGTCGCCGCCCGACCCTCTCCCCCTGCTGAGCGGGATCTTGACGGACAGTGCCTCACCGCAGGTGACCTACCGTTTCCCCCAACCAGCGGAAGCTTTCGGCATTTCGTCTGCTGGAACAGCCGTCGCCGCGTTTTCCGCGAACGGGGGCGCAGAGTTGACGCTGTACTCGGCTGACAAGTCATCGGTGTACCCTCTGCCCTCGCAGCAACTCTACACGGTGGAGGGTGTGGCTCCCCTCTCCTCTGGAACAGTTTGGGTTGTTGGGAGGAAAGCCTCTGGACAGGAGCTGCAGGTAGGTGAGTATCACCCGGGTCAAGGGAGCCTATCTCTTCAACCAATCACCGGTACCGCGAACGAGGGGGTGATGGGGATCGCCGCGGCGCAAAACGGGGCATGGGTAGCCACGGGGCCGCGTCCAGTGCTCTATTGGGTGCCGGAGTCCGGAGCGCTGGTCGCCTATCCACTGGACGCTCGAATGCTCGGAAAGGCAGTAGCGGAAAGCAACGGGGATGGCTGGCTCGCTGGATCCTTGCCAGATGGCTCGCCCGAGATGTGGAAGCTACAGCCTGGGAAGGCCCCCATCCCAGTGAGAATGCCGCCCCCAATCGACATGCTGGGTGGCTTGGCGGTAGGGCCGGACGGAACCGGCTATGCGGGATGGTCGGCCGTTGGGGGCGGACATGGCCTGCCCGGTTTTGCGCACGTCAGCGGTGATGCCGCTAGCCTAACCATTGAGGTGGACACGATTTCTCCCGACGATTTGCCAGGCGGCGGCGTGGGATCAGTGGCCGTGGACAATTCTGGACACGTCTGGTGCGGCGTGCCTTTTTCTCACGCGGTTCTTGGCTTCGGGATCTTCCTCCCAATCGCGATCCCACCGTTGCCCACGTCCCAACCGGCACCAGTCGCGACGTCCGCGCCCTCGACCAGCACTGCACCGGTCTCGTCGATGCCCGAGCTGTGCGCCAGCGACCCCACCTCGGGGCCGCCGGGTACCTCCATCACAATGACAGGGCAGGGCTTTGGCTCCACCGCTGGCACTGTTCAGCTTCTCGGTGCATACACGGCGGGCTTCACAAGGGTGGCCAACGTGGTTTCGTGGTCCGACAATCAGATCGTGGCTCAGGTTCCGGCGGACATGCCCGCAGGGGAGTATATCATTGCCATCGAGGCTGGAGGGCAACAGGCCGGTCCCTGTGGTTCGGGAGCGTGGCCCGGCATCTTCACCGTGACTGGACCTTCCGCCCATGTTACCGGCCTGACCCCGAGTCGAGGTAAGGAGGGCATCCCGTTCACGATAACAGGCACCGGTTTCGGCTCTGTGGTTGGCCAGGTGCAGTTCTGCCAGTTCTGCGGGACCCCGTCGCAGATTGGAGGGAACGCCCAGATCACTTCCTGGAGCGACACTCAGATCCAGGGTGTGGTTCCACGGGCACTGCAGTGTGGGGTAGCGCAAGTTTGGATCATTTGCCCAGGCAGCAAGGTTGAGGCCGGCTCCTTCACGGCAGAGTGCGGACTGAGTGGGTGACTCGCCGCCGATGTTGAGATGATTCTAAGCTGCTGCCACTCGGAATGTGGGGTAGTGCTGCACAACTTCCTTATAGTGCGGCGGCACCCTGTACTCCAATGCGCAGATCGCTGCGCCCACTGCTGATTGTCATCGCCCTCATCGCCTTCGTGACCAGCTGTTCCACCGTGCCGCCCGCCCCGGCAACACCGGTAGCTACCAGCTCCGGGACAATGTTCTCCCAGCCAACAACGGCTCCGCTGGGCACGCACAACCTGGTCGTTGGCCAGGACCTTCTGCTTGTAGTGGTCCAGGCTCCGCTCCGTCTTGGCCAAGGCTTGCTGACGGCGGCTCAGTCGCTATTGACGCGCTACTACCTTGCCACAGGCCTTGCTCAGCTTGCTGTAGAAACGCTCCGCGCGATCTTGGTCATGCTGGGCCGCCTCCAGATCCTTGGCCTGCTGCTGCCAGAGCGCCAGGTCCCGCTCAGCTTGCTGCAGCCGCTCTCGCTTGGGCCGCCCGCTCCTGAGTACGGGTTTCCTGCTCCCTGGCGGCCTCGAGCAACGACTGCTGCTCGGCAATGGGCCCCTTGAGCAGTTCAGTACGGCGCCGCAGCCTCACACCTGTCGCGGCCTCGGCCGCCTGCACCATGGCATGCAGCCGAGTCGTGGCCACAGGGTCGCCGGGATGTTGCTTCACGGACAGCCACAGGCGTCCATAGGTGGGCCTCTGCAAGCTCACCAGAGCGGCTTGGTAGCCGAGGCGAACCTCGTAGGTGCTGAAGGCTGTGCCGCACTTGGGGTCATAGTGGCAGAGCGCAGACCACAGACCAATGCGTCCCTCGTGCAGCGCATCCGCAAAGAGAGGTTGCGTCGCCACTGGCGCCGGACGACCCAATGCACGAGACGTTCGTGTTGGGCCATCTGGGCAGCCAAGATCGGGTTACCCTCTCCAGAAGGAAACGTGGTAGACTCGCACATGGCGATACCTCCAATGCTGGTTTGATGATTGCTGTCTCGGACCAGCAAGATATCGCTGTGCCAAGGACGACGAGAGGCTGTAGCACGTTCGCGCGCTACAGCCTCTCACTATCTGGGGTTGAGGACCTTTCTCCTACGGGGTTGAGCCCTCAGCCATCACCTGCTGCGCAAGCCCCCGCGAAGCCGTCTTGACATGGGGCACAATCGGCGGTAGAATAATTCCGATATTCAGTTCGGAATTCGCGGGGAGGGGCGAGCGATGCGCTTCTCGGCCAAGGAGCAATATGGCCTGCGGGCGATGGCAGAGCTGGCGGCGCGCTACGGCCAGGGCTATGTGCCGCTCAGCGAGGTCGCCCAGAGCCAGGGCATTGCGCTGGCCACGCTGGAGCAGCTGGTCGCCCCGTTGCGGCGGGCCGGCCTGCTGGTGAGCACCCGTGGTGCCGCCGGCGGCTATGCGCTGGCTCGCCCGCCCGAGCGAATCTCCGTGGGCGATGTGCTGCGTGCCCTGGAGGGGGCTCTGGTCCCCATCCCCTGCCTCGAAGAAGCGGGCAGCACCCGTTGCGCCCGGGCCAGCGAGTGTACCACGCGCCCGGTGTGGGCGCTGGTTCGCGCGCGACTGAGCGAGACGCTCGACAGCCTGACCCTGGCCGACGTATGCGGCCAGGAAATCGACGCAAGGAGACGAGAGCCCCGTGTCACTCTGGGAGACACTTCGTGAGGACCTGGAAACCGTGTTCAGCAAAGACCCCGCTGCCCGCAGCAGGTGGGAGGTCTTGCTCTGCTACCCCGGCCTGCACGCGCTGTGGATGCACCGCCTGGCGCACGCCCTTTGGCAGCGCGGGCACCGGCTGGTAGCCCGTGTCGTTTCGCATTGGAACCGTTTCTTGACCGGTATCGAGATCCACCCCGGCGCAAAGATCGGCCGGCGCTTTTTCATCGACCATGGGATGGGCGTGGTCATCGGCGAGACCACCGAGATCGGCGACGACGTGCTCCTCTACAAGGGGGTGGTGTTGGGCGGCACGACCCTCCAGAAGGGCAAGCGCCACCCGACCATCGGCAATGGTGTGGTCGTCGGCTCCAACGCGGTGGTCTTGGGGGCCATCACCGTGGGCGATTACGCCAAGATCGGCTCCGGTGCGGTGGTCGTCAAGCCCGTGCCGCCGGCGGCCACGGTGGTGGGCGTGCCCGGGCGCGTGGTGGAGCCGAAGGCGGCCCCGGTGCCCACCAAGCCAGACCTGGAGCATGGCCGCCTGCCCGACCCCATCATCGAGGCGCTGCGCAGCCTGGAGGCGCGCGTCGAGGCGCTCGAACGCGCGGTGAGCCAACAAGGAACCAGCGGCCCTGGAGGAGACGATGGGCAGGGAAGGGCCGATGGAGGCGAGGATGTGGTTGTGCCCCGTCAGTTCCCCAGCTCCGCCGGTTCCCTCAGTTCTCTATAGAGGAGAGGAGACCTATGGTGCCCAAGCCTGATCACACCGTGTACATGGACCATGCAGCCACCACCCCGGTGGACCCGCGGGTGGTCGAGGCCATGCTGCCCTACTTTAGCGCCCGCTATGGCAACCCATCGAGCATCTACGCCCTGGGCCGCGAGGCGGCCGATGCCCTCGACGGGGCCCGCAAGACGGTCGCTGCCATCCTGAACACCCAGCCGCGCGACATCATCTTTACCTCGGGGGGCAGCGAGTCCGACAACCTGGCCATCCGCGGCTGCGCCTTTGCGCAGCGCAAGCAGGGCAAGAATCACATCATCACTTCGCCCATCGAGCACCACGCCGTGAGCCACACTGTGGAGCAGCTCGTCAAAGAGTTCGGTTTTGAGTCGACCGTGGTGCCTGTGGACCGCTACGGCGTGGTGGACCCGGCCGATGTGGAGCGGGCCATCACCGACCGCACGGCGCTGGTGACGATCATGTACGCCAACAACGAGGTCGGCACCATCGAGCCGGTGGCCGAGATTGCCAAGGTCACCAAGGCCAAGGGTGTGCCCTTCCACACCGATGCGGTGCAGGCCGGCGGCGTGCTGGACCTGGACGTGGAGGCGCTGGGAGTCGACATGCTCTCCCTCTCGGCCCACAAGTTCTACGGGCCCAAGGGGGTGGGCGTCCTCTACGTGCGGCGGTATACGCCGCTCATGCCCATGCAGACCGGCGGCGGCCACGAGCGCAACCGGCGGGCGGGCACCGAGAACGTGCCCTACATCGTGGGCCTGGCCAAGGCGCTCGAGCTGGCCTACGAGGAGCGCGAGCGGGTGAACCCCTACGTGGCGGGCCTGCGCGACCGGCTGGTGCAGGGCATCCTCTCGCGCATCCCCGACGTGGAACTGACCGGCCACCCGACGCAGCGGCTGCCCAACAACGCCAGCCTGGTCTTCCATGGCATCGAGGGCGAATCGATCCTGCTCAACCTGGACCTGATGGGGGTGGCTGCCTCTAGCGGCTCGGCGTGTACCTCGGCCTCGCTAGAGCCCTCGCATGTGCTCCTGGCCATGCATTTGCCGGTGGAGATCTGTCATGGCAGCCTGCGCCTGACCCTGGGCAAGGACAATACCCAGGAGGATGTGGACTATGTGATCTCCATCCTGCCGGGGATTGTGGAGAGGCTACGGGCCATGTCGCCCATGTATCGCGGGTAGGGGCGAGGAGGCGCCCATTGAATCCAACTAATTCGGCTTGGAGCGACGGTGACAGTTGCGCTCAGCGTAGCGCGGTCTTCTAATGAGCACAAGATCCGGTGGTAGTGGGCGGATTGTGTCCTCGGCGATGATCGGCCCTTCTATCACATTGCGCGTCGAAGGCCGGATGAGCCGCAGTTCACGACCACGCTCGACGAAGAGCTGTATCGGGTCTTGGCCAGTATAGGCCGTCTTGGGCAGGTATTCGACCAGCAGTGGCATGGAGACGTCGAAGATGTCGACCTTAGCACGCCCCGCGATCTCGAGCCGTAGCGCTTGCAGGATCTGAGCGATGATCAAGGTGGCCCAGATTTGCTGCAGGATGATCACGGGCTTGCTTGACCAAAGCAGATGTAGCTTGAGCTCGCGTTTGACCAGTTTGATCGCCAACTCGATGTCCCAGCGCCGGGCATAGAGCTCAGCAATCATGCGGATTGGCAAGGTCTTGGGATCCAAGACGTTGGTTACATAGCTGTAAAGTTTGCCCTTGACCCGAAATTGCACCAAGCGTACGGCGTGAGCGGCTTGGTCCGCGCGATACTTGCCCAGAAAGACGACACCATCGAAGGTATCGCCCTGCTGATAGTAGCGGTGCAGCACGACGTAGCTGGTCTTGGATCGCAAACGAGAGATCCACCAGTAGCCGGCATCTGTCAGCCAGTCGAACCAGGCGAAACCGAAGTAGCCCAAATCAGCCAGGATGAGGCTTCCTTTAGGTAGGCGCTCAACCAAGCTAGGTGCCGCGACCTTTTCGTTCTGCTGTGAATCAGGGATATGCTCCACGTAGCGCCACATCTGACGCCGCAGATCGAATATCGCCGCTAGCTTTCCGGGCAGCAGGCGTGGGTCTGCGTTGGGCACGCCCCGGAGCCCTGGCAACATACGGGCAATCCTGTCCAGGGTGGTTTCGTCTAACGCGAATACCTCGGTAGCAAAGGGTGCTAAAGAACGCTGCGCGAAGGGCTCTAGCCGCACGGCCAGCAAGTCACGGATCTGCTGGAACAGACGCTCTAACGGTGCCGTCCCAGCCTGGGCTAGACGCTTGTAGACAGCCTGGTCGCTGACAGGAAAGCGCGGGAAGAACCAGAAGTTGCCCTGAGTCAGCAGTCGCCACAGGGCCAACTGGCTGGTGAATCCGCGCAAGACGCACACGAGCAAGCCAGCCCATAGAGCTAGAGCAGGCAGAATACGCGGACGCCCACGTGCAGTATCGCCTTCCGGCTCGGGCATCATGCGTGAAATGACGTCCTGCAAAAAGCCCTCGACGTCTCCGAGCTCCCTGCCGGTGATTTGAGATTGGTCGGTATACTCTCGGCCATTGGTCATACACATGACCAAGAGTATACCACGAACAAGATCTGTTTGCGCGAAATAGTTGGAGTCAATGGGCGCCGCCTCGCCCCTACATTGGGCGGTTTGCCTGAACGGCGCTTCTGCTGTACCATTCCTCACAAACTTGCCTCTTCCCTGGCCTCGACCCAACAGGACGGACCCATGAGACGGATCGATACCGAAATCCTGGTTATCGGCGGCGGTGGCACCGGCGCCGGCATCGCCTGGGACGCAGCGCTGCGCGGCTTTCGCGTGGTGTTGGTGGAAAAGCGCGACCTCACCCACGGTACCACCGGCCGCTTCCACGGCCTCTTGCACTCGGGCGCCCGTTACGTCGTCAAGGACCCGCAGTCGGCCGCCGAATGCATCGCTGAGAACCGCATCCTGCGCCGCACCCACACCCACTGCATCGAGGATACGGGCGGGTTCTTCGTGGTCACGCCCGAGGACGAGGGCGACTACCCCGACCGCTTCCTCGACGCCTGCCGCCGCAGTGGTGTGCCCTGCCAGGAGATCTCCGTGGCCGAGGCGCTGCGCCGCGAGCCGCTCCTCAACCCGCGCGCGAGCCGCGTCTTTGAGGTGCCCGATGGCTCGGTCGACGGCTTCCTGGCCACTCACGCTACCGTCGAGGCGGCGGTGCAGGCCGGAGCGCAGGTGCTCACCTACCACGAGGTGGTGGGGCTGCTCGTAGAGGGTGCCGATGGCGACCGACGCGTGGTGGGCGCCCAGGTGCGCGATGTGGCCCGCGGTGAGCAGGTGGAGATCCACGCCGCGCTGACCATCAACGCCGCCGGGGCCTGGGCCGGGCAGGTCGCCAACCTGGCCGGCCTGACGGTGCGCGTGATCCCGGGCAAGGGCGCTCTCCTGGCCATGAACCACCGCATCGTCAACACCGTCATCAACCGCTGCCGCATGCCCTCCGACGGCGACATCATCGTGCCCGCGCACACCGTGGCCGTCGTGGGCACCACCGACCGGCGCGTCGACGACCCCGAGACGCTCACCGTCGAGCCCTGGGAGGTACGGCTGCTCATCGAAGAGGCCGACAAGCTGGTGCCCGGCATCCGCCAGGCGCGGGTGGTGCGCGCCTGGGCCGGCGTGCGCCCGCTCTACGAGGAGCACCAAACCGGCGCCACCCGCGACACGACCCGCGCCTTCACCCTGCTCGACCACCGTGCCCGCGACGGTGTGGCCGGGTTCCTCACCATCGTGGGCGGCAAGTGGACCACCTTCCGCCTGATGGCCGAGAAGGCGGTCGACAATGCCTGCGAGCAACTGGGCACGCGCAAGCCGTGCGTCACCGCCACCACGCCGGTGCCTGGCGCCGAACGGGGCTACTACTGGCTGGGCCATCGCCTGCAAGAGGTGGAGCAACGGCACCTGCAGGGCGAGCTGGTCTGCGAGTGCGAGCTGGTGACGCGGGCCATGGTCGAGAACGCCGTGCGCGCCAACCCTGCCCTCACCCTCGACGACCTGCGGCGCGACTTGCGCCTGGGCAAGGGCCCCTGCCAGGGCGCCTTCTGTACCTACCGCGCCGCGGGCATCCTGCACGAGCTGGCCTGCCAGGCGGCGCCCTCCACAGCGAGCGACGAGGCCCCGCGCTGGGCGGTGGAGGGGCTGGAGTGCCCGGCCGACCAGGCAGCCCAAGCGGGCAGAGCGGCGCCGGTCTGCGCGCCCCCTTCGGACCTGTGGAACCCCAACCTGCTGCTGCGCGACTTTATGCAGGAGCGGTGGAAGGGCGCGCGGCCGGTGCTCTGGGGCGACCAGATGAGGCAGGAGCGGTTCGACGAGCTGATCTACCTGTCGCTCTTGAACGCCGACCACCTGCCCGATGAGGGGCTGTGCAGCCCGATGACCGGCTTTTACGGGGCATGAACGCTCGGGCCTCAGAGTGACAGGGGCGTGTTCATAAGCGCAGCGCGCTGTCACTCTGAGCGAAGCGAAGAGTCCTTGCCTCGCACAGGCGGGCTCGTGTCGCAGGGAGGACTCTTCGTCGCTTCGCTCCTCAGAGGGACAGAGGTGGACGTGTGCCACTCGATGCGCGTGTTCGTGGAGGACCACAGGTGTACGATCTGATTGTCATTGGCGCCGGGCTGGCGGGCCTGGTGGCGGCCCATACGGCGGCGCAGGCCGGCCTGAAGGTGAAGGTCATCGCCAAGGGCCTGGGTGCGCTGCACTGGGGCGCTGGCACGGTGGATGTGCTCGGCTACTACCCCGATGAGCACTCTCCCATCGAGCGGCCGCTCGAGGCGGTGCCGCGGCTGGCCGCGGCCGCGCCCAACCACCCCTACGCTCTCGTGAGCGCCGGCGGGCTCGATGAGGCCCTGCGGGGCTTTGTCGCACTCACCCAGGAGATGGGCCTGCCCTACGCGGGTGCAGCCGACGGCAGGAACCTGTGGCTGCCCTCGCCGGCCGGCGCGGCCCGGCCTGCCTACCTGGCGCCCCAGGGCCAGTGGCCGGGCCGGCTCGAGCGCCCCGGCGAGGGTGCGCCCCTGCTCATCGTGGGCTTGGCGGGCATGCGCGACTTTTACCCGCAGATGGTGGCCGCCAACCTGGCCAGGCTGGGCTACGCGGCGCGGGCCGCTGCCCTGCCCCTGGACCTCATCACCGCCCGCCGCGATTCGAATACGGCCCAACTGGCGCTGGCGCTCGATGCCCCGGCCGCCCGCAGCCGCCTGGCCGCGGCGCTCAAGCGGCTGGTGCAGCCCGGCGAACGGGTCGGCCTGCCGGCCATCGTCGGCCTGAAGGATCACCCGGCGGCCCTGGCCCAGCTCCAGGCCGAGGCCGGCGCGCCCGCCTTTGAGATCCCCACCCTGCCGCCCAGCGTGCCCGGCATGCGCCTCTATGCGGCGCTGCGCCGCCGGCTGCAGAGCCTGGGAGTGCGCCTGGAGATCAACCTGGAGATCATCGCCCTCCGCGCCGAGGGCGGCCGCGTCGTCTCCGTCGACACCGAGACGAGCGCCCGCCCCCTGCGGCATGAAGCACGGGGCTTTCTCTTGGCCACCGGCGGCGTGTTGGGGGGCGGCATCACCAGCGACTATCTCGGCAACGCCCGCGAGACGGCCTTCGGCCTGCCGTTGGCGCTGCCCCAAGAGGGCGAGCCCTGGTTCCGGCCGCGCTTCTTCGACCCGGCCGGCCACCCCTTCTTCCGCGCCGGGGTGCCCGTCAACCGCCGGTTCCAGCCGGTGGATGCGGGCGGGGCTCCGGTGTACGAGAACGTGTGGGCGGCGGGCGGCCTGCTGGCCCACGCCGACCCGATCCGCGAACGCAGCCTGGAGGGCATCGCCATCGCCACCGGCGTGGCCGCAGCCCGCCAGGCCGCGGAGGCGCTTCGCGCCCCGTCGCTAGGGTAGTTGACGGCACATCACGCAGAGGTTGGCCATGCACACCGTTTCCTGGCATTCGGTAGGCGAGATGCTCGACGCCTGCATCAAGTGCACCATCTGCTCGAGCTACTGCCCGGTGGCGGCAGTGACCGACAAGTTCCCGGGCCCCAAGTACGCGGGCCCGCAGGCCCAGCGCTTCCGCGAGCGGGGCCAGCCCCACTCGCCCGACTGGTCGGTCGACTATTGTTCGGCCTGCCGGGTCTGCAACGAGGCCTGCCCCAGCGGCATCAAGATCGCCGAGATCAACGCGCGGGCCAAGGCGCAGATGGTGCACGACCGCGGCATCCCCCTGCGCAACTGGCTCTTGGGGCGCAACGAGCTGCTGGGCAAGGCGGGCAGCGTGGCGCCCCACCTGGCCAACCTGGCCATGCACAACCCCGTCAGCCGGCTCGCGGCCGAGAAGGTGATGGGCATCGCCCGCGAGGCGCCGATCCCCCGCTGGAGCACTCGCGGCACCTTTGGCGCCTGGGTGCGCCGCACGCGCGCGGAGCGTCTGCGCGCCGAAAAGAAGGTCGTCTATTTCCACGGCTGCTCGACGATGTACTACGAGCCCGAGGTGGGCCAGGCGGCGGTGGCTGTCTTTGAGCACAACGGCTACGAGGTGATCGTGCCGCCTCAGAACTGCTGCGGCCTGCCCATGCTCAACAACGGCGAGTTCCCGGCTGCCGAAAAGCTCTACCGTTCGAACGTGGCCAAGCTCCTGCCCTACGTCGAAGAGGGCTACCCCATCGTCGGCACCAGCATCAGTTGCGTGCTCACCCTGCGCGAAGAGGCGGCCGAGCTTCTCGACATCGAGGATGAGGCCAGCCGCAGCCTGCGCCTGGCCATGTGGGACATGTGCGAGTGGCTGCGCGACCTGCACCAGCGGGGCGAACTGCGCACCGATTTCCAGCCTCTGGAGATGGTGCTGCCCTACCACGTCTCGTGCCAGTCGCGGGCGCACCGTATGGGCCGGCCGGCGCTCGATGTGATGGCGCTCGTGCCGGGGCTCGACACCCGCGAGAGCGACGCCCGTTGCTGTGGCCTGGCGGGCACCTATGGCTTCAAGGCCGAGAAGTATGAGATTGCCATGCAGGTGGGCCAGGAGGCCTTCCAGTTCATCGAGGACCAGGGGCCCGACGTCCGCTACGTGGCCGCCGATTCCGAGATCTGCCGCTGGCAGCTCGAGCATGGCACCGGCAAGAAGGCGCGACACCCGGTGGAGGTGCTGGCGGCGGCCTATGGCCTGTACGACCTGGAGGCGCGCCGGCTCAAGGCCTGAGGCTCGTGGCCGCAGGGCCGCCCTTGCGGGCCGGCACGCAGCCGCTGGTGCGCACCCTGCCTGGCGCGGGTGCGTTACCCCCAAATGGCGAGGCCGAAGCGCTCGTGGAGCTCTTCCAGGTAGGCCTCCCAGCCTTCGGGGTCGCCCTGGCCAAGGTAGAGCTCGCGCAACTGCCTGAGGTAGCCCTCGGCCTCGGCGTCGGGGCTGGCCGTGGCCAGGCTGCGCTCGAGGAGGTGGCGGTAGAGGAGGGTGGCCTGGCGAGGGTCCGCTTCTGCGGCGTAGGCCGCCAGGCGCGCCACCATCTGGGCGCTGTAACGGCCCGGCGCTTTGGCCACGTACGCAAGGGCGCGGCTCGGGTCGCCCTCGCCCAACGCCAGCTCGGCCAGGGCCTCCTCGCGCCGGCTGCGCTCGAGAGCGCGGGCCAGCTCGGGTTGCAGCTTCTCCCAGGTGCCCAGGCGTTGGGCCAGGGCCTTGGCCCGCTCATAGTCGCCGCGGCCGGGCGCGGCCTTGAGGAGCCTGAGCCGCAGCTCGAGGGCGCGCGCCAGGTCGCCCCGCTCGGCATAGCGCTCGGCCAGCCAGTCGGCCAGGGCGGGGTCAAAGGCTTTGGCCAGGCGCTCGGCGACCAAGGCCATCACCGCCCGCACCTGGCTGCGCGCGGCCGGCGAGTTGGCGAAGCGCAGCAGGGCGCTGGGGTCCTTTAGCTCGCGGCGGGCAGTGCTCAGAGCCTCGCCCACGCGGTCCATGTCGAGCAGCTTTTCGGCCACCAGGTTGGCGTGGCCGGCCGCGCGGCACTCGGCCAGGAGGGTTTCGAGCGCGCCCGGCTCGGTGCTGGCCAGGTCGAGCAGCAGCCGCCAACAGGCCTCCGCCGCCCCGGGGCCTTCGCTGGCGAGGGCCTGGCGCACCCAGCCGGCCAGCATCGCGCGCTCCATGGGCAGCGCCCGTTGCAGCAGGAGGAAGGGGATCTCGCGCGCCAGGCCGTTGGCCCCCGAGCGGGCATCGGCGCGGTAGGCATCGAGCAGGGCCTGGAAGGCCCCCGCGCGGTCCTCAGCATCGCGGGTCAGGGCCAGGCAGTCGCCCAGGCCCGTCACGGCGCGGTGCATCGCCTCGTGCAGGTCCGGGCGCTCGGCCCAGCCCGGCGAGCGGATCGCCGCGGCCACGAACTGGCCAAAGGCACGGCATGCGCCGTGCGCATCCATCCGCGCCAGCAGCCGTTGGCCCTCGAGGCAGAGGGCGCCCAGATTCTCCTCTGTGTGGGCCGGCCTGGCAGCACCTGTGACTGCGTTGCGCATGAAAAGGCTTCCCTTCTAGCCCGGGCCCATGCCGGGAGACCGGCACCGGGCGGAGGAAGGAGCCCAAGGAATGTGGAGGGCAGAGAGGGACTCCGAGGCGGGTGACGATTTTGTAATAATAGCACCGGTGTGCATTGCAGGCAAAACTGCGGAAGGAGCGTACGATGCAACCCAGCTACCCCGTCATCGACGCCCACACCCACATCTCGCCCGCCTACGCGGCGCCGATGCTGGCGTTGATGGACGCTGTGGGTGTGGAGGCCATCGTCACCCTGCCCGACGTGGGCGCCGACCTGGCCGGCTGGCTGCCCGCCTTCGAGCGGGTGGCGCCTGGGCGCTTTATCGTCTTCACTGCGCCGCGGCTCGAGCTGGCCGGCGAGCCGGGCGGCGTGGAGGAGTTGCTGCGGCGGCTCGAGGACGACGTGCGCCACGGCGCGAGGGGCGTCAAGGTGTACAAGGAGTTCGGGCTGCGCTACAAAGACGGCCGGGGCCGCCGCCTGGCCGTGGATGACCCACGCCTCGACCCCCTCTGGCGCCGGGCAGGCGAGCTGGGCCTGCCGGTGCTCATCCACACCGGCGACCCGGCCGACTTCTGGAAGCCCTTCGACGCCACGAACCCCCGCTTCGCCGAGTTGCAGGTGCACCCCGAGTGGTGGTTCGGCAGCGGCGAGTTCCCGCCCCTCGCCCAGTTGCTGGCCGAGCGAGACCGGCTGGTGGCCCGCCACCCCGGCACCCGTTTCATCGCCGCCCACCTGGCCAGCCTGCCCCACGACCTCGACGCCCTGGCCGCCACGCTCGACCGGCTGCCCAACCTGTGGGTGGACCTGGCCGCGCGCATCGGCGAGATCGGCGTGCAGAGCCCGGCCCGCGTGCGCGCCTTCTTCGGGCGCTATGCCGACCGCATCCTCTTCGGCTCGGACCTCATCCGCGGCGTGCTGGGGGTAGAGGGCGAGCTGGGCCCCGCCCAGCGCCACTTCTTCGACCTGCACTGGCGCTACCTGGAGGGCAGCGAGCTGGCCCTCGAGCCTCCCGTGCCGCTGCAGGGCACGCAGCCGCTCGCCGCGCTCGGACTGGAACGCGACATCCTGCGCCGCATCTACCGCGACAACGCGCGCCAGCTGCTCGGCGACGCATGAGACGTAAGACGCAAAACGTAATACGTGATGCGTCAGACCTGAGGTGCAGTGCGCAGGGCACCTCCGGCGGCGGTGCCCCGTATCACGCCTTACGTTTTACGCCTTACGTTTCACGTTCACGGCTCCAGGCACACCGGGATCGAGTTGCTGGCGCCGGCGGGGTCCTCGGTGGTCCCCTCCGCGTCATAGATCTTGACGTACTTGATCTCTTTGAACTGCAGCAGGTTCTTCAGGATGGGCTGGGCGATGGTGTAGGTGGCGCCGTTCGACTGGCAGGGGCCGCTCAGGTACACGCGGGCGATGCCATCCTGCACCTTGAGGGCGGTGAAGCCGGTAAAGCCGCTGGTGATCCTCTCCAGGCCCTGCGCTTGCTCGGCCGCGGTGGGCCCCTTGAAGAACTCGGTGAGGGCTGCCTGGGGCAGGTTGGCCCCCGCGGGCACCGAGCGCCGCACGCCCACCTCGAAGGGCAGTGTGCCGCTGTTGTAGGCGTTGCGGTCGGTAAAGTAGACCGTGATCTCGGCGGTGGCCGGCGTGGCGCTGGGCGCCACGGTGGGCCGAGTGGTCGGCGCCTGGGTGGGGCTGGCCGGGCTCTGCACCGCGGCGGGCGTGGCGCTGGCCGCCGGGGCAGCCGTGGGCGCAGGGGTGGGCGTGCAGCCAGCAAGGGCTGCCGGCAGGAGCACGAGGACTGCAAGCCAACGCATCGCTCTCATCTGTTCCTCCTCAGCACAACTGAACCCGGCGCCGGCGCGTGATGGCGCTCACTCCATAAGACGCTTGAAAGCCCGCCAGAGTTGCACCCAAGCCAGGACTTGGAAAAGGCCCGCTATTGTCACCCTGAGAGCCTATCCGAAAAGCCGCGTAGTCTAGGGCCTTGTGCCCGTTTCGCTGCGCCGCAGCGCCGAATGCGGCACGGGCGCCCCCCACAAGAGCCTGCCCTGAGCAACGCGAAGGGGGCTATTCTACCAGCCCCGCCCTAGGCGTGGGGGCAAGGGTTTGGGGTTTTGGGGCGGGCGCTTTGCGCCCGCCCCAAAACCCCAGCGAAGGGCTCCCCCTTCCCGCCGCAGTGGGAAGGGGGCCGGGGGGGATGGGTCTCATACCTGTCCAGAACGCTGGCCGCTGGCTTGCCCCCAGAATGAGCTACACCCGCAAGCCGGGGCGAGCGTAACAGGTTGGGGACAGTTTCGCCTTGTGATTGTTCGAGCACCTCTCCTATGGTATAATCTTCACACACCTTCATGTATAGGGTTTGGCCATGTCGATTCTCACAGCCTCTGACCTGGCGATGCATTTTGGCGCCCAGGAGGTCTTTGCCGGCGTTTCGCTCGCCGTGGCCCGAGGCGACCGGGTGGCGCTGGTGGGTGCCAACGGCGCCGGCAAGACGACGCTCCTGCGCATTCTGGCGGGCCTCGAGGTGCCCAGCCAGGGGCAGGTGCATACGGCGCGCGGCCTGCGCCTGGGCTACCTGCCCCAGAGCCCCGAGTTCACCGGCCAGGCCCGCCTCTACGACGAGATGCTGGGCGTCTTTCAGGACCTGTTGGCCCAGCAGGAGGAGCTGCGCCGCCTCGAGGCGGCCATGGCCGACCCGCTGCGCCGCGACGATGCCCTGGCCCGCTATGGCGAGCTTCAGGCACGTTTCGAAGCGGCCGGCGGTTACGAGTACGAGCATCGCATCCGGCACACGCTGCAGAGCCTGGGCTTCCGCGAGGCCGATTTCGCCCAGCCCCTGGCCCTGCTGAGCGGCGGCCAGCGCACGCGCGCCCTGTTGGCCAAGCTGATCCTCTCTTCGCCCGACCTGCTCCTGCTCGACGAGCCCACCAACCACCTCGATGTGTCGGCCATCGAGTGGCTCGAAGAGACGCTCGTCTCGTGGCCGGGCAGCGTCATCGTGGTGGCCCACGACCGCCGCTTCCTCGACGTGGTGGCCAATCGGGTTTGGGAGCTGTCGTTGGGCCACTTTGAGGAGTACCCGGGCAACTATTCCAAGTATGTAGAGCTGCGGGCCGAACGGCAGGCCCGGCGCCTGGCCGAGTACCAGGCACAGCAGGAGGAGATCGCCCGGCAGGAGGAGTTCATCCGCCGCAACATCGCCGGCCAGCGCACGCGCGAGGCCAAGGGCCGCCTCAAACGCCTGGAACGCATGGAGCGCCTGGAGCGCCCCATGGAGGAGAAGCGGCTGCACCTGGCCCTGCAGGCTTCGGACCGCACCGGCGAGACGGTGATCCGCACCCGCAACCTGGTGGTGGGCTACGAGGATGAAGCGGCCGGGGGCGGCCGGCGGCTCTTTTCGAGCCCCGACCTGCGCCTGCGCCGCGGTGAGCGCGCTGCGCTCCTGGGCCCCAACGGCTCGGGCAAAACCACCTTCCTGCGCACGCTGCTGGGCGAGATCCCGCCTCTGGAGGGCGAATCGCACCTGGGCTACAACGTGCGCCTGGGCTACTTTGCCCAGGCCCAGGAGGGGCTGAACCCCGACCGCACCGTCCTCGACGAGATTCTGGCCACGAAAGACATGCTGCTGGGCGAGGCGCGCAAGTACCTGGCGCGTTTCCTCTTCACCGGCGACGACGTCTTCAAGCCCATCCGTTCGCTGAGCGGCGGTGAGCGGGCGCGGGTGGCCCTTGCCAAGCTCACCCTGCAGGGCGCCAACTTGCTTCTGCTCGATGAGCCCACGAACCACCTCGACATCCCTGCCCAGGAGGCCCTGCAGGCGGTGCTCGAAGCGTATGGGGGCACCATCCTGTTCGTGACCCACGACCGCTGGTTGGTCGATGCGCTGGCCACGCAGGTGTGGGTGCTCGAGGGCGAGCGCCTCCAGGTCTACCCCGGCGGCTACCGCGAGTACCTGGAGGCGCGGGCGCAGGCCGCCGCAGCCCGGGCTGCCCGGCCGAAACCGCCGGCGCCGACCCGCGCGCAGCCCTCGGCCGAGGAGCGGGAGGCCGCCCGCCAGCGGGCCCGAGCGGCCAAGGCTGCCGCGGCCCTCGAGGAGGAGATCACAGCCCTCGAAGGCCGGCTGGGCGCCCTGCAAGACGAGATCAGCCAGGCCGGCCTGCAGCAGGACCTGGAGCGCCTGCGCACGCTCAGTGCCGAGTACTCGGCGCTGAATGCCCAGTTGGAACAAAGGTTGGAGGAATGGAGCGCCCAACTCTCGGCGGTCGGCGACCAGCCTGCCCCATAGCAATGCCCTGCATCGGCCGCGGGCTGGCCGCCGGCCGCTGATGGCTGGCGCCGATTGGACATGTACATCATCGGCCTGACCGGCAACATCGCCACGGGCAAGAGCACCGTGGCGCGCATATTGCAGAACCTGGGCGCAGAGGTCATCGACGCCGACCGCCTGGTGCACCGCCTGATGGAGCCCGGCACCGAGGTGTGGCACGCCATCCGCCAGGCCTTCGGCACCGAGGTCATCGGCCCCGATGGCGCCATCGACCGGCGCCGCCTGGGCGCCATCGTCTTTGCCGACCCGGCGGCGCTGGCCAGGCTCGAGGCGATCGTGCACCCCGCCGTGGGCCGCGCGATTCTGCGCCGGCTGGAAGAATGGCGCAGCCAGCCCCAACCCCCGCGCGTGGTGGTGATCGAGGCCATCAAGCTGCTGGAAAGCAGCCTGGCCAAGCTGTGCGATGCGGTGTGGATCGTCGTGGCCCCGCGAGAGGTGCAGATCGAGCGGCTGGTGCGCACGCGCGGGCTCACGCCCGAGGAAGCGGCGCTGCGCATCGACGCCCAGCCCCCGGTGGAGCCCAAGCTGGCGCGGGCCGATGTGGTCATCCATAACGATGGCTCCCTCGACCATCTGCGTTGCCAGGTGGAAGAAGCGTGGCGGAGGATAGCGAAATGAGAGTGTTGATCCTCACGACCGACGCCGGCGGCGGCCATCGCAGCGTCGCCAAAGCGCTGGCCGCCAGTTTTGAGGAGGTGGGGGGGCCGGCCTGCCACGTGAGCGTGGTGGATTTCATCGCGGGCTACGCCCCGTTCCCTCTCTCGCGCACCCGAGAGCTCTACAACTTTATGATGCACCACCCACTGCTCTACAGCGCCTTCTGGGCCAGCACCAATGTGCGCGATGGCTGGGCGCTCAACGCCCCTGCGGTGGGCCTGGCGATGGAGGCGGGCATGCGCCGGCTGTTGCGCGAACATGCGCCCGACGTGGTAGTGGCCACCCACCCCATGGCTGCCCCTGCCCTGGTGCACATCCTCCACCGCCGCAAGGCACGGCTGCCCTACTACACCGTGGTCACCGATTTCGGCGATGTGCACACTTTCTGGGCCTACCCCTTTGGGGAGCTCTGGTTCGCGCCCTGCGAGGAGACGGCCCGCCACCTGATCCGTTCGGGCGTGCCGCAGGAGCGGGTGCTGGTGGTGGGCTACCCTGTGCACCCGCGCTTTGCCCGCCCTTCGCGGCCGCAGGCCGAGCTGCGGCGCGAGCTGGGGCTCGAGCCAGACCGCTTCACAGCCCTCTTGGTGGGCGGCGCCGAAGGGGTGGGTCCCATCGAGGAAGTGGTCGAGGCGCTGGCCGAGGAGCCCGGGCCGTGGCAGCTCATCGTGGTCACCGGGCGCAACAAAGAGCTGAAGGAACGCCTGGAAGCCCGGGCCGGCCGCTGGACTGTGCCCGTGCACATCGACGGCCTGGTAGAGGATATGCCCAGCCGCATGCACGCGGCGAACATCCTCCTCAGCAAGGGGGGGCCGGCCACCCTCAGCGAGGCCCTCACCTGCGGCCTGCCCGCCCTGCTCACCAACGTCCTGCCGGGCCAGGAGGAGGATGACGCCCGCCACTTTGAGCGGCTGGGCGTGGCCCGCCGCCTGTCGAGCCCCGGCGAAGCGCGGACCATCCTCGAAGCCATCACCCGGCCGGGCAGTCCGCTCCTGCAGGAGATGCTGGCCAACGTGCAGCGCTCGGCACGGCCGCTGGCGGGGCTGGAGATTGCCCGGCATGTGCTGAGCCGGGGCACAGCCGTCACCGCGCCGCCCATCCCGCCGCTGGTTGGGCTGCGGGTGCTGCGCGAGCGGGCCCTGCAGAAGAGGCCCCTGGCGCGCTGAGGGCGCAGGCCCCGGCAAACTCGCCGCCCCATTGTCATTCTGAGCGACCTCCGGCCAGTGGCCCAGCGCTTGTGACTCGGGGCTGCAACCCGCAGGCCACTGGCCGGAGGTCGTGAAGAATCCTTCCGCGCCATGGTGAGTCTTTCTGCGCAAGAAGGATTCCCGTTCGCTACCCCTTCACTCCGCTCGGGGCGGTGGGTCAGGGCATGCTTTGTCGCTCCGCCCCCTCAGGAACTTGAGCGGCCGGGAACTTCCACGTAGGCCCCCTCGCTAGGCGTCGGGCCCCTCCGACGGGCCGCGCAGGGCCTGCCAGCGCGCGCGCAGGAAGTGGAGGGCGTCGCCGCGGTACTCCCTCCAGACGTGGATCATCGCCGGCAGCGCCGAGATGAAGATCACCACCAGCACGATGGCCAGGAAGTACTTGTCGAGCTTGTCGGCGGGGATCGAGTTGCCCAGGAAGTAGCCGGCCAGCGTTACCCCGGTGGCCCAGAGCAGCCCGCCCAGGATGTTGAAGAAGAAGAAGCGCTCATAGTGCATCTCGGCGGCGCCGGCCACGATGGGGGCGAAGGTGCGGATGAAGGGCATGAAACGGGCGAGCATGATCGTCTTGCCGCCGTGCCGTTCGTAGAAGGCCTTGGCCGCCAGCAGGTTCTTGCGGCGGAAGAGCAGCGAGTTCTCGCGGTTAAAGATGGCAGGTCCGGCCTTCTTTCCGAACCAGTAACCGACATTGTCGCCCAAGACGGCCGCCACGGGCAGGATCGGCAGGAGCAGCCCCAGGTGCAGGCTGCCCTGCGCCGCCAGCAGGCCTGCGGTCAGGAGCAGGCTGTCGCCGGGCAGGAAGAAACCGAAGAACAGCCCCGACTCGGCAAAGATGATCGCAAACAGGCCGATGTAGCCACCGGTCTGGATGATCTTGACCAGATCAAACCCCACTGCAACCTCCATTCTGCCGTACCCCGGGCGCGGGTGGCTTTAATGCCTATCCGAAAAGCCGCGTAGTCTAGGGCCTTGTGCCCGTTTCGCTGCGCCGCAGCGCCGAATGCGGCACGGGCGACGCCCACCAGAGCCTGCCCTGAGCAAGGCGAAGGGGGCTATTCTACGGGTCTTCGGATAGGCTCTTGACACCCGGCTGTGACCAGGGGCCGCGACCAGTTCCTTTACCTGGCGCCCTGCCGGGGCATGTAGCGCCCATTATACCCACGAATGGGGGCCTGTGCCAAACCGCACAGAGCCTGGCCGCAAGTGTGCGAAGTTTGACAAAACCCCACCCTTCGCCTAAGCTTACGGCATGCCCTGCCGCGTCGTTGCCCCGTGCCCGCCGTTGAGCCAGCCCCGGTGGGCTGCCGGGGCGCCACGCGTGCTGTGGTTCCTCCGCCAGGTTCGACCCAGTGGCCCACTCAGGGTTGGAGCTCTAGGGTGAAGCCGCGCCGACATCACAGCATGCGTCGTTTGCTGGCCCTATCCGGTGCCCTGGGAGCATTGATCCTCGCTGCCAGCCTCCTGCCTCTGGCTGCGTTGGACTGGGAACGTGCGTACAGTGCTCGCGAGTACCAGGTTGCCCAGGGCCAGCAGTTTGCCCGGGCGCTGATCCAGGAGCGCCTGCTGGCTGCGCGCCTCCTCGCCCAGCAGGCAGCCTCTGGCGCGCGGGCCACTTTGCCGACCGCCGAAGCCACCATCCTCACCCTCGGCGCCGACGGCTCGTTGGTGCGCTCCACTGGCGGCCGCTCCCTCCCGCGCTTGGGGCCGCTGGTTGCCTCTCTCCCCGCCGAGCCGCTCAGTGGGGTCGAGCTGGATGACCAGGGCGCCGTGGTGGCGGTGGGCACCTGCCCCGGCCCCGCTGGGCTGGTGGCAGCAGCCCTTCCTTTCACGCCGGCCGACCTGGAGGCCATCAAGAGCGCGACCGGCCTCGATGCCAGCCTTGTGGCGGGCGGGGTGCGCGTGCTCACCACCCTGCACGACCGCCAGGGCCAGCCGGCCGCCGGCCTGCCCATGGCCCAGAACAATTGGGAGGCGCTGACCGCCGAGCCGGAACGCCTCCACTGGACGGGCGACCCCGCCCTCCCCGAGCCCCACTACGAAGAGATGGCCTCGCTGCTGCGCGGAGTCGACGGCACGCCGGTGGGCATATTCGTTTCCAGCCAGCCCTCGGCGGGGCTGTGGGCCAGCCTGTGGCAGTGGGGGTGGCCATGGGGGGCTGCGCTGGTGGCCGACCTGGCCCTGGCCCTGGCCCTGACCGGCTGGCTGCAGCAGCGGGTGCTCGGCGCCATCGGCGAGGCGCGGCGGGCCATCCTCAAGCTGGCCAACCGGCGCGACGCCGAAGCGCTCAGCGGTGGCAGCGGCCTGGTGGAGCTCGACGAGGTGATCCAGGCAGTCAACCAGCTCAGCATGGACCGGGCAGCCCTGGTGCAGGAGAACAGCCAGCTCAACGAGCGCCTGGTGCAGACCCAGACCCTCACCTCCGTCGGCCAGGTGGCCGCGGGCATGGCCCACGACCTCATCAACCCCCTGGCCACCATCATGGGCCTGGCCGATATCATCCAGAACGCCAACATGGACCCCGACACCCAGCACGACCTGGCCGTCATCCGCCGTCAGGCCGAGCACTCGAGCCGGCTGGTGCGCAGCCTGCTCAGCTTTGCCAAGCAGCACGCCGAGATGCAGTGGGTGTCGCTCAATGACCTCATCAACCAGACCCTGGACCTGCTGGCCTATCAGGCCAGGGTAGCCCACATTCGCTGCGAATTGGATCTGAACCAGGACCTGCCGCTGACCTGGGCCGACCCTTCGCCGCTGCAACAGGTGCTGTTCAACCTGATGAACAACGCCATCCAGGCCATGTCGGCGGCCCACGACCGGGGCACCCTGCGCGTGCAATCCTCCTGGTCGCCCCCCGACCCGGGGGCACCCTACGGGCGCATCGCCATCCGCGTGGAGGATGATGGCCCCGGCATCCCCGACAAGGTGTGGCCTCACCTCTTCAAGCCCTTCTTCACGACCAAAGGGCCCAGCGGCGGCACGGGCCTGGGGCTTGCCACTTCGGCCGAGATCGTGCAGCGCCACAACGGCCGCCTGTGGGCCGACAACAACCCCGACGGTGGGGCCAGTTTTTTCGTCGAGCTGCCGGTGGTGACCGAATCGCCGCCAGAGGACGCCGAGGAGCAGGGCGGCCATCCCATCCTGCTGGCCGACTCGAACCCCCAGCGCCTCAACTCGCTGGCTCTGGCCCTGCGCCGGCGAGGCTACGTGCTGAGGACGGCCGGCGATGGCCTTTCGGCCCGCCACAAGATCGAGCTGGAAGCCTTCGATCGCGTGCTCTGTGCCTTCGAGCTGGCGCGCCTCGATGGCCGCGAGCTGTACGCCTGGGCGCGCACCCGCCACCCCTCCCTGGCGCGCCGCTTCATCTTCATCGCCCCCGCTACCAACAACGGCGAGGCGGAATCCTTCCTCCAGGCGACCCGCCTGCCTGCCCTGCGCGCCCCCTGGTCCGAGGATGCCCTGGAACTCCTCCTCAGCCAGGGATCCCTCTATTGATGCCGCCCGCGCCAACCCGCCACCCCCGGCCGCAACAAGCTCCTTCCGCACTGTCATTGCGAGCGCCCGAGGCGCGAAGCAATCCCCAACCCACGATGGAGATTGCTTCGCCCGCCGCTGCCAGGCCGCGGACCGGGCCACACGCTCCGCACCCCACCCGGTGCGAAACCGTTTGAGGGGGGCCGGGCCGGGAACGAGCGGAGCTCAAGACCCGGCTGCCACCCCTGGTCGCAGCAAGTTCCTCCTGCGCTGTCGGGGTATATCCCAGAATCGTCGGCGCAGATTCTGGCCGTCGGAGGGGGCGCAGTCGTTCGGGGCGGCGCGAGACCCACTTGTCACTCTGAGCGGCCCCTGCGGCCTGCTCTCAGCCCGGCGCCAGGCGAGCGAAGAGTCCTTGCCAGCCATGGCGGCACGCTCGGAGTGGTTTGGGGCCACGGCAAGCAAGGATTCTTCGCTGGAATTGGCGCCCCAGTGCTGCCTGGCCGTCACTGCCGCTCAGAATGACTCTCACGGCGACGGCGGCCAGCAGATCCGCCGACGATTCTGGCATACACCTGCCCCTCTTTGACATCCCATAACGCCTCTGGTACAATCCGCCAGTGGACCATAAGGCCAGCGGCAGCCGCTTGGCCGGCCGGTCCGTCGGGAACACCACTAGGCAGGAAAGGTTCGTTTGGGAGACCATCTCGTGGAGGCTGCGCTCCCCTGGAGCAAGGCCGATCTGCACATTCATACGCGCCTGAGCGACGGCGGCCCGTCGCCTTTGCAGGTGGTGGAGCACGTGCTGCGCCACACCGACCTGGCCGTGATCGCCATCACCGATCACAACCGCATGGATGGCGGCCTGCGTGTGCGCAGCCTGGCCGCCCAGTATGGCCTGGAGGTGATCGTGGGCGAAGAGGTGGGCACGGCCGATGGGCATCTGCTGGCGCTCTTTATCGAGGAGCCCATCGCTCCGGGCCGGCCCATGGAGGATACGGTCGCCGAGGTGCACGCGCAGGGAGGGTTGGCCATCGCCGCCCACCCCTACGACGCCATCTCGAGCAGCCTGCTGGGCCGCGGCAATCGCCGTTGGACCGAAGAGCGGCTGGCCTCGCTGCCACTGGACGGCGTGGAGGTGCTCAACGGCAGTCTGGTGCGGCATGTGGCCAACTTGCGCGCCACCCGCACCGCTCACCGCCTGGGCCTGACCATGGTGGGTGGCAGCGATGCCCACCACCTGGCCGTCATCGGCCAGGCCCACACGCGCTTCCCCGGCCGCACCGCCGAGGACCTGCGCCGTGCCATCCTCGCCGGCACCACCGAGGCAGGGGGCCGGCCCTGGCGCGTGCGCCAGTACCTGAGCTGGGTGGGCGGCTGCTTCATCCCTCGCACCGTCCGCCGGGCGCGCAGCGCCGTGCGTGCCTACGCGCGGTAGGCGCGTGGCATCCCCATTGTCACCCCGAGTAGCCCAGGAGCCTGCGCGAAAAAAGGCTGGCCGGCACCAGGGGAGGCAGCCGGGTGTCGAGCTCCGCTCGCTCGCGGCCCGGCCGCTGCTGCCGGTGCGGCGCGCCTCAGCGCGCCGCCGGAACCCACACCCGCATGGCGCCGGGGCCACGGTTGGCCCACGCGTAGTAGGGCACGGCGACGAGCCGCACGGCGCGGCGGCCAGGCTCAGCCCCGCCCAGCGGCCGGTAGAGCCGGCCCTGCCAGGGCCGGAGGTCCAGCGCATAGCCGGGCGCTTCGATGGCCATCACGCCCCCGAGCAGGTCTCCACGCCACCGGGCGTCGAGGGGGCGGGTTGGGTCGATCTCCACATCCATCACATCGACCGCCGGGTCCTGGTCGGCCTGCTCCAGGCAGTAGACCAGCGGCCCGCGCTCGATGGCCAGGCTGCCGCGTGTGGCGTCGACGCGTGGGTGAGCCTCGACCAGGCGGGGTGCCATGGGCAGCTCGAGCTCCACCGTATCGCCGGGCTGCCATGCCCGCTCGATGGCGGCATAGCCCGCCGCGGTCGGATCGGCGGCGACGGCCTGGCCGTTCACCCGCAGCGCCGCCTGGTCGCACCAACCGGGCACGCGCAGGGCCAGGCGGCGGGGTGCCCCCGTGGCCCGCTCCACCGTGATGCGCACCAGGCCCTGCCAGGGGTACTCGGTCTCCATGCGCAGGGCCAGGCCATCGGCGTCGATGGTGGCCGGCGCATAGTGGTGTAGCTGCACGCCCGAGGCGTCGCTCGTAGCCAGGTAGTGGCCGAAGGAGGCGAGCAGCCGCATGACGTTGGGCGGGCAGCAGGCGCAGGCGTACCACTCGGGGCGCTCGATGCCGCCCCGGCTGAGCAGGGGGTTCACATAGTAAAAGTGCCGGCCGTCGAGCCCCACCCCACTCAGAAAGCCGTTGTAGAGCGTGCGCTCCATCAGGTCGGCAAAGCGCGCCTGGCCGGTGGCCAGCAACATGCGCCAGTTCCACAGGATGCTGGCGATGGCCGCGCAGGTCTCGCAGTAGCAGGCGTCATTGGGCAGTTCGTAGGGCTCGCCAAAGGCCTCGCCCTCGTGGCGCGCTCCCACGCCACCCGTGAGCGCCAGCTTGCGCTCGACCATATCGTGCCACTGGCGCTCGAGGGCGGCGAGCAGTGCCTCCTCGCCCGTCTCCAGGTAGAGGTCGGTGACCCCCGCCGTCAGGTAGAGCTGGCGCACGGCGTGGCCCACCACCGTGCTGGCCTGGCGCACGGGCACGTGGTCCTGGAAGTATTCGAGGGAGCCGTAGCGGCTCTTGCCCAAGAGGCCGTGGCCGCGCTGGTCGACGAAGAAGTGGGCCAGCGCCAGGTAGCGGGGCTCGAGCGTCTCGCGGTACAGCTCCACCAGCGCCATCTCCACCTCGGGGTGGCCCGGCGTGGCCGCCCGCTTGCCCGGGCCGAACAGCGAATCGATGTGCCCGGCCAGGCGCTCTGCCACGCGCAGCAGGCGCGTATCGCCGGTGCCCCGCCGCCAGGCCACGGCGGCCTGGAAGAGGTGGCCGGCGCAGTAGAGCTCGTGGCCGTAATCCAGGTGCACCCAACGGCCGGATGGCTCGGCCACCTGATAGTGGGAATCCAGGTAGCCATCGGGGGCCTGGGCGGCCTCCACCAGCGCGATCGCCTCATCGGCCATGGCCTGTAGCTCGGCATCTGGCCGGTTGGCCAGCTCGTAGGCCACCGCCTCCAGCCACTTGTACACATCCGAATCCTGGAAGACGTAGCCGCGGAACTGCTTGCCCTGGATCAGGCCGGCGGCCAGGCGCAGGTTATCGAAATTGCCCCACTCCTCGAGCATGCGGTAGCCGTGGGGCAGGCTCACCTGGCGGTTCGTGGCCTGCCGGGCGGCCCAAAAGCCACCGCTGAGGCTCACGCTGCGGTAGGCGAGGGTGCGCAAGCGGGCGTGGGGGCTGCGGGTGGAGTCGACGGGGCCCGCAGCCCGCTCTTGTGGTGACATGGGTTCTCCTTCCATTCGTCGGTAGACGCACTGCCAAGAAAACGCCAGGCTTTGCCAGGGCGCCACCCTTGTCGCCGCTGAGGCCGCTGCTCAGGCCTGCCGCGCGGGCCGCACCAGGCGCGCCAGCTCGGTCAGGCTAAAGTTGGGCATCTGGGCGTTCAACAGCGCAAAGGCCACCCGGGGCAGCGCGGCCAGGCCCGGGTACACCAGGTAGCGGCTCTCCCAACGGGGCGCAAACTTGGCCTTGAACTGCTGCAGCGACTTGAAGCGATAGGCCGTGTTGAACCGCTCGTAGACCAGTTCGAGGCCCTTCTCCAGGGAAAGGACCGCCTCGGAGGTGGCCGGGCCGGTGTTGGCCAGGGGCGCCAGCCCCAGGCTGAGCAGCGTGGCGCCGCGCTGGCGCAGGGCCTCGATGGTGTGGACCACCAGGAACTCCATCATGCCGTTCTCGGCATCGGGCGCGCGCCGCATGAAATCGGCCGTCCACCCGCCCAGGCCGAACATCGGCGTCCAGGTCATGAAGGCCCGGATGCGGCCTCCGGCGTCGGCCACTGCCGTCACCAGGGTTTCGGCGCTGCCGGCGATGGGGCTGGCACCCATGGTGAAGCCCATCTCGCCACCGAACTTGTCGGCCAGCCAGGCCTCGGAGATGCCCTGCAGTTGGGCGACGACGGCCGGGTCTTCGATAGCGCGGTCGAAGAACAGGAACTGCCAGCCCTCACGCCGGCCGCGGTTGACCGCCGTGCGCAGGTCCTCTTTGACCTTGCCGCGCAGGTCGAAGGACTGGATCTCGAGCAGGGCCTCCTCGCCGATCTTGAGGGCCTCCAGGCCCAGGTCGCGGTAGAGGGGCAGGGTAGCCTCCTGCACCTGGTAGAAGGCCGGCAGCCAATCGTTCTCCTCGCAATGGGCGACAAAGGCGTCGATGGTAGGGCCCACGTCGTCGCGCGGGCCGATGGGGTCGCCTGCCGCCAGGGCCACATCGCGCACCAGCACGTAGGGCACCACGCAGGTCTCCTCGTCGTTGAAGAAATAGCTCTTGTCGTGGCCCAGGGCAAAGTAGGCCAGGCTGCTCTGGCCATGGGCGCGGATGATCTCGGCGGCCACGTCGCGGTCGCGGCGCGTCAACGGTGCGGGCCGCAGCACGGGGCGCATCAGGCTGTAGAACAGGTAGAAGGTGCCCACCCCCGCCATGAGGGGGATCGAATCGGTGAACCAGCGGGCGTGGCGCGTAAGCGGCTGGTAGTACTCCAGCCCCTGGAAGGTGGCCAGGTTGATGATCTCGTTGATGGCCTGGCTGAGGTCGAAGGGCGCGCCCAGCTCGTGGCGCAGGATGTAAAAGCCCGCTATGCCGTAGAGGAAGAAAAAGACCACGGTGTAGGGAGCTGCGAAGAGCAGGCTCTGGACCACCCCCGGGTCGGAGCGCACCGAGAAATCGCGCCGGAACCACCAGAGCACACCCAGCAGGGCCAGGGCGATGAAGGCGGCCTCGGCGTCGAGCCCCTTCAGCACGTGCGAGAAGGCCGAGATGAACAAGAGCCATACGGTCAGCACCCAAGCCATGCGCTTGCGCTGGGCCAGGTTCCACGCCACCGCCATCAGGAAAAAGCCGGCGATCAGAGTCAGGTGGCGCGAACCGAGGGTGACCAGCGGCGGCAGAGCCTGGTGCAGGAAGCGCAGCCGGCTGGTGACCGCAGGGATGAACGCGGAAGATAGCACGTTGAGGAGGCCCATCAGGGCGATGACGCCGGCCAGCACGCGGGCCCGGACCGTCCTGCTCGATCTCACGCCAGGCATACCTCACAACACCCAATGCCACGCTTGGCGCCGCGGCATCAGGACCACGCCGATAGCCCACCAGTGGCGGCTCACGACTGCCGCGCGCCTGCTAGGCTATTATACACCAAACCTGCGCCGACCCTAACCCAAGACGGGGTGTATCCCAGTATCGTCGGCGAATCTGCCGGCCGCCGTCGTGAGAGTCATTCTGAGCGGCAGTGACGGCCAGGCAGCACAGGGGCGCCAATTCCAGCGAAGAATCCTTGCTTGCCGTGGCGCCAGACCACTCCGAGCGTGCTGCCATGGCTGGCGAGGACTCTTCGCTCGCTTGGCGCCGGGCCGAGAGCAGGCCGCAGGAGCCGCTCAGAGTGACAAGCCGGTCTCGCGCCGCCAGGGCCTCAGGCCTTCTCGGTCACCCGGAAGGCGAGCTGCTGGCCGAGCATGAGGCGGGTCTGGGCGTCGATGGCGGGCAGGGTGCCAAAGGCGAGGGTATAGACGGGCATGAGCACCCACTGTACGGCAGTCCACACGCCCTGCCACCAGCGCCGCCCGGGCTGCTTGGGCCGCAACAGATAGTCGAGCAGAACCAGGCTGGGCGAGAGGACCCCCGCCACCAGCCCAATGGCTCCGCAGAGCCTGGCCAGGGCGATGCCCAGGTGCGAGCCGGCGAAGGCGGGGTTGAGGATGCTGGGCAGGAGGACGCCAAAGGTAATGGCCGGCCAGCTCGTCGACCAGATCAGGTGCTCGCGGGCCAACGCCCACAGCCGGGGCAGCTTGACTGTGGCAGGGATCTCGGCGTGATGGAAGTACATGCGCACCGCGTAGGCAAAGTCGCTCACGCCCCAGGCATGGCGCTTGAGCTGCTCATAGCGGTTGAGCGCCGTGCGCCAGAGGCCGTGCGACAGGGCGGCGTCGGCCGATATGGGGAGGTAGATGGGCTCGACCGATACTCGTCCCCAGCGGCGGAAAAAGCACTTGAGGAACATGTGCCAGTCTTCCGCGACGACGTCGCCATCCCAATAGCCCACTCCATCGGCCAGAGCCAGGCTGAGCGAGTAGGTAGAGAGGGGAAACGGCTTGCCCTGAGGGTCGCACAAGGTGGCGAGCTGCGCGATGCTGCCCATGGCCGTCATAAAGCCTACAAAGGTGGGTACCTGCCAAATGTTGTTGTGGAAGAGCACCGGCGCCTGCCACACGCGCAGATAACGATCGGGGTCGGTGGCAAACTTGCTGGTGAGGCACAGGAAATAGTCGGGGTGGAACACCGAGTCGGCGTCGCACGTGGTGAGCACCACGTGCCGCACCTTGTAGCCTCTGTCTTCGACCAGGCGCTTGCGTGCCCAGCGAGCGGCCCAACTCTGGTTGGGTCCCTTGCCGGGCTTCTCGCCGGGGAGCCCGTCGGGATGTATGGTATAGTAGACGGCCAGCCGGCCGGCGAACTCGCGCTGCAGAGCTCGGGCCTTGGCGGCAGCGCCCTCCTCGCGCCCCTCCATGGCCAAGACGGCCCAGATGTGCGGCGCTACCTCGTGTTGCGCGGCCAGGCTCTCGAGCGTCAGGCGCAGCTTGGCGATGGGCTCCTGGTAATTGGGGATGATGACCAGGTGGTAGATGCGCTCCCAGGGCAACACGCGCTTGCCGGCTGCCCGCTCGGCCTCGTAGCGGGCCCGCCAATCGATGCGCGGGTGCACGCGCACGCGCAGGCAGCCGATGCCGCCGTAGACGAGCATGCTCAAGCCCCGGTAGAGCCAGTACACCTGGAAGGCCACGGCTATGAGGATGGGGATGAGCGGCGCCGGCCGCGCCAGGAGCAGAGGGAGCACGATGATCCCCCAGGTGATGAGGCCCGGCGTCATCTCGAGGAGGCGCTGCACCCCCGCCTCGTGCTGGCGGATGAAGCCATCGATCGCGCGCTCCCAGCGCCAGTAACTGGTGCCAACGCGTGCGGCGATGTGGGGTGCCCGGCCGTTCTCCGTCAGCGGCGCCATGGCTGGACCTTCGGTGGCCAGGAGCTTGCGCCCTACACGCTGTACGTAATCGGCAATCCTGGGTTCGTTTGTCTGCATATGTAGTATCCTACGGGATCTCTAACCCGCGTGTATGGCCCTGAGCCGCCAAGGCCGGAGAGGCCCCTGCCCGGCACAGTCTGTATAGTGCAAAACACCTGGGTATTCTACCTCCGAAAGGGGCGATCTGCAAGCGGCGCCTCCAGCCGGGTGCAGTTCATTCTGGGGGCAAGCCTGCATGCCAGCATTCGGTGTATGGTGCTGCCCCCACCCCCAGCCCCGCCCCCAGGCCTGGGGGCGGGGCTGGGGGGGGGGGGTTGGGGGGGGGGCCGGGGGGCCGCCCCCAACCCCCCACGAAGGGCTCCCCCCCC
>Ga0078972_1005995_pt1 | contig 29737 bp, 25 predicted proteins | sample YelNatPaOPGAMG01_FD_67568 | JGI IMG/M metagenome (GOLD analysis project Ga0078972, IMG submission 67568) | Hot spring thermophilic microbial communities from Obsidian Pool, Yellowstone National Park, USA - OP-RAMG-01 (SPADES assembly) (version 2) | ecosystem: Environmental > Aquatic > Thermal... | reverse complement strand
AGTTCGGCGCTGTGCCGCGCCGCGCTGAACGGGGCGACTTCGTCGCTCACGGGGCAGATGAGATCGAAATAGACAGCCGAAAAGCTCGAAGACGAAAGTCTCCAAAGACCGGTTAATCTGCAATTGCTTTGAAAACATTCCATGATAGTGGTCATAGCCGATCGCACATCTATGCGCCCGGGGACGGGCGCGCTCCCAACTGCGATTGCTACCCCGCCGCGCCGGAACGACCACCTCGATTTTTCACCCCCTCATTTTTCTGCCTCACATTTTTCTGCCATCAATTTTTCTGCCAATGATTTCTTCTCGATTTCGGGAATTTGGCGGTGGACAATCGGCGCCCTGGTTATGAGCACAAACAAGACATCAAGACGGAGGTTTGTTCAACAGTCAGCCACACTCGCACTCGGAACAAAAATACTGGGCGGCCTCGGTGTGGCCACCAACGGTCGTGTGATCGGCGCAAACGACAGAATTCGCGTGGGCCTGATCGGATGCGGCGGCATGGGCAAGGGCGATCTGGCGGTGTTCTATCAGAATGCCGATGTCGAATGCCCTGTTGTTTGCGACGTGGACGACAAACAAATCGCCGCGGCAATCAAGCTCGTCGAGGAAAAGGGCGGCAAAACACCCTCAGCAGTAAAAGATTTCAGGCGCGTGATCGAAATGAAGGACATCGACGCGTTGCTGGTCGCGACGCCCGACCACTGGCACGCGTTGCCAACGGTGCTTGGGTGCGAGGCCGGGAAAGACGTTTATGTCGAAAAACCGCTCGCGCTCACTATTGCAGAAGGACGCGCAATGCTCGAAGCCGCAAAACAGCATCGCCGCATCGTGCAAATGGGCGCGCAGCGCAGAAGCAGCCCAACTTACGCACAAGCAGTCGAGTTCGTGCAATCCGGAAAACTTGGCAAGGTCGGCCTCGTTCGCGCATGGGCGTACCTTGACTGGATCAAACCGATCGGCAGCCCGCCCGATTCCGATCCGCCTGCCGGAGTTGACTATGACCTCTGGTTGGGGCCGGCGCCAAAACGGCCATTCAACCCAAACCGATTTCACTTCAACTTCAGATGGTTCTGGGATTACGCCGGCGGCCTGATGACGGATTGGGGCGTGCATCTCATTCAAGTGCTGTTGTGGGCGATGGGACCGCAGCCGCCAAAAGCCGTCATGTCAAGCGGCGGAAAATACGTTCTGGTGGACAATTCCGAAACGCCGGACACGCAAATCACGGTCTATGAATTCCCATCCTACACACTGGTGTGGGAACACAAGGTCGGCGTCGGACTTGGACTTTACAACAGGCCATGGGGAATGTCGTTCACCGGAACAGAAGGCACACTCGTGATTAACGACAGCGGGTGCGAAGTCCTCCGTGAACCGAGCCGCGACAGCCTCGAGCCAATGAAATTCCCCCCGGGACCGGATCCGCGTCCGGCCCACATCAGAAATTTCCTCGATTGCGTCAAGTCGCGTCAGGAACCGGTCGAAAACCTCGAAGTCGGCCACCACATATCCACGGTCGCGCACCTCGGCAACATCGCGCTACGAACCGGCAGACGGATCGAGTGGGATAACGCCTCTGAACGGATCAAAAACGATCCCGAAGCCGACCGTCTGGTCAGCGTACGCTACAGACAGCCGTGGAAACTGCCATACCTGAAAGAACGCGCTTGAACCTTGCAAGGCTGGGTTTCGGCCCATCCAGGCGTGCAATGCCGTAATCCCGAGCAGGCATCAGAAAACCTCACCGGAGTCGGGCTCTGCGTGCATTCGGCCCGTGAGCTGCTGAGATTCCCCGGTCAGGTGCCCTGCGCTTCGCCAATACTACTTGAGACTGGCCAGCTTCAGCGAGAGACGCGACTTCTTGCGGCTCGCGGTTGCTTTCTGAATAACGCCTGATTTGACGGCCTTGTCGAGTGCCGATTGCATGGTGCGCAAAGCGGCTGCGGCCTCGTCTTTCTTGCCCTGCTGCACGCTGGCAAGAAAACGTTTCTGCAAGGTCTTCAGTCGCGACCGCACGGCTTTGTTGCGCTGATGCCGGCGGACGCTCTTGCGCATCCGTCTTTCGGCTGACAATGTGTTCGCCATAGTCTGTTTTCGATCAAAAAGAGACGGAGAGAATACCGCACAACCCGCCAATGTCAACGCGTGTTTATGTGAACGGAGAACCGGCAGCAAGATCAGGAGTCGGGTCCAGGCGACCGGGGACAGCCACGGTTCCGACGCGACCGTTTTGTCCAACGCGCTCGCGACAACCGAAACGTCACTGTTTGCCGATGGGCTGTTCTGCCATTGCCTTCAGCAACTCAAGGGTGAACCGCGCTGAATTGTCTGCGGCCATCTTGATGAACCGCTCAAAATCTTCCGACGCGCCGACATCCGCCTTGTCCGAGATCGACCTGATCACCATGCAGGGCACGCGTTGCTGCCAGCAAACAAGCGCAACCGCCGCACCTTCCATTTCCACGGCGTCTGCCTTGAAAGTCTCCCTGAGCTCGGCCACTTTCGTCGAAGACGCAACAAACACGTCGCCGGTAATAATCACACCCCGAATCACGCGCGGCATGCGCGTGCCATGCGTGGTAATGATCGGTTCAAGCTTGACCCTTGCAGCCGCGCGGTCCGCCGCGCGCAGAAGTCCCTCGTGCGCTGCAATGAAAAGAGGCGTTTCGGGCGTGGGCGTTTGCGGCTCGAATCCGCGTTCGGTTAGTTTACCGAAATCGTGTTGGGCAGTTCGCGTAGCTACGACGATGTCGCCGGGCGCAAGATCAGGGTTCAGCCCGCCCGCAACACCGGAGAAAATGACTTCTCCGGGATGAAAACGGTCGAGCAACAGCGCTGCTGTTTTGGCTGCGTTGACCTTGCCTATTCCCGTTGTTGCAAGAATGACCTTTCGACCCTGAAGCTTGCCGGTGTGGAAAGTAACGCCGAGAAAAGTTTTCGTGTGTTTGTCTTTCAAGTGCTGACTCAGCACCCGCATTTCTTCGGGTAAAGCTGTGAGAATGCCGGTTGTCTTGTTACTCGAACCCGCCCAAAGCGGCCACCATGCAACCGCAACGAACACAACTATGATCTGGAAAAATCTGGTCATATGTCCGTCACCCATTCTCCCGCCCCAATTGTTTCTGCCAACCATTTTTCTGCCATTCATTTTTCTGCCATCCATGTTTCTGCCTTCTATGTTTTCACGCCCATTTTTCTGCCATCCATGTTTCTGCCATCTATGTTTTCCCCCCCATCTTTCTGCCATTCATTTTTCTGCCTTCTATGTTTCCCCCACATGTTCCTGCCATCCATGTGTCTGCCATCTATGTTTTCCCCCCATCTTTCTGCCATCCATTTTTCTGCCTTCTATGTTTCCCCCACATGTTCCTGCCATCCATGTGTCTGCCATCTATGTTTTCCCCCCTCCATCTTTCTGCCATCCATTTTTCTGCCTTCTATGTTTCCCCACCCATTTTTCTGCCATCGATATTTCTGCCATTATAGCTTCCGCCCGCAATGTTTCTGCTCCGTATTTTTCTGCCAGAAATATTCCCACCCCGAATTGCGAAGCCCCGTTTTTGCTTTACTTTCAGTCCCGAGCCTGTAGGTGAGCCCGATGCGAATCCTGTTGATTGCCATGAGAATGTGTTCAGTTGCGATGTTTCTTGCCACGTGTGGTCTGGCAATTGGTGCTGATTGGCCGCAATGGCGCGGTCCGAACCGTGACGGCAAATCGTCCGAAACCGGTTTGCTGGCGCAGTGGCCGAGTTCCGGCCCCCGCCTTGTTTGGACGGCCGATCGGCTCGGCACTGGATATGCAACTGTGGCGGTGTCGAACGGGCGGTTGTTCACAGCCGGCGAACGCGACAAGGAAAGTTTCGTGACAGCCCTGAGCGAATCGGATGGCAAGTTGTTATGGACTGCGCCGCTCGGCAAAGCAGGCGCGCCGGGCTGGGGCGGTTTTGCCGGTCCACGATGCACCCCAACGGTGGATGGCGATCGACTGTATTCCCTGGGCCAGTACGGCGAACTTGTTTGTCTCGAGGTTGCGACCGGCAAGGAGGTTTGGCGCAAGAACCTGGTCACTGATTTTGGTGGAAGCGTTCCGGAATGGGGATACAGCGAGTCGCCGTTGGTCGATGGGAATCATGTCCTGTGCACGCCCGGCGGCAAGAAAGGCGCAGTGGTCGCCCTGAACAAAATGACCGGCGAGATCGTGTGGCAGAGCAAAGAGTTCACAGACGAAGCTCAATATTCTTCGCTTGTCCCGACGTCAATGGGGGGGACGCGCCTTTGTGTGCAACTGACGATGGCGAGTGTGGCCGGGATATCGCTGGACAACGGCACTTTGCTGTGGCGCGCAGCGAGAAAAGGGGCAGTTGCAGTCATCCCAACACCGGTTGTGCGCGACGATTACGTCTATGTGACGTCAGGATACAACATCGGATGCAATCTGTTCCGGGTCAGCGGCGGGCAATCCGGGTTCCAAGTTCAACAGGTTTACGCAAACAAGGTAGTCGCAAATCATCATGGAGGCGTGGTACTGGTTGGCGACCACATTTACGGGCATTCGGACAGCCAGGGTTGGGTCTGTCAGGAACTCATGACCGGGAAAGCGGTGTGGTCCGAGAAATCCAAGGTGGGCAAAGGCTCAATCCTTTACGCTGACGGTCACTTGTACCTGCGGGAAGAAAACAAAGACAAGAGTTCAATTGTGCTTATCGAGGCAACTCCCGCGGGTTACAAGGAAAAAGGCCGGTTCGAACAGCCCAACCACAGCGGCAAGGAAGCGTGGCCGCATCCGGTCATTGCCAATGGCAAACTTTACCTGCGCGATCAGGACCTGCTGTTCTGTTACGACGTCAAAGGCAATTAGTTCTCAGCGCGGCGCAGCCCGGCCAATACCAGTGCGCCTGCGGGTACTGCGTCTTCGCCGAGTGCGGCCAGCAGCACACGCGGCCCCGGCTTGAACGCATCCATCACAAAGCGGGGCAGGGCTTCGGCAACTGCAGCACGCAGCGGCTCCCCCAGTAGAGATAATCCACCGCCGATCACTATCGCTTCCGGATGAAACAGGTGGGTCACATGCGACAGGGCGAACGCAAGGTCTTCGGCTTCATCCTGCAAAATCTGGATGGCCATTGAATCCCGTTTTTCCAGGGCGGGTTTCAAGTGCCTTGCTTCGCACCCGGTGCGCCCGTCTGCAAGCCGGGCCAGAAGACAGCCCGGGTTTTCGTTGATTGCAGCGCGTATGCGGCGGTCTATTGCCCAACCTGCGCATCTGGATTCGACAGTCGCACCGGCCCGGTCCAGTCGGACGTGGCCGATTTCAGCCTCGCCGGGCATGGCGCCATGATAGATACGACCGTCAACCACAAGACCACCGCCGACACCACTGCCCAAGGTGATGTAAAAGACCGGATTGGAATTCCGGCCTGCGCCAAGTCGGGCTTCGCCAAGTGCCGCAACGTTCGCGTCATTGTCAACGACCACAGGCGCTCCGGCAATCGGCCCCGCCCACGCCGCCAGATCGAACTGAGACCATCCGGCTACGTGATGCGAACAGCAAATGCGACCGGTTTGCCATTCAACCGGCCCGCCGAAACCGATCCCCACCGCCGAAATCTCATGCGCTGCCTTGATGCTTTCCAGAGTCTGCCGTATCTGATCTCGGATCGCCCCGGCACCACGCGCCGGATTCACCGCGAACTTGAACCTTTCCGTTATTGAACCTGAAGGATCGCCGCGGACAATTTGCAGCTTTGACCCGCCAATCTCTATTCCAACAACGTTGTCCTTCACGGCCTCGATCATAATTGCCAACGCCACTTTTCCAAGACCAACGATCGCGGCAGCGTGGCGACCTGTGATCACGCTTTGACTTCTGACGGATTTTCGGCCACCTTCACCCACTTGCATCATGCGACAATGTCGCATATGGATTTTGTGCAGGGAATGTGACATGGGAAAAGCGCTCATAATTGCAGAGAAACCGTCGGTCGCGCTCGATATTTCGCGCGCGCTGGGCGGTTTCAAGCGGCATGGCGATTACTTCGAAAGTGACGAGTACGTTCTTTCGTCTGCCGTGGGGCATCTGTTGGAAATCAGGCCGCCCGAGGGATTCGAGGCAAAACGTGGCAAATGGACCTTCGAGCATTTGCCGGTTATCCCCCCGCGGTTCGAGCTCGAACCGATCGAAAAGGCCGAACAACGGCTCCGGCTGCTGGGCAAGTTGATCAAAAGAAAAGATGTCGATCGGCTCATCAACGCCTGCGATGCCGGCAGGGAAGGCGAACTGATTTTCAGACGGCTGGTCGAACATTTCAAGGCAACCCAGCCAATTCAGCGTCTCTGGCTTCAGTCCATGACGCCCGCCGCTATCCGCGAAGGATTCGAACGTCTCCGGTCCGACGTTGAAATGCAGCCTTTGGCCGATGCTGCAGTGTGCCGCAGCGAAGCCGATTGGTTGGTCGGCATCAATGGAACGCGCGCAATGACCGCGTTCAATTCCAAAGGAGGCGGTTTCTTCAAAACCACTGTCGGAAGAGTCCAAACACCCACTCTCGCCATACTCGTCGAACGCGAGGAACGCATAAAACGCTTTGTCCCCCGCACTTACTGGGAACTGCACGCAACCTTCGCCTGTCAGGCCGGCGAATACACCGGGCGTTGGTTCGACGAACATTTTCAACGCACACAACAGGGAAAAGAAACCGATGACGCGCTGCGCGCAGAACGAATCTGGGACAAATCGCGCGCAGAAGAAATCCGCACCAAGTGCATCGGCCGACCCGGCATTGTCACCGAGGAAACCAAGCCGTCCACGCAGCTATCACCGTTGTTGTTCGACCTGACAAGCCTTCAGCGCGACGCCAACAGGCGATTTGGTCTTCCTGCCAACCGTACCCTCCAAATCGCACAAGCGTTGTACGAACGCCACAAGGTCATTACTTATCCAAGGACAGACGCCCGCGCCCTACCCGAGGATTACCTGAATACAGTCCGCGGCGTGCTCAGAACCATGCAAGACGGCCCGTACGCAACCTTCGCAGAAACAATTCTCAAGGAAGGCTGGGTCAAACCCAACAAACGCATTTTCAACAATGCAAAAATATCAGATCACTTCGCAATCATACCCACAAACATCCTCCCAAAGTCCCTGAGCGAGCCGGAGAGAAAAATTTACGAGATGATCGTCAAACGGTTTCTCGCGGTCTTTTATCCGCCCGCGGAATACCTGCTCACAACGCGCATTACCCGGGTCGAAGGCGAACCGTTCAAAAGCGAAGGTAAAGTGCTGGTCAAACCCGGCTGGCTCGAAGTTTACGGGCGTGAAGTCGAACAAAACGGAGATGAACCAGGCACCAATCTGGTCCCCGTCCAACAGGGCGAACAGGTCAACACAAAAGAGGTCGAAGTCCGCGAATCGCAAACCAAACCGCCCCCGCGGTTCACAGAAGCCACCCTCCTGACAGCCATGGAAGGCGCAGGTAAACTCGTCGAAGACGACGAGCTCCGTCAGGCCATGGCTGAAAAAGGGCTGGGCACACCTGCCACTCGCGCGGCAATCATCGAAGGCCTGATCGAAGAGAATTACGTCCGACGCAATGGAAACGAACTTCAGCCGACCGGCAAGGCGTTCATGCTCTTGAATCTGCTGCGGCGAATGGGAATTGAAGAGCTCACCAAGCCGGAACTAACCGGCGAGTGGGAGTTCAAACTCAAACAGATGGAACACGGCCGCCTGACCAGAAATTCGTTCATGGGCGAGATTGCCAATATGACCCGCCACATCGTCGAACGCGCAAAAACTTTCGAGGAAAAAGGCGGCCCCGACGGATTCACCGACCTCAAAACACCTTGCCCGGTATGCGGCGGCACAATCAGAATGAACCACCGCAGGTACCAATGCCAAAAATGTGAGTTCAACCTCCCTCTCTTCATCTCAGGAAGACTCATGGAACCCGAGGAAATCGAAGAGCTTGTCGAAAAACGCATTCTGGGTCCCCTGACCGGATTCCACAGCCGCCGAGGTTTCTCTTACAAGGCCACTTTACGGCTGAACAATGAACAGAAACTCGAGTTCGACTTCGGAAACGAACAGCAAAACGGCGGCGATGCCGGAACACCGGTTGATTTCTCGAAACAATCTCCTCTCGGCAAATGCCCGCGATGCGGAGCCTCCGTCTTTGATTCTGGAACCGCATACGTTTGCGAAAAAAGTATCGGCCCCAACAAATCCTGCAGCTTCAGGTCCGCAAAGGTCATTTTGCAGCAGACAATCGAGCCCGGCCAAATGTCGAAGTTGCTGTCCGATGGCCGCACGGACCTGCTTGGCGGATTTGTGTCGAGACGCAACGGTCGCAAATTCTCGGCTTTTCTTGTTTTGAAGGATGGGGATGTCAGTTTCGAATTCCAGCCCAGAACCGCAAAAGGTGGCGGCGAGAAAAATCAGAACAGGAAAGAAGAAGCCGCACCGCTCGATTTCACCGGCCAGGAACCGCTCGGGAAATGTCCAAAATGCGGCGCGCGAGTTTTCGAAGGCCCTGAAACTTATGTCTGCGAGCGTACTCAGGAAAAAACGCGCCGATGCACGTTCCGCACCGGGAAAACAATTCTCGAACAACCGATCAGCCGCGATCAAATGAAGAAGCTCCTCGAAGAGGGCAGCACCGACCTGCTCGAGGGCTTCGTGTCAAAGTACGGCAAAACATTCAAAGCGCGACTGGTGCTGGATGACAAAGGCAAGGTCAAGTTCGAGTTCGAGTCCGAAGGAAAACAGTAAGCACAGACTTGCAATCAAAAAACAGGTCTTTTCCAACACTCAGAGTTGGCCATAGCCTTCACGGCACATGAAAACAACAACCAACAAACACAGGATTGGAATAATTGGCGGCACCGGCCTCTATGAAATGGAAGGCCTGACACAAAAACACTGGGTGCAGGTCAAAACCCCTTTCGGACCGGCCTCGGACAGTTACCTTGTCGGTAATCTTGAAGGGCGCGGAGTGGTGTTCCTGCCCAGACACGGACGTGGTCACCGCATCCTCCCGAGCGAGCTCAATCACCGCGCCAATATTTGGGGTCTCAAAAAACTCGACGTCGCATGGATCATCAGCGTCAGCGCCGTTGGTTCGCTCCAGGCAAAGTATCGACCGTGCGACATTGTCTTGATCGACCAATTCGTCGATCGCACCAAGAAATCGGCTGAGCACACCTTTTTCGGACGCGGGATTGTCGCGCACATTCCGTTTGCGCACCCGATCTGCGAAGAACTCCGGCAGATTCTCCTCGCCGCAGGCCGCGACGCCGGTGCGCGTGTCCATGACGGCGGCACCTACGTCAACATGGAAGGCCCCGCTTTCAGCACAAGAGCGGAGTCGATCGCCAACCATAAAAACGGCTTTTCAGTAATCGGAATGACAAACCTCGGTGAGGCAAAATGCGCGCGTGAAGCCGAGATCGCCTATGCCACACTTGCGATGGTGACCGATTACGACTGCTGGAAAGAAGACGAAGAACACGTCACAATCGAAATGGTGATCGAATATCTCAGGCGCAATTCCAAACAGGCACAGACAATCATCCGCAGCGCCATCCAAAAAATTCCACTGGAACCGAACTGCAGTTGTCACCGCTCCCTCGAAAGAGCCATTCTCACCGACAGACGTCTCTGGCCTGCAAAAACCAAACAGGACCTGATGCCCCTGTTGCAGAAGTACCTTTAGCCTGCAAATAGCGATTTGCATAACATGAGCACGATCAAAATCATGCCGTGCCTCGACATGAAAGGCGGGCGCGTAGTCAAAGGCGTACATTTTGTTGACCTGCGTGACGCGGGAGACCCGGTCTCAAACGCCGCATTCTACCAACAGGAAGGCGCCGACGAACTCGCCATGCTCGATATCGCTGCCACGGTCGAGAATCGCAAAACCCGCCTCGAGTGGGTGAGAAACGTCGCAGCAGTCATTGATATTCCCCTGACAGTCGGCGGAGGCATCGGATCTATCGAAGACATCGAATTGGTCCTCGAAGCGGGCGCCGACAAGGTTTCAATGAACAGCGCTGCAGTCAAGAACCCGGAGTTGGTGTACGAAGCTGCAAGCCGGTTTGGCTCCGAAAGAATCACCGTTGCCATCGACGCGCGCCGCAACAATACAATGCCCTCCGCATTCGAACTGGTGGTCGCCGGCGGCACAAAACCGGTCGGCAAAGACGCAGTCGAGTGGGCCAAACGCTGTGAATCCCTCGGCGCAGGAACAATCCTGCCCACAAGCATGGACGGTGACGGCACCCAAACCGGCTATGATCTCGAATTCACCAGAGCAATCGCACAAGCCGTCAAAGTGCCAGTCGTCGCTTCCGGCGGCGCTGGCAAATTGGAGCATTTTTACGATGCCGTTAACGCTGGCGCACAAATCCTACTCGCAGCGTCCGTCTTTCATTTCCGCACCCTTCGCATACGTGAGGTTAAAGAGTACCTGCAACGCCGTGGCGTTAAGGTTTCGATGCCGCGCGGCTAGCCCGCATCTCTTTCAACGCGGCGACAGCAAGGCGGAATACTTCCGTATCAGCCGAACAGTCTCATCGCGATCCTCGTCCAACAACTCTAGCCGGAAACAACGTGCGCCAAAATCGATCAATTTCCCGAGATGTTCAGCAGCCGATTTTGGGCGCCCCTGAAACACGGTATTCCGACAACAAACATCGGCTCGCACAGGATGTTCCTCGCCAAGCCGATCGCGTAATCGCACCTCGTGCTGCCGACATGGCCGGCCACAGTCTTTGCGATTCCTGCCTTGTGACATGAAAGCGCAGAACATGCAGTGCGCCATGTGCAGCATCGGAATGTGCTGATAAACCGTGATCTCGATCCACTCGGGCGGAACAGCCCGCAACAGCAATTCCAAATGCTTGACGTCCATGTCGTACGACGCTGTCACTCTTTCAAGGCCAAATCTGTTCTTGAAGTACTCGGCAGCCAGCGAGTTACCTGTGTTGAACGAAAAGTCCCCCACGCAGCGTTCTCCCTTGAAGAACTTCAAGTGATCGTAGTTCCGCACAAGGTAGCCATCCATGCCACTTGCACGAATGGTCTCCAAAATCCCTTCCTCGCCCTGCTTGAAAATCCGTGGAAGCACCGCAAACACAGCATTTCCTGATCCATGTGCCGCCTCGGATTCGCCACCTGCCCCGTCACTCCGGCCCGGCTGCCCGGCCCCGCTACCACCACCGTAATGCCGTCTCTGCTCCACCGCAGTCCGGTAATCATCCAAGCTTTCGAACTCGCAATACACAACACGCACGCCGGCTTCCATCGCTGCCTTGAATTGAGTCAGGTTCCGAACCAACACGGCCAACTGCAGCACCGCACCACTTGCAAGGCGCACTGATCTTGCCGCGCCTGGCAACTCTGCAGTCCGATTCGCCGGAGACAACTGCCAATGCTTCGGACGGGCTCGAACCCGCTCGAGTTCAGCAACGACTTCGCGCCGGAGCCGGTTAAGTTCGCTCACGGGCAACATCAGGCCCGCGGGCAACCGCGACTTCAATCCGTCCAATCTGAATTGTGTGCCGCCAAGGCGGCCCAGTTGTTCCACCAACATTCCCTCGGTGAGCGGAGAGCTTCTCGCCGGACAAAGAGACACAGCCGATACTGCCGTTGCTTCGTTGCCATGCTCATCACGCGCCGTCAGTTCCATCCGTCCCCCGGCTGATCCGCAAACTTCAAACCAGATGGGCCGCTTGTATTGGCCCTTGCCGCCTTCAGCCAAAGCGCGCCACCGTTGTTCGAGCTCAGGATCGCTGGTTTTCCAAACCTCCGCTCCGGGTTTGACTCTCGAGACCTCCGCAGGCCCATTGCCAAAGCCCAGCTCCAGCAGCTTGCAACTCGATAAATCACACTCTGCCGAACCGGTCTCACCCGATGCTCTCGGTCCAGAAGCGGTCTCCCCGAGAACCCGGACATTGTAAACCCTGCCACCTGCTTCATCCTCCCCGTGCGTCCCGCTCTCAAAAACCAATCCATCACCTGGCTTGATGTCGATCTCGGCTTGCACTACCACACGCCGGCCCCGGACACGGACGACTTTCCCGACGCATACCCCGCGGTGTTTTCCGAACCGACCATGCACAACCGTCCGTTGATCAACGCCCTTCAACCACCCCGCGCACAAACCTCGTGAAAACGCCATCCCCATTTCATAACGCACCGCTTTGTAGCGTCCGGACGAACAGCCCCGCCTGTCAGAACATACACCGTCGCCATCCAAAACCAGCTCGTCCAACGCGCTCCGGTAAATTCGCGTTATCGCCGCAACGTACTCGGGCGATTTCAATCGACCTTCAATCTTGAGTGAGGCCACACCCGTTCGCACAAGGTCCGGCAAAAGCTCGAGCGCAGCCAAATCTTGCGCGCTCAACAAATACTTTCGATCGCCAAGAGGCAGTTCTCGCCCATCACAAACGAGCGCGTAAGGCAAACGGCAAACCTGCGCACAATCACCGCGGTTTGCAGAACGTCCGCCAAGCGCTCTGCTTGCAAAACACTGCCCTGAATAGGAAATGCAAAGCGCGCCGTGCACAAATACCTCCAGCGAAATCGGTGGCACAAAACCGCGCGTTGCCAGTCGAATCGCCGCGATCTCATCAACACTGCATTCGCGCGCCAGCACCACAAGGCTGCATCCAAGCTCTTTCGCGAACTCGACGCCGGCAGCGCTGGTTATCGTCATCTGCGTCGATGCATGAATCGGGAAATCGGTCGAAATCCGCCGCACCAACCGCGCGATCCCAACATCCTGCACCAAAACCGCATCGACACCCGCCGAGATCATCGCGCGCAAACAGGCTTCCGCCTCGCCAAGTTCATCCTCGAACACAATGGTGTTCAGGCACCCGTATCCCCGAACACCATGCTTGTGCAGGTATTCCATCAGGCGCGGCAAATCTTCAGCCGCAAAATTCTCCGCACGTATCCTGGCGTTGAATTTCCCCAGCGCAAAATACACTGCGTCTGCCCCGTTCAAGACCGCCGCACGCGCACACGCCCAATTGCCGGCAGGCGCAAGCAACTCCGGCAGACATCGCTCCGCCACGCCTTGCAACCGCCCACCCAAAGAGTCGCGCGTCGCAACAGGCAAACCAGTGTTCTCAATCTTTTCCACAACAGTGATTGATGCGATTCGGCGATTGCACGCACTGTGCGCGGAGGGCATCACGCCGATTCCACCTTCCGCTCCTGTGCAAGCCACCCCGGCCCGAAACAGAACAGTCCAGGTTGTTACTGGTCCTTTTCGCTGGTGTCTTTGCCGACGTACTTGCGCGTGGCAGTGTCAACTCGGACTTTTTCCCCCTTGTCAAGAAACAGCGGGACCATGATTTCAAGCCCTGTCTCGAGCCTTGCCGGTTTCCATGTCGAGTCCGACCCGCCACGAATTGGCGGCGCAGTGTCTTCAATTTTCAAGGTGACCTGTCCCGGCAGGACAATGTCCATCAGTTTCCCCTCGAGAAAGATTGCCCTGTACTCCTCGTTTTCCTTCAAGAACCAGTGCCGATCCCCAACCTGTTCGGTCGTCAGTTCCAGTTCTTCAAACGATTCGGAATCAAGGAAAACGTACGTGTCGCCCTGCTTGTACGAGTATTGCACAGTTCGATGCTCCAGCGCAGCCACAGGCACCCGCTCGTTTTCGGTAAACTGGCGGTCTGCCACCCGCCCAGTCTTCAGATTTCGCAACCGGGTGTGCAGTTTGTGTCTCGTCTGAGCAGTGCCTGTCACATGGAAATCCTCAATAATCTGTGGCGCGCCATCGAGCATGATCACCATGCCCTTTTTGAATTCGGAAGGTAACGCAGTCTGCATGTGTCGCTCCTGTATTGTTAACCCTCGTCTCTCAAGCTGCACCCCATGATAATTGAGGCATCGGGTCTGTCCAGCCTCAAACCTCTCCGTCCCAGCCCGCATATCTCACCACCTGACCGGGCCGAAACGCCCGGGCTCGTCCACGCCCTGAAACAGCGGAACCCGATATTTCGTCATCCCTGTACCGAGGCCAAAATACGCCGCGCATTCTGAAAATGCATCTTGGCGACCTCCCGAGCTCGTTCTGCACCGTATTTCTCCACAAACTTCCGCAAAGCTTCATCGGGCGCCCCGGACCCGCCCTTGGGAAACTCCAAACCATACTCTTTTTCCATCCGCTTGAGCGCCGAAACAAAAGCGTCACGGGCCAGTATCGACGCCGCCGCAACCGCAAGGTCAGACTCGGCCTTGTGACGTTGAACAAGTTCAACCTGCCTGCCCAGCGTCATTATTGCTCGTCCCAAAGTCGCCTTGTTGGACGCAAATTGATCACTGATTATCCGCACAGGCGGCGGATTCAAGCTGCTTCGTTCCAACAGATTTTCAATTGCCCGCGCATGCCCCCACGCAAGAATGTCATTCGCGTTGCCCATCTCACCGTGAAGGCGGTTGTACGCCGCATTGCCAATCTGCACCACATTAAACTTGCACCCGGGCGTCGAACGTATCACCCGCGCCAGCTCGGCCACCCGCTGGTCGCTGCTTACACGCTTTGAATCACGAATATCGGCGTCTTCCCACGCCCGAATTACCGGTTCGTTCACGTACACCGCCGCAACGCAAAGCGGCCCCAAAAGGTCTCCTTTCCCGCTCTCATCCACTCCAATCCTCGGCAACATCAGGTCCGGATTCAACAGCGCTTCGTACCCGAGCCGCGCCTCCTTCAAAATCACCGGCTCGAGAACAAACTCAATAAAATCCGATGCTTCTGCGCCCTGCACAACGAGTTTTCCGCTCTCGTAGAATACAACGCTAACTTTCCCCTTCTGCGCGGCGAACTTTGCGTGGGGCGCGGTCCTGAAATCGTACCCGTTGGCCTTCAGCCACGACTCGAGTTCGGCAGCTTTTTTGGCATCGAGCTCGAAAGTGTAGGTGGTCTTTTTTAGCATCGCTTTGCCAATGTCAATTGTTGCCTTGCTGCGCTGCGTCGCTGTGCTTTTTTTCGCCGTGCAATCGCAGGCTTGTCAGTAACGCCCAGAACCACGCCATCATAAACAGCGCCACGCCCAAAACAGCAATCCAAAACGCCGACGGCAATGCTTCCGGGACCCCCCCGCGCGGCCATTGACGCCAGACCAATACCACCCCAACTGCGCTCAATATGAGCCCAATCACAGCCAGCGTCAGTTGGACATACCCTATCTTCCGGCCTGCGGCTATCGAGCCCAGCCCCGGCGCCGCCAGCAAGTTCGCCAACGTGCACGCCCATGCCGTCGGTTTGTCAATTGACCTGTCCGGGTGTTCTTTTGAAGAAGTGTTCGTAGGCATATAGCACGGAAGCCGTTGCAAACGGCAGGTTCAAAAGCAATACAAACTGCTCTTGCATGCCGATTGCCGACGCCAATTTCAAAAAGTCATCCATCTTTTCCCGAAACTCCGCAGACGAAAAATCAAAGTTGAACCCGGCGAAGTTCGCCGAAACAAAAACGCCAATCTTGTAGAGCGCATACGTCTCGAACACCACCAGCGGCAAATACGCCAACAACAACAGCCCAACGACCGGCAAGAACTGTCGCATAACGGTTTGCCTGCTCAACTCCAGCGCAGACCAAAACGGCATTCTAACATCCGCAACCAGCGGCAGGCCAAACACCCAGATAATCTTCAGAAACACCCCGGGCAAAATGCATATCATCAACCCGAATTCGCTCACCAGCCAGCTCACAACCCACACCAGCATCAAAGGTACAAACGCCTCGGCAAATGACGAAAAAAGGTCTTTCAGCGAGGCTTCCTGTCCCCTGATCAGCTTCAAATACATGACTGTCAACCCGCCGTACAAGGGACCGGAAACAACAAGCCCCACCATGCCTCCTATACAGGTCCCAAACGCCATCATCATCAGCATCAACCACAAAAGCGCCGCACCGCCCACAGTCAACCCAAAATGCCGACCCAACAATGCCCAACCTTGCCCAAGACAGTCCATGACCGGCAACGGCGCAACCGCACATTGAAGAGGCCCCTCCCCTGCCCCCTCGTCCGCCACAACCCGGGCCTCCGCATCGTGCTCCCATGTCTTCTCCGCAGCAACCAGCGCCTCGGTAAATTCACCCAACTGTCCCAATGGCACCCACTCTGCGCCCTCTTCGAGTTGAACCAACGTATGCCGGTTGGCACGATGCTCGGCAATCCATTCCCTGAGCTGTTCTGCGGTGACCGGCCCGTATTGCACACCGTCACCGCCAATCATCTTGTACATGAACCCGAGTGTGTTTGGAAAATACCGAGCCCGTCAAGAAACACTAGTCGCATCCGCCATCGCGAGCTGAATAGTTATATCGAGAAACCGATCATATTTGCGAAGATTCTCAGACTGCGAGTTTGCTCAATTTGTCATTATCTGGTTCTCTGCCCGCGAGCAGTGCGGTCACTACAGAGCGGCCTTTGGAGTATAACATTGAACAACCTGCGCGGAAATCGCAGACTGACGCGTGGTTCGAGACTCTTGCCTTCGAACTGTTCGTCCGCTGATCCTACTCGCATCTACCCCACAAAGCGACGAAGTCGCCCCGTTCAGCGCGGCGCGACACAGCGGTATTCCTGCAACCAGCGCAATGGTTACGCCTCGAGCGTTCGGTTGCGGGCGCGCCGCGCTGAGGGATTTCCGGACAAGGACGATGCTCAGCCTCCCTAATCGCTCACATGACGCGCCCGATAGAAACTCTTCTGGTAACTCGGCGATGTCGTGTCGGTAAACAGCCATGTCCCGTCAGCCAATGTGTTTGTTGCCAGGCTGTCCCATTTGACAAAGTCCTCGGTCACATCTATGGCGTACTTGAGTCCGCGCTCGCCGTGCAAAAGGAGTTCAAATTGCCCCTGTGAATCGATGCCCACAATCTCGAGCACTGGTGGTATTGTCGGCAAAGACAGCGCTGTCACACGATATTCGTCGAACAACAAATAGTTGTCTCCCGCAGCTCCTTTCTGTCGAATCGCCCAAACGGCATCCACGTCGCTAAGATCAAGACGGGCGCCTGTGGTTGTTATGGGTTGAGAATCGACCACGACCTGGCCATTCAACAGCGCCATCCAGTTGTTCCGTTCGAAGTTCATCATTATCTGCAACTGGTACAAAGCGTCGTTGTCGAAACCAAATCCGGTGAATTTGAACCCGGCATTGTCATCAAGCGCATAGAAAATCTCAGCACGGGAATTGTCGAAATCCAGCGTGAAAAGTCGCTGCCCGTCGGTGTTGTACGCGCTCCACCTGAAATCGTCGTACTCGTGGTTCGTCGAGTCCACAACTTGCATCAGCACTTCAAACATCACAACCGGACGCCCCGGAAGCGGCGGTGCAACGTCAAACGGACGCCAAACAGTCAGAAACTCGTCCTTATACGCCGGGGGCGAATAGCCCAGATAAGCTTGCTGGCCGTATCCCGGGAAGAAATCTTCGACAAGACCGCAACCACCTGAACCTTCGGCCAACCAACCATCTTCCTCCCAAAGCGGCACCCCCTCGTCAGCGTGTGAATACCCCTCGGCAACCTCAAATCCGGTCGCATAAACAACCACATCACCTGTCCCCACGCCATGGGATGTCGATTGCGCGAAGATGCTCTGACCAATCATCGCAAAACAGAGACTGAACAACCGCAGCACACGCCGCATGTCATTCCCAAAACATGTTCCATCATCGCCGCAATTCATAAATTTTCACAGGACAAAGCGAGGCTTCTTCTTCCGACCCAAACAACCGTTCGTCCAAACACCGAAATGCCGAGTGCGTGTCAAGCTCGGTCACGACTGAATGTCTGCGGTTCACAACCACCAGTCTGGCCCCGGACTTTTCATACGCAACAGCGCTGGGCTCGGCAGCGTCGCCATACCACGGTTGCTCGAGCAAAAATGCCATGTACAACCCGGCTCTTCCTCCGGCCACCATGCCAGACCCAACAACAGGCCCAACGATTCCTTTCCCTCTCAACCGCACAGCAAGGTCGCTTGCAGATTGGCTCGCCGCATCCGGCAATCCGGTCAACGCAACCATCAAACCCAACACCGCTGGAGCAATAAAGGATATAAATGCCACCCCGCCCAAAACCCATGCTATAACCCGCCTCAGCTCCAGCCTCGTCGCAGCCAACCACACCAAAACCCCGCAAACGGCAGCCCATATGACCGGATAACAGAAGTAGAAATAGCGCTGGTCCACAATTTGCACGTAAACCGGCAGGTACACCATCGCAAGACAAACCGCCATGCAAGGTAACAAAAGCCAGCTCCGCGCCGCAGCATGCTTGTGAAAAACAGCCAGCAACACGCATCCCGCCAACCCAATCAAACCCGTGTGCAACACATCAAAGCCCCCCAACAACACAAGAACAGTCACCGCATTCTGTCTCATCACCCGCAGTTGGTGCTTGAAATATTCGCCGCTTTCAAACGGAGACCAATACTTGTACGGCATCGTCGAAGGGTCTTCCCACGCAGTGATTCGACCGGGGTCGGGTTTGTGAATCGTTCGCGCATAGGGATGATACCTCTCGACATCAGGAGGACCAACAACCGCATGCGCTATTGCCGCCGATGTCGAAAACGTTGGCTTCCCATAATGAACCGACAACACTGCCATCCAAGGCAATCCCACCGCCAAACACGCTATCCATGTGATCGCCAGCCCCATCCACACTTGCCTGCCGTTCCGCTTTTCGCGCCAGTGCCAAAGCCATGCTATGACCGTTCCGACCGCAAAAGCCATTGGCAGCGCAACCGCCTTCGCAAGATAGGCCAACCCCCAAATAACCCCGGACACAACGTTCTGCTTGCGGTCCGTCACCCAATCGCCGCGCAACATCCGCGCCGCTCCAAAACACATCAAACCACACACCAACAGGTCCGGCGATATGTACTCGATCGACCAAAATACACTCCATAACACCGCAAGGCCGAATCCAACCTGCTGCGCCCATGCAGGCAGCGGAAACGCGCGCAGCAGAGCCCGGGCGCCCCACGCAAAAACAACCGCACTCAATGCCATGCTTACCCGCCCCGCAACCAACACGGGCACACCGAGCTTGATCCACACCGCCGCTATCCAGCTCAACATCGGCCCCCAGTAACCGCTGATCATGAGCGGCGTCTTGAGTTCCGCGTAGTAGGTCGCCAGCCGCAGATATGATATGCCGTCCGGGTTCAGGTTGTTCCTGTTCGGCCAAATCGCCCATGCAAGAAAAATCACATGCACAATCCCCACTGCAAGGGCAACCAACGTACCGGTGAGCCGGCCTCTTTGGCCCTGACCCGGCTTTCGAGGCTCCCGACCCGTACTTCGCGAGCGAAGATCGTTCGGGGAATCTGCAGATGGCATATGCATCAACAACAAGAATAACTCACGCCCCCGCCCGCCAGCCGGTGATCAGCCGTTGCAATCGTTCGTAGCTCTCCTTCGGCGTCAGGTCGGCTCGCAAAAAACCGCCGTGGGGCCAAAAATGCCCGGGCGCATCTGTAAAATCCCACCACGTGATTGCCTCGATGCTCGGGTGCGCGTAACAAATTGTATAAAACTGTTCGATCCAATCAGCTTGAATTGATTCGCTCCACGGCCCGTGCCACCATGCTTTACCGGGGTCTTTAATCAGACCGTGTTCATCCGGCTCTGTGCTTGATGCCACCCCGAGCTCTGTTATATGCAACGGTTTCCCCAGAGCGGCGAACCTGTCGAGCATGGCAGCAATCTCAAACATGTCGTGCCCAGGATAGTAAACCTGTAACCCTATCGCATCGAAATCAATGCCGGCGCCGATCACCGCCCGCAGATACTGCAAAGGTGTCCGCAACCTCCGGTTTTGAGCCCCAAGATAGGTTCTTCCATCGGCAACGTACTCTCCAAACAAACTGCAGTTGTTAACCACACGCACGGCTCGAGGGTCTGCAGCTCGAGTAGCTTCCACAACAACGCGCGTCATTTCCACCAATTCATCGCTGCTGAACCCCGGTTCGTTGCCCCAATCATGTGCCTCATTGATCACATCATAGACCCGAATCCGCCCACGATACCTGCTCACGATCTCCCGCACTCGACGTTCTTGTTGTCTTCGCCACTCCACAAACGGGCGTCCTTCCATCCACGCGGGACACCCAGCCCTGTGAAACCAGCAAAGCGGATGACCCTTCGCCGTAACCCGGCCACGCTCGAGCCGCGCAAGCATCGTATCCACACGCTCATAACGCGGCCTGCCTTCCTCGGGCTCGAAGTTCCGCCAGTACAACGGCAACGTCGCAAAGTTAAACAAACGCTCAAACTTCACCGCGTAATCTTCGCCTTGTGCCGGATACCCGAAAAAGTTGCACCCGAACAAAAACCCGCTCCGTTGACCACGCTTCGAAATTGCATCGCGCGCCCGAGCCAGAACAACCTCTTCCCCGGCCCACAAAGATTCTCTCAAAGATTCCATCGCAAGCGGCACCCAGCGCTTCGGCTCCTGCATCGCCTTGTCCGCCCTCGCCAACAGGAACCTCGCCTTCGCAATCCGGTCTTCCACAGCCGAAGAAAACACAACGCCGCTTCGCTTGCCGTCGCTCATCACGCGCTCAACCGCAGAAAGCCGCGAATGCGCCAGCTCGCGATTCAACTCGACCACCGTCCCCGCTGCGTAACCGAAACCGCCAGCATCGGCATACAACCGCATCGTCCCGAACCCATCCACTGACAGAATCATGGATATTCCGCAGCGCTCAGGGCCGCCGACGAAACGCACAAGCCCATCCTCAATTCTCCGTCGCGGATGTGGCAGCGGATTGCGGTCCTTGCTCATGTCGAAAAGGAACAGCGCCGACAACGCCCCCGCCCCATGCGGATTACCAGCACCATCGTAAACTCGAATCGCAAGCTCCGGTTCCGCCGAAACCGTCCCAACATTTTCGTTCCCGGCCTTCACTCCGAGCCGGGCACCAACCGCGCCCATTCCAACCAAACCGGCGCAGCGAACAAACTCCCTGCGCGTCATGCTGTTCATCCATCAAAGGTGCGAGTTGCTCGATTACTTTGCAAGACTACGATTAACCAGTTGAATTGGCCCTGAACCTGCGCCATCTTTCGGTCCATGGACAAACTCGAACAACTGGATGAGCCGATCGTCTGCAAACTTGACGATGATCGTGTCCCGCCTTCGCCGTGCACTGTCGTCATAGTGGGCGCAACCGGCGAACTCACCGCCAGAAAACTCATCCCCGCACTTTACCACCTGCATCGCACATCCGCCCTCCCCCAACCAACGCGCATCATCGGCTTCGCACGCAAGAATCATACACTCGATTCATGGCGCAATGAGTTGTTCGGCGCCCTACTCGAACATTCTCGAACCAAACCCGTGGACCGAACCGCATGGGACAGCTTTGCTTCTTCACTCTCATACTGCCGGGGCGAGCTTTCAGACCCAAATGCTTACGCGAGCCTCGAACAGGCCATCTCCACATCAAATGATCAACGCCTTGCGGAGAACAGGCTCTTTTACCTTGCCATCCCACCAAGCCAGTTCGGCCCGGTCGTTGAAATGCTGCATCAAACCGGCGTTTTCAAACGCGACCCCTCACCACCGTTCTGGAATCGGATTGTCATCGAAAAACCGTTCGGACACGACCTCGCTTCTGCCAGACAATTGAACGCCATCCTGACAAGACATACACACGAAAACCAGTTGTTCAGGATCGACCACTACCTCGGCAAGGAAACCGTCCAAAACATCCTCATGTTCAGATTCGCCAACTCGATCTTCGAACCCATCTGGTCAAGACAAACCGTCGATTATGTCCAAATCACTTTGAGTGAACAGGCAGGCGTCGGAACCCGCGCCGGCTATTACGAGGAAGCCGGCGCACTCCGTGACGTCGTACAAAATCACCTTCTTCAGGTGCTCGCTCTCGTCGCAATGGAACCACCTGTCTCACTCGAAGCCGAGTCGATCCGTGACGAAAAAGTCAAACTGCTGAAGTCCATTCGCCCACCCGAACATCGCGACGTTGTCCGCGGTCAATACACCAATGGCTCGATCGATGGCCGCCCATGCCCCGCATACCGCACCGAACCAAAAGTCAACCCGAACTCAAATGTCGAGACCTACGTGGCTCTCAGATTGCAAATCGACAACTGGCGCTGGGCCGACGTGCCATTCTACCTCCGCACCGGCAAGCGCCTGCCAATCAACGTCAGCGAGGTCCGTGTCCAATTCCGTCAAACCCCAAACGTTCTTTTTGCAGCCCGATGCGGTAAAAACCTCGATACAAACGCAATCATCCTGCGCCTCCAGCCCCAGGAAGGAATCTCCCTCCGGTTCAACGGCAAGGTCCCGGGCACATCAATGCAGGTACGCCCCGTCCGAATGCACTTCAGCTACGACACCGAATTCGGCGCTTATACGCCCGAAGCATATGAACGCCTCTTGCTCGATGCCATAGACGGCGACGCAACCCTGTTCCTCCGCCGCGACGAGGTCGAAGTCTGTTGGGCAATCGTGGACCGAATCAGAACCTTGTGGGGCGATTCTCCATTGAAGGAAAACGAGTTTTATCCCGCCGGAACATGGGGCCCACCCTGCTCGAACGAACTCCTCAAACAACACAATCATTCATGGAGAGACCCCCGCCCGGTTTGCGCCAGTACCCCCGCAAACCCGTGAACATGCTGTATAATTACAGTGAGAAATCGATCATATTTGCGAAGATTTTCAGGCTGCGAATTTGCTCAGTTTTTCAGGATCTGCTTCTTTGGCAGCGAGCAGTGCGGTCACCACAGCGCGGTCTTTGGAGTATGATATCTGATAATCTGCGCGGAAATCGCAGATCAGCGTGTGGTTCGAGAATTTTGCCTTCGAACTGTTCGTCCGCTGATCCCACTCGCACCTCCCCGCGTTGGGCGACGAAGTCGCCCCTTTCAGCGCGGCGCGATAGAGCGCCCAGCTTGGAAGGAACGCCTTTACCTCGCCCCAGATTCATTCGGCTGCGGCTGCGCCGCGCTGAGAGATTTCCGGGTGGCCGAATCACAACATCGCCAACTGAAACTTGAATACTGCGCACGCTCGGTCCTGCACCCGGTCCGGCTTGCTCAAACTGACATCCAACGAACAATCTTCAACGCACAACAAACAACGCCCGATGTACAACACACAACAGTCAGATCGAATCACCTTTCATTCCTTCCCGAGTCCGACCGCCCTTGCCAACGCAGCAGCATGTCACATGATCAACCACCTGACTGCGTCCCCCCCAACACGCGAACGATGGTGCATCGCCCTTTCCGGCGGCCGAATCGCGCCCTCGTTGTTCGACGCCGTCGTCACCGAATCAAAAGCGAGAGCCGTCTCATGGGAGAAAACAGAGTTTTTCTTTGCCGATGAACGATGGGTCCCACGAGACAATGACGAGAGCAATTACGGTGTCGCAAGGCGCCACTTGTTCGATCCTCTCCAAATCAACCCCGGGTCGGTTCACCCGATTTACATTGGACGATCACCCGAATTCGACGCCGCCCAGGCGCAGGCGGATTTGCTCCGTCGAACGCCGGTCAACGCCGAAGGCGACCCGATCCTTGACCTTGTCATCCTTGGCATGGGTGAGGATGGGCATATCGCGTCGCTTTTCCCGAACGCTCCTGAAGACATCGTGCGAAGCCGCGCTGTTTACCTGCCCGTAAGAGCACCCAAACCGCCGCCGGAACGCATCACTCTCACTTATTCGGTCCTCGCAGTCGCTTTGCATGTCCTTGTCGTTGTTTCGGGTCCGGGCAAAGAACCAGCACTCCGCGATTCGCTTTCGACACGCCATTCAACCCCGCTTGGCAGATTGATTGCTTTGCGAAAACACACTGTCCTTCTCACCGATTTCCGGTTCGAAGCAAAAACATGACATCGAACGGAAATATCCTTCGGGGCAGAAAGATGTTTGGCAGAAAGATGCGTAAAGAGGCAGAAACATGGGCGGCAGAAATACGGTGCCATAAAAGTTCACTCTGCACCTTCACACGGTACATCCACACCCCTCGTCTTTCTGCCCCACATTTTTCTGCCAACCCCGTCCGACAATCCACCAGGCGTAACGCAGAAGGATCCGCAAAAAGGCAGAAACATGGGTGGCAGAAATACGGTGCCATAAAAGTTCGCTCTGCGGTTTCACACGGTACATTCACACCTCTCGTCTTTCTGCCCCACATTTTTCTGCCAACCCCGTCCAACAATCCTGCCAACCGTAACGCAGAAGGATCGGCAAAAAGGCAGCAACATGGGTGGCAGAAATACGGTGCCATAAAAGTTCGCTCTGCGCCTTCACACGGTACATCCACGCCCCTCGTCTTTCTGCCCCACATTTTTCTGCCAAACCCGTCCGACAATCCCCCAGCCGCAATGCAGAAGGATCCGCAAAAGGGTAAAAACATGGGCGGCAGAAGCGCGGTACCTCAAAAGCTCACTGCGCGTCTTCACACGCTACCTCCGCACCCTCCTCGTCTTTCTGCCCCACATTTTTCTGCCAACCCCGTCCGACAATCCTGCCAACCGTAACGCAGAAGGATCGGCAAAAAGGCAGCAACATGGGTGGCACAAATACGGTGCCATAAAAGTTCGCTCTGCGGTTTCACACGGTGCATTCACACCTCTCGTCTTTCTGCCCCACATTTTTCTGCCAACCCCGTCCGACAATCCCTCAGCCACAACGCAGAAGGATTCGCAAAAAGGCAGAGACATGGGTGGCACAAATACGGTGCCATAAAAGTTCGCTCTGCGCCTTCACACGCTACATCCGCACCCTCCTCGTCTTTCTGCCCCACATTTTTCTGCCTCCCCACGACACATCCATTCCGCCCTCATTTTTCTGCCCATCATTTTTCTGCCAAAAATCTTTCTGCATCACTCAAGGCCGCGTTGCTCCAACCCGATTTCGTCCAAGCCAAGGTAATGTCCCAGCTCATGCAAATACGTGGTCCGGACTTCATCCCGGTAAACCTGCTCATCCCCGTCGGCAAAATCCCACAGATTCTCCAAGAACAGCAGAATCTGTGGCGGCACATCTGCACATGCCGTCTCCTCGTCTCCGAAACTGTTGCCCACAAAAAGACCGAGCAAATCCGGATCGTATCCGTCAGCGATCAACTGATCGTTCGGGCGTGGCTCGAAAACAACCGGCAACAATCGAGCCCGACGTCGAAGTAAGGGCGGCAGTCGCTTCAACGTGGCGCGCACCTCGTCATCGGCCAAAAACCTGAGATAATCCCAGTCAGGGCGCACAATTAACTCGCACCGGTCCGGAACGCCCAATTCTCGACGCGGCAGAGCCCTCTCCGCGTGGGCTCTTGGGCGGCACAAACTACCGATCAAGCGGGGTTATTTCCAGACCTCGTTGGCCATTTCTTCGGCGCTGAGGACGTTGACCTTGCCTGCCATGAGCGCTTTCACTGCGGCATCAGGATCGCTGAATCGGAACACGAGCAATCCCTGGCCCTTGTGTTTCCCGGTGAACGCATAAGTGTATTCCACGTTCACGTTGGCGCGCTCGATCACCTCGAGGACCTCGGCCAACCCGCCGGGGCGATCTGGCACTGCCAGAGCAAGAACCTCGGTGACCTTCACCACGTACCCGTTCTTCTCGAGGACCTCTTTGGCTTTCTGCCAATCTCGCACCATCAGGCGCAAGATGCCGAACTCGCGAGTGTCAGCAAGGGCAAAAGTCTGTATGTTGATGCCGGCTTCGGCGAGAATTCGGCAGGGAGCACTCAACGCTCCAGGCCGGTTTTCCAGGAAAACGGAGATTTGATTCAGTTTCATAACTGCTGGTGAGGTTTGAGTTGACGACTTAAAGCTTCCGTTTGTCGATTACGCGTTTTGCCTTGCCTTCGCTGCGCTGCAATGTCTTCGGAGCAACGAGTCGGACAGCAGCCCGCAGACCGGTAACACTTTCGATCGATTGGCTCAGCCTTTGCTGGAGCTGTTCAATGGCGCCCACCGTGTCACTGAACACTTCCGAAGTAACCTCGACCTGAACTTCGAGCACATCGAGGTCTTTCTGGCGGTCAACTATTATCTGATAGTGTGGAAGCGTGCCTTCGACGCGCAAAATCGCAGCCTCGATCTGCGACGGATACAAGTTCACGCCGCGGATGATGAGCATGTCATCACTGCGACGACCAATTCTGCGGATGCGGCGTATTGTGCGACCACACGCGCACGGCTCGGGATCAAGCGAGGTAATATCCCGTGTTCGGTATCGGATCATTGGCATCGCCCGCTTGCATAACGTTGTAAGAACCAGTTCGCCCTCGGCGCCGTCAGGCAACACCTCCAACGTTTGCGGGTCTATTATCTCTGGATAAAACATGTCCTCGAAAATGTGCGGTCCGGCCTGATGCTCGCATTCCATCGCTACGCCGGGCCCCACTATCTCCGAAAGCCCGTAAATGTCGTATGCCTTGATGCCGCTTTCAGCCTGAATCCGCTCCCGCATGTTCTCCGTCCACGGTTCCGCGCCAAACACCCCGATCCTCAACGGCAGCTCTTTCAGGTCAACCTTGAGTTCGGTTGCGCGGTCGATGATATGAAGAAAGTAACTCGGGGTACAGCAGATCACCGTGACACCGAAATCTTTCATTATCATTATCTGGCGATCCGTGTTGCCTCCGGAAATCGGGATAACGCTGGCACCGATCCCCTCCGCTCCGTAATGCGCGCCCAGACCGCCGGTAAACAGTCCGTAGCCATACGCGTTTTGAACAATATCGCCGTTCCTGACACCGCATGCGGCAAAGCTGCGCATCATCGCCCGGGTCCAATCCTCAAGGTCTTCCTTCGTGTAAGCGACAACGATTGGCTTGCCGGTCGTGCCGCTCGAGGCATGAAAACGCGCCACCTCGGACAGCGGACTGGCAAAAAGACCGAACGGATATGTATCGCGCAAATCCGTCTTGGTGGTGAAAGGCAACTTGACGATATCATCCAAAGTCTTCAGATCAGCCGGGGTAAGCTTCCGCTCGTCCATTCGTTGTCTGAACAACGGCACGCGATCGTAAGCGCGCTGGACCATCGCCTTCAGTCGCACAAACTGCACTTCACGCAGTCGCTGCAGAGGCAGAAAATCCATCGCACTGATCGGATGCATTGGTGGAGGTGAATTTGTCTTGTTCATGGCTATTGAGCTGGTTTTTGTTTTTGAATCGTCAGGAGCCGGGGTTCTTTTGCTGACTCTGGCGCCCGACAGTAAAAGCTTGCAGGTTGGACTCGTGGAATTTCTGCTGGAACTGTTCCGCCAACACCTTGTGCCAGTCTGATTCCGGCATTGGCAGGTGCACACTCAACGCCCCTAGCATCGCCACATTCAGTCCTTTCTTGTTGGCGAGCTTGTCCAGGTCGATCATCTCAGGCGAAAGCAAAATTCCACCGGGTCGGAGCAAATACCGGTGCGCATCCACCTGTGTCGGTTCCAATACAACAAGAAAATCAGCCTCGCCCGGAGGAACCATCGGACTCAGCACCTCGGTGCCGAACCGCACATCGCCGGTGACCGACCCCCCTCTTTGGCTCATCCCCTTGATTTCGCTCTTTTTGACGTCGTAGCCCGCACGCAATGCCACAGCAGCCAGCACATCTGTGGCTTTCAAAACACCTTGCCCACCAAGGCCGGCCACAACAATGTTCGTCACTTGACCCATTTCCTACCTCCGATCTTTGGTCTGCGCTCCGGTCAATTCGAGTTCTTTCAGCCGTTTGGCTATCATCAGGCACGGCCTTCGCGCAATGATCACGCACAGCTCGCCGCTGTTCAAACAGGCATCCAAAACACGCTCGAATTCGTCCGAACCAGCCCGCGGCTCGACCACATGCACGTTCCGCACGCCCAGCGACCGCGCAAGGTCTTCAAACCTGACCTGTCCCGTGGGCTCATGTTTCAACGTGCGCCCCGTGCCCGGGTGCTCCTGATGCCCGGTCATCGCCGTTGTCAAATTGTCCAGGATAATGAGCACATGCCCATGCGGCGGAGGATTGTAAACCATCTCGACCAGCCCGGTTATGCCGCTGTGAACAAACGTGCTGTCACCTATCACGCTCACAACTCGCCGCGCCTGATCAGGCGGCAAAACATGCCGCAACCCAAGTCCCACCCCAATGCTCGCGCCCATGCAGACACACGAATCCATCGCTTCAAACGGCGGCAGCACCCCAAGCGTGTAACAACCAATGTCCCCGGCCACAATGCAATCCCGTTTCCGTAACACATCGAACACCTGCCTGTACTGGCACCCGTCGCACAATTGCGGCGGTTTGCCCGGCGGTGGCACCGGCTCCGGACTTGTATCGCCGTCCAGAATCCGTCTGACCCGGGCGACGCTAAGCTCGCCAAACCTGTACATTTCCGGTTTTCCTTCAACAGCCAGCCCCGCAGCACGGCAGGCTTCGACCAAATAAGGATCTCCTTCCTCGATCACCACCACTCGTTTCATCCGGCGGACAAACTCGGCGATCTTCTTCATCGGAAGCGGATGAGTGAACCCGAGCTTGAGAACACTGGCGTGCGGAGCCGCTTCCCTCGCATGCATGAAGGAAATGCCGGATGTTATGATGCCAAGCGATGTGTCCCCCGGAACCAAGTAGTTGAACTCAGAGGTCTCGTTCCACGCTTCAATCTCGGCAAGCTTTTGCCGCAACCGACGATGCGCCGGGCGCGCATTAGCCGGAATCATCACACGACCACGAACGTCTCGCTCGAAATGCGGATCCCGTGGCGGACCGTTCCGGTCTCGCGGAACAACAACCGTCTTGCTGTGGCTGACCCGCGTCGTCACTCGCAACAAAACCGGCAGCCGCCAACGCTCCGAAATCTCGAACGCCGCCAGCGCAAAATCGTATGCTTCCTGCGATGAAGACGGTTCGAGCATCGGCACCCCGGCTGCAACCGCATATCGCCGGTTGTCTTGCTCGTTCTGGCTCGATGCCATCCCCGGATCATCAGCGGAAACTATGACCATGCCACCCGAAACGCCGGTGTAAGCCGCTGTGAACAACGGATCGGCAGCAACATTCAACCCAACATGCTTCATCGTCGCCAACCCGCGCGCACCGCCAAACGCAACCCCAAGCACAACCTCGGTCGCAACTTTCTCGTTCGGAGACCACTGCGCGCGTCCTCCCAGTTCCGAAAACGCCTCGAGAATCTCAGTTGACGGTGTTCCGGGATAACCGGCGCCGAGAGCAACGCCGGCGTGCCACGCGGCAAGAGCAATCGCCTCGTTCCCGCTCAACAGCATCCGTTCATTACGTTTCATTGCGGGCAAAGAAATTACCCTTCAAGTCCACCAAAACAGGCCCGCTCACGCAAGCCATTATCCATCCGCCAGAGTTCATTTCGAATCAGAATCAATCAAAAGGCAAAAGACAAGTCATGGCCGGTTTCTGTATCCGACCCAGCAGGGGAATCCGCACAAAGGTTGTTTCCGGGCTCGGACGCCCCTCCTCAGCGCAGCGCAGCCGCAACCGAATGCCCGCGGTGCGGTAATGGCGTTCGTTCCAGGCTCGGCGCTCTGTCGCGCCGCGCTGAATAGGACGACTTCGTCGCCCACGGGGGGGTGAGATTGGGACCAATGCCCGAACAGCTTCAAGACAACAGTCTCGAACCATCTCCCAAAAATCAACTCCGTGCCTGTCCCCGCGGGAGAGGGAAAACATAATCCCGGTCCCAGATGCTCCCCGC
>Ga0078972_1005994_pt1 | contig 29737 bp, 26 predicted proteins | sample YelNatPaOPGAMG01_FD_67568 | JGI IMG/M metagenome (GOLD analysis project Ga0078972, IMG submission 67568) | Hot spring thermophilic microbial communities from Obsidian Pool, Yellowstone National Park, USA - OP-RAMG-01 (SPADES assembly) (version 2) | ecosystem: Environmental > Aquatic > Thermal... | reverse complement strand
TTTTCAAATTTTTACATTTAAGAGAGAAATTTAATTTACTTACAAATTATCTTGGCCATCAATAGTACGGGTTTTAACATTTATTCCCTACTATTTTGCGGAGTTTGGGTTTTAAATAAAATTTGCTGACTATAACTTACCGACATATTATTTTCATCCTCTTACAATTAGCAAATAATATGTGTATATTTAATATATCTTCAGCCTAATAATGTCAACGAAAATTATTCATTTGTTGTAAAGATTTAGTTATTAGTGGTGCTATTGACAATCTCCTAATAATAGATTGATAAGTTAGAAGTAGGAAATAGATAAGATAAATTCCTCTCTTGTAGAGAGGTGGATGCCAAAGGCTGACGAGGTGTGTTAATCCCCTTCTAATACATAGAAAGGTGTAACTGTCACCTGACGGAATAAATTGCAATTTCGATTTTACTGTTGAACCAACTACACGGGTTGTGATATACTACTTTTCGATGAATCGATTCTTTCTTTCACTCCTTTTATCAGAACCATTGAAAATCAGGAGGTGAATTGCCGTGAGAATAGTAATCCCCCTAATGTTAATTTCGTTTCTGTTTCTTTCCTGTGAACGAGAGTGGATCTCGAATGAGTTCATCAAACCCGATGCATCCAATAATATCCCTGATAGCTCCACCTACAACGAAGAGCCTGCTAAGGAAGACCCGGTCGTTATAAAGAGCGTGGATGTAAAAAATTCAACCAGTTTCAGTCTTAAGGACAGACTCGTATTCGATATCGGCAATTCTGATACTAAGATCGGGCTACTCGAGGGTGGAGAGGATGAACTCCCATCGGGACCAATGAGCTTCTCTGTGAGTGAAGATGGGGAGGTATATATCCTCGACACCATTAACGCCGCAATAAAAGGATTCGATTCCTCCAGAGGCTTGAAGGGCTTCATCTCTATCTCGGAAAGGGCAAGAGATATCGTGGATATAGTCATTACGCCGAATAAGGAGATCGCTGTATCGGATATGTCTCAGCAGATGGTCTTTTTATTGAAGAATACCGCAAAGAGCCTCTCTGAGCATTTCAAGAGTTATAAGATATCGGGCATAGAAGACTTTAGCGGCCTTACTTCCACACTCAAGGGGAATATATTTGTGAGATACGGGGATCAACAGATGCTCAAACTAAATGAGAGTGGTCTGAATATACCCTTTATGTCTCTCATATCGAGGAACGAAGATATGTTCTTCAGATTAAAGAAGGTTTCGGGCTCACTTTCGATGCTATTTATGAGCAGTATGGATCAGAACTCCACCTTCAAGGGTAATACGGAGAAGCAGATTGAACTCGCTCTGGGGATGCCTGTTTTGTCTATGTCATTTCTGGATACCGATGCAAAGGGCAGGCAGTATCTACTCGTTGAGGTAGACGATGGTAGCAGCGAGGTCGTAAAGGTAAAGAGGTATGTAATCAGGACGGGTGCAAAGGCGGAGGACTGGTCCAAACCGATAGAGATACCACTCGATGTATACGCATTTCCATTCAAGGATATTGTGATTGGTTCGGATGGTTCCGTGTATGCGATGCTGGTCTATAAGGATAGAGTGGAGGTGGCAAGATGGAAAACAGAATAAGAATAATTAGCACAGTTCTTACTCTTTTGAGCCTTCCCATTGTAGTCAATGCGATAGATAGAGATACCGTAATGCAGATTGCAAAGAGTTATGCAGAGCACAAATGGACATGTACCTCGGCAAATACTAAGGCAAGTTGTTCCTCTTCATATACGAGTGATTATTCCCCGGGGACTTATACAGGTGTTCCGTATGATTGGGGTGGTTATAAGACACTTGCAGAATTCGATGATGAGATAAAGCGGGGATATGGTGCGGGTTCCCACTCCAGAGACGGTGTATTGTGGTGCACAACGGGAGTGGACTGCTCGGGCTATGTCTCCAAATGCTGGCAGGAGCAGAGATATACGACATCTAATATCTCGGAGATATCCTATGTAGTTGACAAGAACTCCGTCAAGAAAGGTGATATATTCAACAAGGCGGGTAGCCATGTAGTGCTATTCTCCCACTTCGACTCGGGTGGTAAGCCGATCTTCTATGAGGCCTCTGGTAGTGCCAGTAAGGTCAGGTTGAATACTACAGGCGGGTGGAGCTTCTTGAATGGATATACAGCCAGAAGATACAGGAATATCACAGATACCCAGAGTACGAATAATTGTACGAATCCCATCGTTATCAACTCATTCCCCTATCAGGATACAAGGAATACAGATGATTCGGATTGTAGAAGGTTCAACTATTATTCCTGTGCCCAATCCACCAACGAGAAGGGTGCGGAGTATGTCTATAAGTTCCAGGTGAATATATCGGGAGAGCTCAGTGCCTCTGTCTCCTGTGGGACGGGTGTTGATATAGATATTCATCTATTGTCTGACCTTGATGCAAACAAGTGCATAATCAGAAATGACAAATCCTTCAAGGTTCGGATAGGCCCGGGTGTGTACTACCTCGTGGCAGATACCTTTGTTGGTTCCTCGGGTGTTGAATATAGTGGTCCGTATACTCTGAATGTAAGTTTCAAACCCGATAGCATAATAGATGCTGGAAGCGATGTGACAGATTCGGGTGTAATACAGCAAAAACAGATAGTAAAGGGTGTGGTGTATGAAGATAAGGGTGTGGGTGAACAGGATATGTCCGTGCGATTGAAGGGGGCTAATGTTACTGTGGCTGAGACGGGGGAGAAGACCACATCTGATTCTACAAACGGTATATTCCAGCTTATGCTCTATCCTGATGTTTATACATTGAGGGCTGAATATAGTGGTTATTCGAGTGCGACCAGAAGGTGTGAGGTATTATCAGGCGTTGAGAACTGGTGTTCTATAGGACTCAAGAAGCTCGAGACCGATATAATCACAATACCTTCCCTCCCATATACCGACACAAGGGATACCAGGAATTCCAAACACGATAGTTTCAATTACTACTCCTGTGCCACATCGAAGGGAGAGAAGGGACCGGAGTACATCTACAAAATTACATTTACCCAGAGTGGAACGGTGACGGTGACTGTGACAGATGGAGTTGGTGTAGATATAGATGTACATCTGCTCAAGTCGCTTGATCCGAATACCTGTATAGCAAGGGCTGATACTACATTCTCTGCAAATGTAAGTGCGACTACATATTATATCGTTGCGGATACCTATAGCGATTCTTCTGGCAAGGAATACCCGGGCGAATACACCATAAAGGTTACCTTTACTAAGTAAGTAACGCATTTCTTTTCCCTAATAGGATTGCCATCCCTCTATCAGGAGGGAATTAACACACCCCGTCTGCCCTCGGCATCCACCCCTCTTAAAAACAGTGTCGGTGTACGGTGAACCGTGTCGGCATTAGAATAAATTCTTTATTGGAATTGAACTTAATTTGCCTTCCCCCTTCAGAGTTTGAAGAATGTCGTCTTTTGATCCTATTTTTTTATGAGTAGCCTTATCAGGATGTGATGCCTCTATGAAAAAAAGATATCCCCCTAAAATATGTCCTTTAATATGGGTAAAAGATGTAGAAGATTGCAGATATGGAGAATAAAACCCACATACCAGAAGTGACCTCTCTTACTCTGCCTGAGAATATCTTGATTATGGGGTATATGACAAATCCTGCTGTCATCCCGATCCCGATATTGTATGTAAAGCACATAAGGGCTACGACTGTAAATGCAGGTATTACCTCAGTCAGGTCATCAAAGTTGAGTTTGACTATGGGAGAGAGCATAAGCATACCGACCACTATCAGAGCCGCTGAATAGGCACAGGCAGGAACCGAGGAGAATAGAGGGGCAAAAAACAGACAGAGCAAGAATAAAAAGGCTGTGAATACACTGGAGAGCCCCGACCTGGCTCCGGCGGCAATCCCTGTGGCAGATTCGATATAGGCACCGCTTGTGGTAGTCCCGAAGAGGGATGCAAGGGTAGTTGCAATTGCATCAGCGAGCATTGGTTTTTCGATGTTATCAAGCTCTCCCTTTTCATTCAGCAGATTTGCTTTCATTGCCAGGGCGATAAGTGTTCCGATGGTGTCAATAAAAGCCATTACAAAGAGGGTCAAAATTACGGATATAAATCCAAAGTTCAGCGCCCCCATTATATCCAGTTTTAAGAATACATCAGAGATATTCGGCGGGAGTGAAAATATCCTCTCAGGTAGTGGTGCCACCTTCAATAAAAATGAAAGCCCTGTAATGATAAGGATGCTAATCAGGATCGACCCCGGTACACCTTTTATCATAAGGAGGGACATCATTAGAAAGCTCAGGATAGAGAGGATTACAGTCAGATTCTTCAGATTACCTATATGAACGGGGGCTCCGGGGACGCCCAGGGTTACTATCCCCGCATCGTTCAATCCAATAAATGCCATAAAAAGCCCAATACCCACCGAAAAACCTATCTTCAGAGAGAGGGGGATGGAGTTTGCAAGCCAGCTCCTGACACCAAGGAGTGTTATCAGAACAAACAGAACCCCGCTTATAAATACCGCACCTATAGCCGTCTGCCACGAATAACCCATAACCTTCACCACAGTGTATGCGATAAAGGCATTCTCTCCCATATATGGAGCAATGGCAATCGGCATTTTTGCATACATTCCCATAATCAGGGTTCCAAAGAAGGCAGAGAGGATCGTGGCGACCATCGATGGTCCAAAGGGGATACCAGCCGCCTCGAGTATCTTTGGATTAACTATGATTATGTAGACCATCGTGATAAATGTGGTGGCACCTCCTAATAGCTCCTTTGAAATCGTGGTGTTGAGCCTGTCGAGTTCAAAATATCTCCTTATCATCTTAAATTCTCCTTCGATCAATTACTGTGGACTATATATCTCAGACTGGTTAATTTCAAGTGTTAAATATAGTTTACTCGAAATCATTCAGTTAAAGGTGGAAATCATCGTTGTTCATAAAGTTTGGAGTTTTGGGAAGCCGGTAAGTTAATTGGTGGAAGATGTCAGTCTTAAGAAAATCCATCTACAAAAGAGGGATCAAAACACCCCGTCTGTCTCTGGCATACACCCCTCTATGAGAGGGGAATTTGTATTCCCATTTCCCGCTTCTCTCTTTGAGACTGTCGATAACATCGCTAATAACTAAATTTTTACGCTCACTCACCTTCAGGCAACGGCTCAGGGCGTAAAGCAAAAATCTTACTTTGTATTGAGTTTCTTCTTGATTATCTCTTCTATCTCGTCCTTTTCCTCTGATGGGCCGGGATTATTCTTCTCAGGAGTTTTCATCTTTACCTTTTCTGCAGTCCCTTTATTCCTGTTAGACTTTATTTCCCTCTCAGTCCCAATTATAGTAACCGAGGGTGACTTCTCTATCTCGGACCTGAAGAAGCCGAGTGTCCTTTCGTAGATTGTCCTGCCATTGAACCTGTGGTAGAATAGGATGTATACAGCGGCTGCCACAAAGACTATTAAAAAGATGTATTTTATCACTGGTGAGCCGCTCTTCTTCTTACGGAGTATTCTTCTATTGAGGGGTGACATTTAAGTATACTTTCTCACAATACTGATGGACTCCTTTATGTCGGGGACTCCACTGAACCACTCCCTCCCTGTAATTTTGTTGGTGCAGTACCTATACAGATTAGCAATGGCCTCTCTTAAATCTGAAGGGAGCCTCTCGGGCTGCCTCTCACATATCTCCTTGAAGTGCTCTCTGTCCCTCTCCTTTGCTCTGTTGAGTGCCTCAAACCACTCTGTCTTTCGGTAGTATATTCGGGCTGCCTCTTTGGAGACGGGTATACCCTCGTAAGTAAATCTGCACTCATCGAGGGTACCGAATACATCAACGATACAGATATCCCCGTTCTCATCCACAGCAAATTCAACCTTCCCGTCTTCATTTACGAGTCCTATCTTTGCAAACTCCCGGCTTATCAGGTCATTTAAGGATCTGAGTATACTCTTTAGCCTCTCTATCTGTGCCCTTGAAAGCCCGGAGATCCTCTCAGCCTCCTCCCACTTGATGTATCTGTCTATCCTCTCGAGTTTAGTAGAGACATCGAGAAATGGGGTGGAGAGTGTTGTATCCTCTTCAGGGATTGAGTTCAGACCGAGCTCCTGTGGTGTAATCTCCCTATTTCTCAGTCTTTTGAACACAGAGCTCCCCTTTGGTAACCTGTTTCTGTATATCACCTCCAGTGGTATCAGGAAGTTTCTGTCAACTCCTCTGTATGGGGAATAATCATAAGTTTGATCGTCGAGGAGGACTGGTCTTATCACATTGAATAGCCTTACCCGCATAGAATCAAGAGGGGTCTTGATATCTTTCAGCCTGAGAGTTCCTCCTGTGCCCTCCATCCCGAGATAGTGGGTCCTGAAACCACTCTCCTCAGCCCGCTCGAAGAAATACGCACCGAGGATCGCTATAGCCTTACCTTTGTCGGGTATGTGGTCGGGCATCTCTCCCCAGTCGAACACGGAATACCTGTCCGAGAACCTGAAGACACCAATCCCTGCTCTATTTTCTTCAGGGGGTTTTATGACTGTCAGATCTTTTACACTACCCATTCTTCAATTCCTCATCCGCTTCTATCAATTTATTCCTTTGGTTGAGTTGAAACTCCTCTACCCTCTTTCTCACAGCAGCATCCCTGATTCCGAGGATCTTTGCCGCCGCGAGGGCCGCATTCTCTGGCGTTAGAACCAGTAGCGGAGCAATACCAGAGGGCATTCTGACTGTGGAGTACAGATCGTAGAGTATATTCTGTCCATCAAGGGGCGGACAGGCAATCACAGGTTTTGGAGTACATCCATCGGTCAGCCCAGATAGGGCATTACTCCTCCCAGCAACAGTGATTATCAAATCGCAATCAGTCTCGTTTATTATCCTGATTGTCCTCTCTGGGACCTTGTGGGCAGATGCAATCCTTAGAACAGAAGAGACAGAAAACTTCTCAAGTTCTGCCTGTATCTTCTTACACCACTCCTTATCGGAAGGAGAGCCCATCAGAATTAGAACATAAGGCCGATCCCTTCTGGTAGAATTACCCAAAGAATACCTCCGCCTCTTTATAGAAGTCCATATCCAGGGTCTTTGTCTTCCCGATATAATCCCCCCTCTTGTCGAGCTCTGCTATCTCCTTCACATCTACAGCAGTTATACTGCCACCTTTGATTGCCACCATCTTTCCAAACTCATTATTGGCCACCAGATCTACTGCCTTTATACCAAGTCTCGTGGCGAGGATCCTGTCTGTCGGGGTGGGTGCCCCTCCTCTCTGAATATGTCCGAGTATGACATACCTAGTCTCATAACCAGTCCTCTTCTCAATCTCCTTTGAGAGGGCAACGGATATACCGCCCAGTATGGGGTGATCAAAGGCCGTATCCATCTTGTCAGTAGTACCTTTTATCGTACCGTCCCTCGAGACAGCCCCCTCAGCCACCACTACGATGGAGAAGGTCTTCCCCCTCCTCTGATGTCTCTTCTTCAGAATGGAGCAGACCTCTTCTATATCAAATGGCTTTTCTGGCACAAGTATTATATCGGCACCGCCTGCCATACCAGAATAGGCAGCAATCCAGCCTGCGTGTCTCCCCATAACCTCTATAACCATAACCCTATCGTGAGACTCTGCAGTGGTGTGGAGATTGTCAATCGCTTCTGTAGCAATCCTCACCGCCGTGTCGAATCCTATTGTATAGTCCGTACCAACCACATCATTATCTATCGTCTTTGGTATACAGACTATCGGGAAGTCATATTTGATATACAGATTGGCAGCAACTCCCAGCGTATCATTCCCGCCTATCGCAATAAGGGCATCCAGCCCGAACTTCTTTAAGTTATCCTTGATTTTCAAATATCCGTCCTCTATCTTTGCGGGGTTTGTGCGGGAAGTCCCGAGTATTGTACCGCCCTTGGGCAGTATTCCTGAGACAGCAAGCTTGGTGAGGGGCTCGACCAGACCCTCAATAGGCCCACTCCATCCCTTCTTGAATCCAACTACATCAAAGCCATAAGTATCGATTGCCCTTCTTACCACAGCCCTTATCGCTGCATTCAGACCCGGGCAATCACCGCCGCCTGTAAGTACACCTATCTTTTTCATACACACTCTCCTTTGAAAAAGGACGCAACTAAATACATTAACAGATATGTTTTTGTCAACAGAATTTCTATCTTATCTCAATGCGAATGAGCGAGAGCCCGATCAGGAGTATGTCACCATTATTGAGTTTTTCAGTCCCTCTGATCCTTATATATGTACCATTAGAACTGCCAAGGTCCTTCAGATAGAACCTGCTCTCTCTCATCTCTATCTGAGCGTGTTTTGAGGACATAAATCCGTCATATGGATAGACAATATCCCCTACCTCCCTGCCAAATACTACAGGATTATTGACGAGTAGCCTCGTCTCTCCGATCCGGGCCCCTTCCAAAATCTGAACAACGCGCCCCCATATGTTCAAGACCGTGGAGCCAATCTGAAGGGAATCATCCCCTTCCATCCTCTGGAAGTTGACCTCCTCTATCTCCCTTACTGTGTCGAATCGCAGGAGTTGCTTCCCTATTCTGAAATAGTCCTGGGACCTCAACTCTACCTCGCCTGTCACCTTCTTATAGATTCCGTTTAGGGAGTTCTCATCGACTACATACAATTCATCATTTTCGAGTTTGAACCTGCCGTGAGTTGGAGATACATACTTATCCTCAGGGAGGAGTATTAGCCCCTTTGAACGTCCGAAGAGGGTCTCTCGGGTTGAAAGGGTATATATGGGTCCACCAGTTCCATCGGCCTTTATTACCTGTGCCCTGAATATGGGTTTTGGCTTTTCTACAGGCATCACAGCCTGCATAAATACCGTTCTCCCCTTTGCCTGAGAGTCCATCTGCTCTGTGGATAGTTGATAGCCGCAGAAGCCACAGAATCTGAATCCTGGCGGGACTATATTATTGCACTGTGGGCACCTCCTCTCCTGCACAGGTGGGACCGAACCCGTGACCGGCGGCGGGTTGTATGCCGCTGGTGAGACATTCTGCGGGATGGGAGGGGGAACGGGCTCAACCTTTTGAGGTATAGTTGGCGCCTGAGATACCTTTGATGGTGAATCGGGGATGTTGGGTATTACCTGATCCCAGGGCATAACCTGAATGCCTGGTATGGATGGAGAGGATTGTGAAACAGGTGGTTTGGAAACTACATTGGTGAGAGGAATCGGTTCGTTTGCCGGTGTGGGTGGAACCGTCGGTTCTGTTCCTAATTTAGCCCCACAATAAAGGCAATACACATAATCATCTGCATTCTCCTGTTTGCAATTTGGACAAATAATCATATTCCTCTCCTTGTGAAAAAACCCGAGCAGCATTATTTTACTTTTTAATTCTATTGTCAAGCCAAAAATTAAGTTCCTATTTTGCCGTTAGAAATGTATAATACCTCCTCTTAAAATTTTTGATTTGAGAATATTATTACTCTTAACCTGTTGAGTGAATCCAAAAGGAGGCACTTGTATTATTAACAAAAAAATCAGTTAAAACTCAAATTAAAATTTAAGACTTAAAAGACCAGTCAAGGTTTTTAAGAGGGGGAGATATACTGTGTATGGATAGAGAATGAGGAGTTTGCTAGGAGAGCCGGAGGGTGTGAATAGGCACTAATTGGAAGTAGATTTGCTGGTTGAATATTCGTCAGTTTTCAGGGCAGAGGGGAGGTCTACCACATACACTACATTGATTTAATAGAGTTTTTGAGCATAAATAGCATATAGTCCGTAAATATGGGGGCGTACTTCTCTGAGAGTGCCTGAGCTGCCTTCTCATCACTGTTTATGAGGGTCTGATTTACCTTTGTGTCTATCCTGGACAATGCCTTTTCAAAATACATCTTCGCCTCCTTTTGATTCCCCATCCCGTCGTTTGCAAGGGCTATACAGTAGTATTTGAGGGATGAGGAGAGGATGTTCTCCTGACACAGATAGGCAGCCTCTTTATACTCCCCGAGTTTTGCCTTCATTATACCCTGAAGTACCTGTGCGAGAAGATATCTAATCTTCAGGTTCGCCTTCAGATAGAGATTTGAAGACTCAGAGAATCTGCTCAGGGCATCACTTATCTTATTATCGAAGAAGTAGATGATCCCCTCTGTAAAGAGCACATCGGAGAGGTCTATAATCCTGTTATTCTTCCTGTAATACTCCTCTGCCTCTTTGATGACCTTTATTGCCTCATCATACCGATTCATAGAGGCTATCACAACTCCCTTGTTTACAACGGCCTCCATTGCCCTCTCTATGTCGTAAGCAGATCTGTATAAGTTTATGGCGCCTTCATAGTCATTGAGGGCTGATTCATAATCCCCTTTCATATATTTGATTGCCGCCCCGTTAGAGTATATCCTCCCGAGGCTTTTGATATCAGTCTTCTTCTGTGACCTGTACCAGTCCTCGTAGGTATTTAGTAGGTCCATAGCGTAGTTGTATCTGCTATTGAGAAGCTGATTTGCTATGCTGTCCATCATACATTTTTCATAAGAAGCACTATCGTTATTCTGACACACAGGCTCAGCTATAACAACCGGGGCTATCAAAAGCCCAACTAACAACAAAAATAATCTCTTCATATCTACCTCCTTTGCCAATCATTCCAAAAAAATGAGCTCGATGCTCACCGGGGTGGGTACATATATATAAGGTTCTGCAAGATGGAGTATAGCCCTTATAGAGTTATCCATCTCAACAAGACCCGTTGATTTCAATATCCTGTGGCTCTCCACATACCCCTGCTTCTGAAGCACCACCTCTACAATGGCTGTCCTCTTTTTCTTCTCGAGGAGCCTCTTCTGGTATACGACGGGGATAAATCTGTTTGCCTTCTCCTGTATGAAAAGCCTTGCCAGTTCGTAGTCCTGCTTGAGGTTCTGCTCCGAGAAGGTGGGCAATACATCTGATTTGTGAAAATCCCTTGACTTCTGTATATCGGGGGAGGATTTCGAGACCTCACTCAAAGGAGACTTATCCTGAAACGAGAGATGGGCAAGTAATCTACCATCTGTAGGTTTTTTGATATCGGGTTTTGGGTCCTCCCTGTATATTATTCTGGAGACTATGCTGGGGCTACTCCCCTGATTATCACCCTTCTGCCTTGCAATTTTGGTCTTGCTGGTAATGAACCCCTCGAAAATGTTGCTCTTTGTATTTATGTCGTCCTTTGCAATCTCTTTTATAGCCACAGATTTTTCCACTCTCTCATCTGGATCCTTCAAATTGCTGTCCCTGACCGTCACATAAGTAGGCCTTGCAGTATTATTTTCAATTATGGAATTTTTTGCAGGATTCTCAATCTTTATCAATTCCACATCTATGACCTTATCCCTCACCTCACTTCTCTTGATTATATCGTCTATAAGCAGAAAGGATAAGAGATAAAAGATACCCATATGAACCAGAATGGAGGCGAGAAAGAACGGTGATTTGCTCAAGAAGTAGAGTCTCATACTATTTAGATTATAACCCTTGTTGAAGGATTCTACAAACATCTTCTTTTGGATACACAACTTTACATATTGTAATTTTGGAAAATCGTGATAATATTTAAATTCTATGGAATGGAGACCCTATGTCTGAAGAGATGAGAGAGAGTAACATTGAAACTCCTTTTAATGAGCAGGAAGAGGCACTGGATCTGCGAGAACTCTGGATTGTGATCCTGAAGAGGAGATGGGCAATAACCGTCTTCTTTCTGCTTGTTATGACTATAGTGGTGATTTATACCTTAAAGCAACCGAAGGTGTATCAGGCAACGGCCTCCATTATCATAGAGCCAATGGCTCCCGAGGTCCTCTCAGGGGTGAGGGAGGTGGTGGACCTCGGCACAGGGGGATACTGGACCAATAAGGAGTTCTATGAGACTCAGTACAATATTATAAAATCGAGGGCGATTGCAAAGAGGGTCGTTGACAAACTCGGTCTGGACAAGGACGCCCACTTCCTCGGTCTGGATACAATCAAGGACCCGCAGGAGCGAGAGAGGATGGCAAAGAAGGTTGACCCTGTTAAGAGGCTCATCTCCAAGATCACGGTCGAACCTGTGAAGAACTCCCGAATGGTATATATAAAGGTGGAGGATACAAACCCTGAATTCGCCGCCCTCCTTGCAAACACCATAGCATCCGCATATATGGAGGCAAATCTGGATACAAAACTGGATGCTACCAGAAGTGCCGGTGACTGGTTGAGCGACCAGTTGGAGGAACTGAAACAGAAACTCGAAAAATCTGAGATGGCCCTCCACAACTTCAAGAAGGAGCATAATATACTCTCTGTCTCGCTCGAAGACAACCAGAATATGCTCTCCCAGAGGCTCAGGAGTCTCTCAGAGGCGCTCAATAAGATGGAGGTACAGAAGATAGAATTGAAGTCTATGAGAGACATCGTTATGAAGGTAAAAGAGGATCCATCCCGAATAGACTCCCTGGATCTCGTAAATCAGAACTCCCTGATTCAGAAGTTGAAAGAGGAGTATATCAAGGCAAGGACTACCTTTTTAGATATATCAGAGAAGTATGGTGAGAAGCATCAGAAGTATCAGGTGGCAAAGAAGCAGCTTGAACTGGTTGAGCAGAACATCAGGGATGAGATGAAGAAGATAATTGACTCCTTTGAAAATAAATATGAGGCAACTGTGAACACAATAAATGAACTCAAGAAGGCGATTGAGGAGACAAAGCAACAGGCGATGGATCTGAACAGGCTGGAGGCCGATTATATAAAACTTAAGAGGGATGCAGAGAACAACCTGAATCTGTATCAGATAGTCCTCAAGAGGCAGAAGGAGACCGACCTGACAGGGTTGCTCAAGGCAAACAATGTGAGGAAACTGGACAGTGCCCTTGTCCCCACGACACCCATTAAACCTAAAATAAACATAAATCTTTTGATAGGTGTTTTGATCGGGATGTTTGGTGGTATTGCCCTTGCCTTCTTCCTGGAGAGGATTGACAATACAATAAAGACTCAGGAGGATATTGAGAGGTATATAAAACTCCCATTTCTGGGGTTGATACCCCTTATTAAGGAGGACGATGTAAGGACCCTGGAGCAGAAGAATATACCAAAGGACCTGTTTATCCTCGAGTTCCCCAAGTCCTCTGTGGCTGAGAGCTGCAGGGCGATAAGGACAAATCTGATGTTTCTGAGCGCTGAGAAGAGGATTAAGGCGATAGTCATCACCAGTGCAGGTCCGCAGGATGGGAAGACGATTACGGCGGTCTCTTTAGCAATCTCGATGGCTCAGACAGGGAAGAAGACCTTAATCGTGGACACGGATATGAGGAAGCCGAGGATACACAAGGCATTCAATATCGAAAACTCAAACGGGATATCAAACTACCTCATAAGCGATGTCTCTCTATCAGAGGTTATTGTTCAGACCAGTATACCGAACCTGACGGTCTGTCCCTGTGGACCTATACCACCCAATCCCGCAGAGTTGATGTATACTCAGAGATTCAGGGAGTTCGTGAGGGATGCAAGGGATATGTTTGATATAGTCATCTTCGATTCGCCACCTGTGGCGGCGGTCACCGACGGCGTGGTCATATCCAAGATTGTGGATGGCGTAATAATAGTGGCAAAGGCAAAGAAGACTACGAGGAATGCCCTTTTGCAGGTAAAGAAGCAACTTAAAGATGTAAATGCCCGCATACTCGGTATGATACTTAACGAGATAGACCTGGAGAGCAAGGAGTATAATTACTACTATTACTCCTATTATTACAGGCACTATGGATATTACTACGGTGCCGACAGGTATGAAAAGGAGAAGAAGAAGAAGATAATTGGTATATGACTCTTTGCTATAAACTCTTAAATCTTTACTTACGAAAATTTTATTCCATCACCTAAAGGAGGATATAAGTGGCAAGGTCTAAGAGTAAACACAGAAGGATGAAGATGAAGAGGAGAATAAAGTGGAAAAAAAAACTGAAACGACTCAAGAAGGCTGAGAAGGCACATAAACAATAGAAACAATCTCCATATACAACCTATACATTCTGCGTCTATATCTCGGGAGATCATTTACACAGATATTCTCACATAGATGGTCTTTTGTCCCTTGCGATAGGTGGAGGTACAGGTTGATTTTTTGAGATTTTATATTCAGGTATTTCATAAGAAGGAGTCGAGATTTGAGCATAATAAAGAGAGATATCACCTCTTTAAGCTTTGAGGAGTTTGAGTCCCTTCCGATGGAGGAGAAGCTCACCATACTCCCCCTCCTGCCTCCGAAGAAGAGGTTCGATTATATGACTGACTCCCGTGATGGTGGCGAGATCGTGAGGAGTTCTCCTGTGGTTGACCTTATGGTAACCATCAAGGAGATAGGGATAGAGGGCGCGGGGGCACTTCTCTCACTCTGTACGGGTGAACAGATTCAATACTTTTTAGATATGGACACCTGGGAGGGGTACACCTTCTCCAAAGACAGGATGCATCGGTACCTTATGGTGTTGAGAGATTGGAGTTATGAAACCCTTCTTGAGAAATATACACAGCTCGACTATGAACAGCAGTTGTTATATCTGCATAGCGATTTCAGAGTCTACCTTGCAAAGGAGGATTTCAATCCCGATGAGGGGGCCCCAGAGAATACATTTACAATCGACGGCGTGTATTACATTGAACCTCTCTGTGACGAAGAGAAATTCGCCCTTGTAAAGGATTTGCTCACAGGTATATTCTCAGAGGATCACAACCTCTATCTGAGGCTCGTGGAGGGTATGCGGCACGAACTCTACTCCAATCTCGAAGAGGATATGTACCGCTTCAAGTCCTCCCGTATAACTGAACTTGGCTTCTATGAATATGAGGAGGCAATAGGTGTATATTCTCAACCTACCAATATCAAACGGAGCTTGATACCTCAGAGTATAGACCCGATTACATACTCCCGTCTACCTGTGAAGTACATAAATGATATAGACCCTGTGAGAACTGGCTTTATGGATATGGAGGAGAGGCTGGCACTGGAGATACTCTTTGAACTTCAGGTACTGATAAACAGGCTGATTGTGGCGGACAGGCTTGATATGTTTGAAATCGAATCGGTTGAGGAGGCATCTTCAAAGGTAAAGTCCTTATTGAGGCTCGGACTCGATGTTATGAGATCTGAACTCGGGGTAGAGCCTCCTAATGCCATAAAGGAATACTATGTCATTGATATATTCCGCTATGGATATACCAGAATAAAGAGGATCAGAGATGAGGCAAGACGGATTAGGTCCATTCATAAATACCTCCATTATGTTGAACTACCTCAGTACTTCGAATCCCTCATCAACATAGCCAGCACAAACTTTGGGGATATGAACTTAAAGGAGATATTTATTGAGGCAGAGAGCGAATATCCTCAGAGTATAGACGAGGTAAACAAATGCTTAGATCTATTATATGAGATAGAAGCCTCCCTTGATATACTGGTAAAATCCTTGAATGTGAGTATAGCAGATCTGGAGGGGATAGACTACAGCCACACAAATATACCCTCCGATTCAAAACCGAATATATTTAACCTCCTCTTGACCCCTGTTGCCAACCTATTACTTGGAAGGGGATCCGTATTCAGGCCTTTGAGCACTGAGGATGTAAAGAGCCTCTATCACCTCTCATTTGTAAGAGATGGGGAGAATGTAGCCCTTTCAGAGGAGTTCCTCAAGGCACTCGAGGAGAATATCTTCAGCAAAATAAAGGAGAATAATCCACACTACCAGCATGCCAGAAGGTTATTCGGAAGGATCCTTGATGAATATATCGCCGAGCTGGGCAGTGTAGCTGATGTTGATAATCTGAACCCCGAATATATCTCCGTTCTGACTATACTCAAATAAACCAATCACTCAAGGGGGACATACTGACCATTCTTGATGGTCATTACAGGCTGTGCTCTTGGGCTTGAATTCCCCTTTATCATTGTATGTCTGCCATTTACACCATCAAAGATTGGTTCACTGGAGATCCCGCGGGCGATCTGATCGGAGGTAATACCGTATTTTTCAATTATGTAGGCGAGGTAGTGCATTATGTCATACCCTTCACCGACAAAGAGGTCAATCTGACTCTTTGTGACATTGAGTTTCACGACCCCGCTCCCCATCTTATCAATAGATAGATCTGGGGCCAGAAATACGAGTTTGTCTGTATATTTCTGCATCTCCTGTACTACCTCGGTACCTGAGACCCCAGATACAATGATATGCTTTTTGACCCCTAACTGGGAAAGGGTCTTGGTTATCAGGAGCATCTCGTCAAAATCCCCGATGATGTAAATCACATCCGGTCCGTGTCGCTTTATAGCCTCCACATCTGCCTTGAAGTTGTTCCTCTTGGGAGGGTAAAAATCGAAGCTCGCTATCTCTCCCCCTCTCTCCTGAAAGTTCTTCTTAAAAACCTGAGCCAGATTGATCGCAACAGGGATATTCGAATAGAGGATTGAGGCAGATTTTGCCCTGAGCTTCTCCCTCGCTACTATTGCAAGGTCTATTGCCTCCAGAGTACCGCTGGAGTATGCCTGAAAGAGGTATTCCCCTGCCTCGTTACCGACGGAGGTGATTGTACGGGAGGAGATGAATACGCATCTGTTCTCCTCAGCCTTCTTCCCTCCCAGTGATAGGGCGGGTGGTGAGACAAAGGCGAGTATGGCATTCACCTTATCGAACTCCGTCAGTTTGGTTACAGACTCGAGAGCAGGCTCTCCGGAGGACCTGTCATCCTCAAGAAAGAGGGAGATCTTTTTACCCTTGATACCACCGTTCTTATTGATCTCCTCGATCGCCAGTTTGGTCCCCTCCAGTGCCCGCTTCCCGTAGGCTGAGAAGTTCCCTGTGAGAGAGCCGATAAATCCTATCTTTATCTCTTTTGGTTCACTCTTGCAGGAGATTATGCAAAGACAAATCGATATCAGTACAATCAGGCCAGGCAGAATCCTCTTCATATGAATTACCTCCTTCATTTTCCTAATATCAAAAAAACCATCCTTATTCAAGGGTATTGGTGATCGACAGAAGGGGCAGGTACTCCCTTATCTTTGCAAGGAGTCTATCTATCCCTTCACCTGTTAAGGCGGAGATGAAGATCCCATCAGAGCGCCTGCTCGGGGGCAGGGCACCATCAAGCCTGTCTACCTTGTTGAACACCAGTATTCGAGGAATATGGTCCACCCCCAGTTCCACGAGTATCTCCTCTACCGCCTCGATATGTTGATTGATAGAGACATCTGATGCGTCCACAAGGTGCAAAATTAGAGATGCCTCTTTTATCTCCTCGAATGTAGACATAAATGCCTTCTTTAGTTCCTCAGGGAGATTCTTTATGAAACCCACCGTATCAGTGAACAGTACGGGCTGCCCATCGGGATAGACATACTTTCTTATGGTGGTATCGAGTGTTGCAAACAATCTATCCTCCACATAGACATTGCTCTTTGTGATCCTGTTTAAGAGAGTAGACTTCCCTGCATTGGTATATCCCACGATAGCTACAACTGGAATTCCTGAGATCCTCCTCTTCTCCCTAATAAACTCCCTCCTCCTCTTTATCTCCATTATCTTCTCATTAGTCTTCGCTATCCTCTCTTTTATCTGTCTTTTCATCATCTCCAGTTTTGTCTCTCCAGGCCCTTTCGTCCTGTAACCTCCCACGAGTCTCGAGAGCCCCGCATCCTTTTCTGAGAGCCTCGGGAGTTCATATCTTAATCTGGCAAGTTCTACCTGCAATTTACCCTCATTGGAGACTGCCCGTTTTGCAAAGATGCTCAATATTATCTGATTTCTGTCCAGTACCTGCGAGCCTATCTCATCCTCTATATTTCTCTTTTGCACAGGCGTGAGGGTGTTGAAGAAGACCAGCATATCGGCGCTGTAGATCTCTTTTATATATCTCAACTCGGAGAGTTTTCCTCTGCCTATGAGGTACGAAGGGTCGGGCTCCCTCTTCTGCCACAGTGATCTGATCACATCAATATTCAGGGTCCTCAGAAGGGATGTGAGCTCGTCGAGATAGTATCTGATATCACCCTCTGACTCTATCCCGCAACCCACTATAATAGCCCTGCTATTACTGGACTGTCCGCTGATGTTCCTGCTGAACCTGTCTGCCTCCTCCTCATAACCCTCGATTATCTCATAGAATCCCCTGTCCGATTCAGAATTGAGAAGGGGTATGTAGTTGAACCTCTCCTCGGAGCCAGGGGGTAGACGCATTATTGCTGTCTTCTTCGCCACACCACCCAGATTGTGTATTACAACGAGGCAGTCGAGCCTGAACTTTCTCAGGAGCAACAGGTCCCTATCTGTGATGGTGCTGCAGAATGAGGTCTTGATAATCCTGTATCTGCAATAATACCTGTTCTCGACTCCCGAGATGTCTATTTCAGAGATATCCGTACCATCGCGCCTACCTGCAATGACATCAAGGACCTCACCATCTCGATCAAGCAGCAGGTTTATCTCCCTGTTGAGTTCTATCGAGAGCTCCCTCAGTTCATTAAAGAGTTGGAAATTGATAAACTCATCCTTTGAGAGCCTTCGCCTGAAGAGGTGTTCCAACCTCTTCCTCTGGGAAGGCTTAAGAGTTGATATATTTTTTACAGATATCCTTGCGATTGCGTATTCCTCAGAACTTCATAGTAGCCCTGCCCAGAATGTTGTACGAACCACCATCGAGTGGTCTCTGGACACTGGTACTCTCCTCTCGCATTATCAACACCTTGTACCCCACCTCCATCCCGAATGCTACATCCATAGGAAAGCCCCTGAAAAGATACTCAAGCCGCAATGAGAGTTCCGGGCCGTGCCCATAGGCTACCTCCTCAGAACCGTAGTAGTAGACATCATCCCAATATACATCCCTCTCCATCCAGTATGCGTTGTATGCAACTTTTATGGATGGGTCGAAACCACCGTTCAGATGTACACCTTTCAAGATATGATAGGCGAGCCCCATACCTGCACCATACAGATTAAAGGACTCCTTCTGGTTGGTGTAGAGATATCCATAGACCCCGCTACCCCAGAGATTAAAGACCAGTTCGAACTGCTCGAATAAAAATGAAAACTCGAAGAATGCGGCGATATCCCCCTGCAGGCTATTGTAAAGTAGATCCTTTGAGTCCTTTGAGGAATCCCTTATCTGCCCCGTCAACCCGTGTCCTCCTACACCAAAACCTATAGCAAAGACCCTCGGAGGGGGCATAAGTGGTTTCATTGGTATTCTCCCCGGAGGTGGCGGCGGAGTCTGGGGTGAATAGTATATCTCCTTTGTGAATGCCGGAGGTGGCAGATCTATCCAGGGCTTGACCACAAATGCAGTATTGAGGAGGGTCTTCACGGCCTTTGCCTCAGGCTGATTCGGACCAATAGAATTCAGAACCTTGTGAGCATATTCCCTGTAACCAGCAAATTTGTATACAAATGCATATAACACTCTCAACGGTGTGCTATCGGGTTTATTCGTAATCAGTCTACCCAGTCCATCTACCCTCTGCACAAATAATTTATAGTCTTTTACATAGTTCTTGAGTTCCTCCATCTCTCTTTCTACATCCACCAGAAGGGAAAGGCCCTCAGTGATATCCATCGACGCCGCCTCAAAGTTTCCTATCATAAATAGGGCAAATCCATTCATTATCAATGCCCTCGGATAGTTGGGCATCATCTTCCTTGCCTCTGAGAGTATCTCAACTGCCCTATCGAGCCTTCCCGCCGATAGTTCAGAGAGCCCATTGGATATAATGCCGTCTATATTTGGGGGTGGCATATTCATCGGCGGTGGTGATGCTGGTGGACCCGGGGGAATAGCCTCCTGTGCAAATGAACCAAACGAAACAACCGACAGAATACATACTAAAATTGAAATTCTCATAATAACACCTCGCATTGGGGGAATACTAACAGAATTGTAATCAAATTTCAAGTCCTACATAACAAATTAATTAAAGATTCAGTTATTAGTGGTGATTTCGAAAGGCTCACAGTAGGAAGTGGAAAAGTGGTAAGTAGGAACACTGATAAGTGGGAAATGGATAAATGAGAAATGGGTAAGTAAAAATTCCCCTCTCGTATAGGGATACTCCGAAGTCCGACACTGTTCACCGAAACCATTCAGCAAATAAGAGTGAAAATTTCCCCCTTAATTCTACAAACTCCCAAACTCTATAGATTCTATGAACAACAATAATTTCCACTCGTAACTGAATGATTACCAAATTGGTTATTCGATTTGAATTTTGCACATTGACAATATGGAAATATGTGCATATATATCCAGCCCGAGGATGTAAGAGATTATGAAGACAAAGCATATTCCACCAGAGTGGGCTTTTGAGTTCCGCAGACATCGTTGCCCTTTTATGCCCATAGGATACAGAATGGGCAAACTCGCCCTCGAGTATCTGGGTATAGAGAGGGAGAAGGATCACGGCTTTTTCGTATTCCCTGAGATAGGGATAGGACACCCGCAGATGTGTTTCGCAGATGGGATACAGGTAGCCACATGGGCCACCTATGCCAAGGGACTTATGGAAAAGACATTTTATGGAAAACTGGCTGCCACCTTCTATCATCCAAAAAAAGTGCTGTCCGTTATTCCCTGAAACCTGAGTGGTTCATCTCCATTTTAGTTGCAAATTACAATCATCTCTTCGGTTATTAGAGAATAGCTTTTCCCTCCGATTTTCACATAAATCTTAATGTATTTTTATGGTTTCATATAGTATCTCATAAAAAACTATAAGATAGTTAATATTGACAGTTAGCCGTTGATATTTGATTGGACATTGTGAGATTTCCTTAGTAATTGGTCTCGCAATGTCCACTATATTTTATCTATTTTTGCAACCTTTTTTGGAGAAGAACCATTTATGTGTCTGTATGTCAAAGATTTGACTATGAATAGAAATGAGATAAATAATTATCTGGTTAATAAATTGAATGCCTCTATGGGGGGTATAGAGGCATTCGGCGGACAAATCATTGGTTTTTGTCCGCATAAAAACAACAACTTCAAAAAGGAGGTTACATTATGAAAAACTCAAACAATTTGTCAAGTACTAACGCCATTGTTAATGAAATCTTGATGAAGAGAGCAAATAAACTCCTTGAATTTATGCTCTCTAATCCACCATTCCTGGAGGTAGTATCAAGATTTTCAAATCTACTTATGGATCTTGAGAGAGGTATCTTCCTCAGAAACTTAGATCCCGCTTCAGACAATAAGGCAAATGGGTACTACGAAAGGAACTTAGCCTGTTCACTCGGAAATCTCAACCTGAAAGTCCCAAGAGACAGACTGGGGGATTTCAGATCTTTCATACTTCATTTTGCATATATAAAATATCTGATGGAGATAAGGAGGTATCTAAACAATACGAACACGGTAGAGAGTGTGAACTCCATACTTGAGACGATAAGGAGGACCAGTGAAGGACATTTTCAGAGCATAGATACAGCGATGGTGAGTATATATGTGATAACGAAGAAGCTAAAGAATAACAAATGGAGTAAAGGGATACCAGCGATAAAGTCATCGAGGTACGAAATAATGCAGATGTTCAATTCCAGATTTCAGACACAAAAATCTTGACAGGTCTCGTATCTGCGACGACGGCGTAGATGGCCCAAATGAACCTTTCTTTAGTTTCTCCAATTTATCCTCTAAATACCTTACCCTTGCCTTTAACGATTCATTCTCTTGTCTAAGAGAATCATTCTTTCTCTGTCTCTCAATACATCCTTTACATGCATTTATAAAACTCAATTTTGTCCCTCTAAGAAATGCAAAACTAAAGGTACTCCATTTTTGAGTTTTGTCAAATTTTTGCCACCCGTAACTGAATCTTTACATATATTTATGTCATTTCTAACGGCAAAATAAGGTCTCTGTCTTGACTTGTATACTGGAAGGAATAAAAACTACTAACTCATAGTGAAAATTCGTATGGGCTTAATTTTTGAGCCTGTCAAATACCCTGGTCAGGTATGTCCTGAATATATTCCTTATCTCCTCTTCCTTATCCATAAGCGGTCGGGCCGGAATGAGGTTGTAGGCATCCATTTTATAATCGAGATAGACATCCACCGAGGCAGGGATGACATTTCTCAAAACCTCTCTTGTCTCATCCTCAGATAACCCAAAAGAGATAGAAATACTGTAGAGCTCATCCCAGATAAACCAGAGGTAAGTTGGTGTCATAGCTGAGACAACTGCATAGGCCTCGAGTTTCTTCTCTTCAACCTCCGGGCACTTCCCCAGAGGTCTCAAAAAGTCGAGGAGATTCTCCCTGTCGGAATAGCTCAAATCACTCAAAAAGCAGACAGGATTATACCCCTCGTTAATTATAGATGTCGCATTAGGATTACAACGAGCTATTCTGCCAAACCCTCCAAGCCTCTTCTTTATTGCCTCGATTGTGATCTTTGGAGCGAGCGATAGAATAGTGGAGTTGTTTTTAATGAAGGGCTTTATCTTATCGAGGTTCTCCATTACGACAGGTGGGTGAATTGCAAGGATTATTAGATCTGAGGTTGCTACCTCCTCAATACTGTCAGCAATCTTGATATTGGTAAATTGTTTTCTGAGTGTATTACAGACATCACTATCCGTGTCATATACATATACCTCTCTTAACGAGATACCCTTCCTCTCAAAGGCTTTGAGGAATATGCGACAGATCCTCCCTCCGCCAATGAAACCAATCTTTTGAAATGACATAAGAGACCTCCTTTCAAGAGCTTTCAAAATAATCCGAAGATGTACCCTGTAAGGGTTGACATTATAACTACCAGAAATACATAAACAACTGTCTTCTTTACTCCCAGTTCCTGAGATATAACGAGCATCGAGGGGAGAGAGAGGGAAGGTCCTGCAAGCAACAGAGCAAGGGCGGGGCCCTTTCCCATTCCAGCACCAATCAGCCCCTGTACTATGGGTATCTCTGTAAGTGTGGCAAAGTACATAAATGCACCAACCACAGAGGAAAAGAAGTTGGCAAATAGAGAATTTCCACCCACGAGATATTCGATCCAGTTTGAGGGGATTATTCCATCGTGTCCAGGCCTTCCGAGTAAGAATCCTGCCGCAAAGACACCCGAAAGGAGTAATGGGAATATCATCTTTGCATACTCCCAGCTCGAGACGCTCCAGCTTATGAGTTCGTCTTTACTAAACCATCTCTTCAGGATGAATACGAGTACAATACCTAATAGACCACTGATATACCACTTGATCGAATAGATCGTGCTAAAAAATCCACCTTCTTCATCCTTTCCCCAGTTCAAAAATACTAATATTCCGACCATCGTCCCAAAGTAGATTATGTTCTGTGTAAGATTTCGTGGGGGCTCAATCTCATCGCCTGAAATCTCCATATCTGCAAGCCTCTTAATGTCCTCTTTTCTGAATATAACAGCCATCAAAATTCCGATTATAATTGAAAAGAGAACGGCACCTATAGCCCTTGCAACTCCAATCTCGAGTCCCAGAACCCTTGCTGTAAGTATGATAGCCAGTACATTTATTGCGGGACCTGAATATAAGAATGATATAGCAGGACCAAGCCCAGCTCCTCTCTTATAGATGCCTGCAAAGAGCGGGAGTACCGTGCAGGAGCATACCGCCAGAATCGAACCGGAGACTGATGCAACTCCGTATGCCAGTACCCTATTTGCCTTTGCCCCAAGGTACCGGAGTACCGAATTCTGGGATACAAATACGGATATTGCCCCCGCAATAAAGAAGGCGGGTATGAGGCAGAGTATTACATGCTCTCTTGCATACCACTTTGTGAGGGCAAATGCCTCGATTATGGCGTTTTGAAATCTCTGGCTATCCACTGGCAGAAACCAGAAGAAGAGAAATACCAGAAGAAAAACAATAAATAATTTCTTATCACTCATAAAAAATCTCCTCAAAAGAGAAGCCCGATTCTCTTTATCAACTCATCCCGTGTCTCTCTGAATGCCTGAAGCCTCTTCTCTCTATCCTCTACCTTCGATGGGTCATTGAGCCCCCAGTGTAATCTGTATGCCTTCCCCAGGAAAACGGGACAGACCTCCTCGGCACACAGTGTAATCACGGCCCCTACACCCCCTGTATCGATGTCGTTTACTGATTTTGAATACAGATTCTCCGTACTGATTCCCGCCTCTTTCAGGACATAGATTGCCTCTTCTCGGACCTTAGAGGGGTTAGAGCCAGCAGAGAGTATGGTTATACCTTTTGGTGCCAGATGCCTTGCTATCCCTTCTGCAAGGATTGAGCGGGCGGAGTTGTGGACACACATAAAGAGTATCTTCTTGGGCATAATCGCCCTCATAATTGCTGCCTCGATGATGTATCTATCGGGGTATGGCTTATTTTCATATACCCTGCAACTCATTATCGGATCTGTAGTATGTCTCTTCTCGATGTCTGTGCCATCTATGAGTATTGTGGGAGAACCAGAGAATCCTCTGATTTCTTCCTTTTTTGCCTCGTTTACATCGATATATCTGACCTCTTCGTTGATATTGAGAGACTTGAGTACCTCTTCGAGCGTAGTCTTTGTCCTCTCGAACCCGGGGCATCCCTTGAAATATAAAAGTTCTATCTTCATAAAATAAACACCTCAAGAATATCTTTAGGTTCTATAATATTTCCTCTTGAAGTAGAGGGAGAGTTTCACGAGTGCGAGCAATACGGGCACCTCCACGAGAGGACCTATTACGGTGGCAAATGCCTCTTTTGAGTGAATACCGAATATGGCTATGGCAACGGCTATCGCGAGTTCAAAATCGTTGCTTGCAGCAGTAAGAGATACTGTGGCAGTCTGAGGATATGCTGAACCGATCTTCTTCGAGATGAAGAATGTAAGCAGGAACATTATTACGAAGTAGAGTGCGAGTGGGATTGCAACTCTAATTACATCGAGGGGTATCTGGACTATGTATTCACCCTTCAGGGAGAACATCACTATGATTGTAAATAGGAGTGCTATCAGGGTTATGTATGATATCCTGGGGATGAATCTGTTGTGGTACCACTCCTTATCCTTTACTCTGATAAGAGTATATCGTGTCAGAATCCCTGCAATAAACGGTATGCCAAGATAGATAAATACGGTCTTTGCTATCTCTGAGATAGTAACATTGACTACTACCCCCTGAAAACCAAATATAGGGAGTAGTAGTGTCAGGAAGATATACGCATATACTGAATACAACAAAACCTGGAATATGGCATTGAATGCCACAAGTCCTGCTGCATACTCCGAATCCCCCTCTGCGAGATGGTTCCATACGAGCACCATTGCTATGCACCTTGCAAGTCCTACGAGGATTATCCCCACCATATATCCCGTATAAGAAGGGAGGAGAAGCACCGCCAGAGTGAACATTACAACAGGTCCAACAATCCAGTTCATAATCAGAGACAGAGAGAGGACCTTGAAGTTCGAAAAGACCTTCGGGAGCTCCTCATACCGTACCTTGGCCAGCGGTGGATACATCATCAGTATTAGTCCTATGGCAATTGGAATATTCGTAGTGCCGACACTCATCTTATTGAGGAAATTAACTATGTTCGGGTAGATATAGCCTATAAAGACCCCCAGAATCATTGCAAGAATGATCCAGAGCGTAAGCCATCTGTCGAGGAAGGACAGCCTCCCGCTTATACTGTTGCTGTTTTCGGTCATAAAACCTCCTTTAAAAAGCAGTTACGGGTAAAGGCAGAGAATCTATCCCTGTTTTGCAAGATAGGTAGTAATCATTGAGGTCAACTCCGAGAGTGAAGGGAGTCTCCCCGACATAATTACCTTATTATCTATGGCAAGACCCGGTGTTATCATTACACCCATCTTCAGGATATCATTAATCTTGTCTACCTTGACTATCTCATACTCGAGACCCAGAGAGTCAGCCACCTGTCTCGTGAGCTCCTCGAGCCTCTTGCACTTTGGACACCCTGTACCCAGAATCTGAAACTTCATCATAAAAACCTCCTTTTTTATTCTCCAATTATTCTCACAAGTTTATTGTGTAATCTTGCGTTGTTTTTTATAACTCCATCGACACAACTCAGATATTTTGTTATACAGTCACAGGTGAGGCTATAATATATCGTGTTTCCCTCCCGTCGGGTCTTCAAGAGCCCTGCCGATTTCATTACCGAGAGGTGCTTCGAGAGGGTGGATATGTCAACCCCTACCATCTCTGTAAGTTCACAGACGCAGTATTCTTTCTCTGTAAGTTTGTCTATAATGAAGAGCCTCGTAGGGTGTGCCATAGCCTTTATTATCCTCGCCCTTGTTTCGTATATCTCTTTGATGGATGACTTCAAGCCCTGCCTCCTTGCCTATTTGGCAATATAGCCAAATAGAAAAGTTTGTCAAGAAAAAACCTAAGAAAAGGGAGAGCAAGAAAAGATGGATTATTTGGGTTGATTTTTGGATGGTGGATTCTTGGATTTTTGGGTGCAGACCGATGATCTGTCATAAAAACTCAAGCAATTTTGATGGGGTAGGACACATAGGTTAGCCTATACGAAATAGAGAGGGGAATCTTATATTTTGAGTTGAGAGTTGATTCAAATAGCATCAAAAAGATTGTTATAAAACCGACTATTGTATATAATTTGAATAGAAGGAGATAGAAATGACTAAGTTTTTAATAACTCTATGCCTGGTAATCCTTTTTAATTCATATCTCTTCTTAGCCTGTGAATGTGATTGTACGCTTAACTATGTTTCATACTCTGTATTTGTAGAGGATGAGTCGGGGGAGCCGATTACTGATGCCAGAGTTATATCTAAGTTCAAGAAGTCAGGAAAGGTAATCAGGTGTAATAACTATTGTAGTAAAGTGAATTATGGAGATGGTGTGTTGCGTTGTATTAATGTCGCATATACCATAATGTGCGATGACTATGTTGAGGAATTAAATAGATATTTAGAGGTTGAGGTGACAGTAGAGAAAGAGGGATATGAGACCGCAAAACGAGATTATATCTTTGAGACAGACTCCTGTAGCTGTCATATCAGAAAGGTCTCCGGAGATGATGTAATAAAACTAAAGAGATTATAGAGATATTATATAGTTATCTTTAGCTTTTTCTGAAGTTTTGCTTGCATTGGGGAGAGTAGTCAGTTACAATATATATTGAAGAGTTTTGAAGTTCTGTGAGGTGTAATATGAAAAATTTACTGATTATGTGGTTTGTTTTGATTGGGGTTTCTGTCCTGTTTAGTGCTCGGGATAGTTATGCCTGTTGTATGGATTCCCTTATTTTTGTGCCTGAGACAATTGGAGAAAACTCCTTTTTGAACACTCTTGTTTCAGTGCCTTTTAAGGACTGTCAGCCAGGTGTGGTAGATATTGCAATCGAGGACGGGGGTTCACCGATAACAGTCGAGAGAGAGAAGATATGGACCGGTGGGGGTCCAGTTGTAGTGGTGAGGTTGAAAAAGGATGGAGGATGGGGCAAGAATAGTCCCTTGAAGATTCCTTTAAAGGCCATCTGTGCAGACGGAGTCTATATAAATGATGCTGTAAAGAATCACGATCAGGAGTATGTGTATGTCAATGTCTCAAAGACACCTGTATTTGAAGTAAATGAACGGAGGATCCCGGAGATTCGGAATATAACCAAACAGATAGAAAAGACAGCGTCTTCTCAATATTATACTGGTAAATATACTGTAACTCTGGTATTTGAGGTTGAGCCTGTGTGTCCTGAGTGTGTCTATAAATTGTATTTATATGAAAAGGATAGGGAAAAATTTTATATAAAAAGAAAGGAATTTAATACAATGCTTGGTGCTGATAAGAAGATATATTTGAAGGTCAATCAAGACAGTACAGCCGATAACTGCTTTCTGTACTATGATATATCGAATGAAAATCTGTGTAATGGTCTAATGTTCAGAGTTCAGATAGAGGATAGTTATGGTAATCTGTCGTATATATCGGAGGAGAAGGAGTTTATGCCTCCCCAGGAACACATAAATAAGTATTGTATCTCTGATGGTGGAATGGTAGACGGCGACTCAATGGACTATGAGGAACCAATAGATGGTATGTGTGGTATGTGTAGTATATTATTGCTGAATTAAAATAACTATCAACTGGCCTCTTTTTGTTTTTTGTTCTCCTTTAAATTCTTGAAAAATCAAAATTAAAACTCATCTACCGCTTGACAAAAGATATGATAAATGAAATTATATAGGCGTTTTTTAGAGGATAAATCTTTATGTATGTAGGAAAGAGTATTGATAGAGTAGATGGATGGGATAAGGTAACGGGCAAACTCAGATTTATCGCCGATTACAGGATGCCCGATATGCTCTACGGGGTGACCGTCAGGGCACCTGTATCAAAGGGGAGACTTAAGTCCATAGTATTTGACCCGAAATACGACTTTTCGAAGGTAGTAATAGTTACTGCAAAGGATATCCCGGGAGAGAATTTCGTACACATTATAAAAGACGATATGCCCTGTCTGGTTTCCGAGAGGATAAACTATCTCGGTGAGCCGGTTGCACTTGTGGCTGCAAAGAATCCCGCCGTTGCATACGAGGCATTGAGACACATAAAAGTGGAGGCGGAGGAGGAAACGCCGTTAATCGGTATCGAAGAGATAGCAAAGGCATATAAGCGTGAGCCACAAAATCTCACATATTTCTATGAACCAAAGATAATAAAGGGCGATTTGAAGAGCGGATTCGATGAGGCGAGCTATATCGTAGAGGCAGAATTCTACACAGGTTTTCAGGAGCACCTCTATCTCGAGCCGCAGGGTGTGCTTGCATATAAGAAGAACGGGAAGTTCCATATTGTTGGTTCTCTGCAATGCCCTTATTATGTAAGACCAGCAGTGGCGAAGGTCCTTGGAGTAAAGGACGAAGATGTAGTGGTAGTTCAGGCTCCAACAGGAGGGGCATTCGGTGGTAAGGAGGATTATCCGAGTCTGCTTGCGGCGCATTCGGCACTTCTTTCCAAGAAGACAAACAAGCCCATTTTGATGGTCTATGACCGCGAAGAGGATATATCATTTACCACAAAGAGGCATCCATCCTATGTATATCACAAGGCAGGGGTGATGAAGGATGGCAGACTCGTTGCACTCGATAGTACAATCCTTTTCGATGCCGGGGCTTATGTTACACTCTCGCCGGTGGTGCTCTCGAGGGGAACCCTTCACTCCTGTTCTGTCTATTCTATACCGAATGTACGAATTATCGCGAAGGCAGTAAAATCCAATATCCCGCCACCCGGTGCATTCCGGGGATTTGGTGCCCCTCAGACTATCTTTGCAATGGAGTCCTTGATAGATACTATTGCCCATAGATTGAAACTCAATCCATACGATGTCCGAAGGAAGAATCTCCTGAAGGTCGGTTCTGAGATGGCATTTGGACAGGTCTTGAAAGAGAGTGTGGGGATAGACAAGTGTCTCGAAAGGGTATCTGCAATTTCCGATTTCAAGAAGAAATACGAGAGTTATAAGAAGCAGGGTAAGAGCAAGGAGGTAAGTACACTCAAAGGGATTGGACTGGCCACTGTGTTGCACGGGGCGGCATTTACTGGTAGCGGGGAGATGGTGTTGAGATCAAAGGGTGCGATCAGGCTTAATAAAGATGGTCTTGTGGAGATCTTGATAGCAAATACGGAGATGGGGCAGGGCCTTCTGACTACAATGTC
>Ga0078972_1005993_pt1 | contig 29741 bp, 24 predicted proteins | sample YelNatPaOPGAMG01_FD_67568 | JGI IMG/M metagenome (GOLD analysis project Ga0078972, IMG submission 67568) | Hot spring thermophilic microbial communities from Obsidian Pool, Yellowstone National Park, USA - OP-RAMG-01 (SPADES assembly) (version 2) | ecosystem: Environmental > Aquatic > Thermal... | reverse complement strand
AATTAAAAAGGCAACTATTAAAATTGCAAGTATTAATGATAAAAATGCACCAATTGATTTTGTAAGAAGTAAGGCGGCGAGTAGAATTATTATGGATGGTAATAAAATCAAACGATATTGTTTTTCAATTTTATAAAAGCCGATTGCGACCGGTAGAATTAAAATTAAAAAACCGGCAAAGGCATTTGGATAAATAAAGGTTGAAAATATTCTTTTTGAAAGTAATCTTTCTTTTATTCCTAAAGAAATTTCAGAATTGTCAAAGGTAATGGATTTCAAAGTTAGATCAAAACCCCAGAAATATTGATAAATGCCATAAAGCGAAAGTAAAGTTGCAATAAGAATTATGAAAAAAATAAAATATCTAAAATATTTAATTGAATAAGTATAGGTTATATAAAAGAAAAGTAGAAAAATAAAAAAGGTAGCAGATGCATTTAATGATAAAAAAGGATTAGTTGAAATAGGGACTGAAATTATATACCAGATAAAAATAAAAAATAAATATGGATCAATAGGGGTTTCAATTTTAATTTCTGTTTTTAAAAATTTGTTTGCCATTATAAATATAAATCCAATGAAAACAATGAGCCCTTCATAAAAAATTAAAAGATGAGGATGTAAATATCCTGGCATAAAAAATGGTATGCTCAATACATTGAATAAAAGAAATAGTATGGAGATATTGGCTATTTTTAATAACTTTTCAGTCATTTTTTCATTTTTGCTGCAACTTCCAAGGCAAGGTAATAACTCATTTCTCCAAAACCATTTATACTTCCAATTGCAACAGGGGCTATAAATGATTTCTGTCTGAAATCTTCTCTGCTGTAAATATTTGATAAATGGACTTCTATGGTTGGAATTTTAACTGCTGCAATAGCATCTCTTATTGCAATTGAAGTATGTGTATATGCGGCTGGATTTATGATAATGCATTCTGCCCAATTCATTGCCTGGTGAATGGTTTCTACTATTTCACCTTCATGATTACTTTGAACTATTTTTATGTCAACATTTAGATTTTTTGCCATTTCTTCTAAATTTTTATTAATTTCTGAAAGGTTAACATTTCCATAAATATTTGGCTCTCTTTGACCAAGTAAATTAAGATTTGGGCCATGAATTATAAGTATTTTTTTCATAATTTTTCTCCTTTTTTAATAAATTATTTATTAAAGTATAACAAAAAAAGAGAGTATTTCAACATTAAAATAATATCGTCAGTAATGTTTCAAAATCGGGAGGTTTTTATAAAATATTAAAATCTCCACTCCCATCTATTTAAAAACTAACCATTACCCATAAGTTAGCCAGGGTTATGTAGCACAATCAATTTTTTTTGATTTCTATGTACTAATAAGCAACCGGGTATAAAAACATGGCTGATGCCAGAGCAATTTTTTCATTAAAATCAGAGAATGCCGTAACTTGCTAATAATATGGGTTGGATTTTTAGTGGCACAAAAATAAAGTATAGCACTCGGCTGACGCGGAAACCTATGCACTTGAACTTGCCACTTGAACTTTAATAACAGGTCGTAAGAATATGGCCCCGAAACGGCATAATTTTATTCAAAAAATTGCCTGGCTGCCAGCCACGGGCTAAGACTAAGGATATTGGGAATGGTGAATTTTAATTTGAGTTAAAGAGTAATTTAATTTCTTTATTAATTTTTTATTCTGTGTCACTTCCTGCAACTGCATTGCTAATTTAAAGAATTTTTTTATTGAACCCCATCTAATTTAGTTGTAAAATAATATTACAAATTGGGCTGGTAACTCAGTTTGGTTAGAGTGCCATCTTCACAGGATGGAAGTCGCTGGTTCAAGTCCAGTCCAGCCCACCATATTATTAAAAATGGAGGAATTAAAATGTGCAAAACATGTGGCTGTGGTTTAAAAAAGAAGAAAAAAAACAAAAAATAAGAGGCAAAAATGCATGAAGTTTCAATAGCAGAGGAAATTAAGGAAATCGTAATAAATCAATTAAAAAAAAATAATGCAAAAAAGGTAAATAAAATTAATTTACAGATTGGCAAATTAACTTCCATTGTTCCGGAAGCATTGCAATTTGCATTTGAAGCCATATCAAAAAATACTGAACTGGAAAATGCTAAAATTGAAATTGAAATGATTGAAATAAAAGCACAGTGCCAGAAATGTAAAAAAGAATTTATTATTTCCGAATTTGATTATGAATGCCCATATTGTAAAAATATGAATCTAAAAATAATTCAGGGCAGGGAAACAATAATAAAATCACTTGAAATTGAATGAAAAGGGGTCTTATGGTAGAAGTAAATGTTTTTGAAAATATAATGAAGCGAAATGAAGAATATGCTAACCAAAATGCACAACTTTTAAAAAAAACCCTATGCATAAATATTATGAGTTCACCTGGGGCTGGGAAAACAACGCTTCTTGAAAAGACACTTAAAAAATTAAAGGGCAAATATAACATTGCTGTTATAGAAGGCGATGTTGCAACTTCCAATGATACAAAAAGATTAAAAAAAATAATAAAAAATGTGTATCAGATAAAAACTGAAAATTTTGGTGGAAGCTGTCACCTTGATGCCAGGATGGTAAATCTTGCATTAAAAAAATTAAATGTGGATAAAAAGAAATATGATATTATGATTATAGAAAATGTAGGGAATTTAATATGTCCTGCTGATTTTAATTTAGGGGAAGATAAAAAAGTAGTTTTACTTTCAATAACAGAAGGAGAAGATAAGCCGTTAAAGTATCCATTGATGTTTCAGGTTTCGGATATTCTTTTGTTAAATAAAATTGACCTTATGCCTTATCTGGAAATAAATTATGATACAATAAAAAATAATGTAAAACGTGTTAAAAGTAATTTAAAAATTTTATCAATTTCTGCAAGGACAGGTCTGAATATGGATGAATGGATAAAAATTTTAGAAAAATGGGTAAAGGAAAAAATAAATGGCAGAAGTTAAGGAAATAACAAATAATAAAGGCATAGATTATACAAATGTTTTTAATATAAAAGTATGGGAAGGTGTTCAGTATAAATTTGCAAAAGTACTTGGAATTGCAATTAAGGTAATAAGCGAGGATGGGAAAATAAATACGCAAGAAAGTAATTTTAATGAATTTTATAGAATTTTAACTTCTACTGAAAAAGGAAAAGAAATCTGTAATCCAAAAAATTTAGAGATTAATGATGAAACAAGATTTATTCGTTTATACGGAGATTGTGATTATTATTGTGCGAAAACATATTTTTATGGAAGAAAGTTTAATATTTTAGTTGGGATTAGAGAGAAAAAATATGATGAAAAAATTGTAAAAGAATTAAGCGAAAAAGCAGAAGTGGATTATGATAAATTACTTGCTGCATATAAAACACTCACAGTATTTCCTGAGGAAAAATTAATTAATCTTGCGGACCTGATTGTTGACCTTTTTAATATGGTTATTGAGCTTTCTGTTCAGGAATACATAACTCAACTTGCCAATAAACAAAAAGAGGAAGAAATTGCAAAAATGAGTGCTTTAATGGAAGCAAGCATTGTTATTAATTCAACAAGAAATTTAAAACAACTTTTAAAAATAATTATGCAATCAGCTGAAAAGGTTATGCAGGCAGAGGCATCATCTGTATTTTTAATAGATAGTGAAAAGAATGAACTTTATTTTGAAGTTGCAACAGGGCCAAAGGAAGAAGAAGTAAAAAAAATAAGATTAAAAATGGGAGAAGGGGTTGCTGGCTGGGTTGCATATACCGGTGAGTCATTACTCGTTCCCGATGTGTCAAAAGATCCGAGGTTTGCAAAAAGAGTTGATGAACAAACACATTTTATAACTCGTTCAATAATTTGTGTGCCTTTAAAAGTAAGGAATCAGACAATAGGCGTTGTTCAGGTTTTAAATAAAATAGGTGGAGGGACGTTCACAAAAACAGAAATAAAGTTTTTAGAAGCGCTTGCTTCTCAGGCGGCAATTGCTATTGAAAATACAAATTTGTATGAACATTTAGAAGAAAGGGCAGAACAGTTAAATAGTGAATTAAAAGAAGCAATGGTAAATCTTTCCATAGAAAAAGGTCGTATAGAATCAATACTTCAATCAATGGAGGATGCTGTTTTAGCCGTTGATAAAGAAAAGAAAATTGTTATAACAAATCGTGTCGCAGAAAGATTATTTAATGTTAAAACTGAAGAAGCAATTGGGCAATCAATTGAGAATTATTTGAAGACCAAAGAATTTATTGATAATTTTAATATAGTTCTTGAAACAAAAAATATTACAAAAAGTGAAATAAAAGTAAATATTTCAGGGAAAGAACATGTGCTTGCTGCTGTTTTTGCCCCTATAACTGATGAGAAAAGGCAGATACAGGGTTCAGTTGCAGTTTTCAGAGATATAACAGATATAAAAGAACTTGATAAAATGAAATCAGAATTTTTAAATATGGTATCCCATGAATTAAGAACGCCTTTAACGCCAATTCAGGCATACAGTGAACTTATGATGATAAAAAAAATGGATGAACAAAAAGTAAAAAGTTATGCTGCTATAATAAATAAAGAAACACAGCGTCTTGGTGCTTTAATAGGAGATTTGCTGGATTTATCAAGAATTGAGTCCGGCAAGGGATTGAGCTTATCACTTGAAGAGGTTGATTTTGGCGAACTAATAAGAACAGTATATGAGACATTTAAAAGTGCTTCAGAAAAACATAAAATTATTTTGACAATTCCAGAAAAAAGTGAGAAAATACTTCTTGATAGAAATAAAATGATACAGGTTTTAACTAATTTATTATCTAATGCAGTAAAATATTCACCTGATGGTGGAAATATTTATATAAGTATGGAAGAAAAAGAAGATAGAATATATGTCAGTGTAAAAGATGAAGGAATGGGTATTTCAAAAGAAGATTTACCGCATATATTTGAAAAATTTTACAGAGCAAAAACAGAGCAGGTGAAAAAAATTGGAGGGACCGGAATAGGACTCCCAATTGTAAAATACATACTTGAATTACATAATGGTGGCATTGATGTTCAGAGTGAATATGGCAAAGGCAGCACATTTACTTTTTATATACCGAAAAAAATAAATTTATAAGGAGGGATTTTATGGCTGACAAAAAGAAAATTGTTGTTGCAGACGATGAACCATTTATTCTTTCTGCTTTACAGGACACTTTATCAGATGATTATGAGGTTTATACAGCATCAAATGGCAAAGAAGCTATTAAAATGGTTGAAAAAGTATCACCTGATTTAATCATTCTCGATGTTATGATGCCTGAAATGGATGGGCTTGAAGCCTGCAAACAAATCAAGAAAAATAAAGAAACAGCAGCAATACCAATTATTATTTTAACAGCAAAGGGTCAGATTACAGATATTGAAAAAGGATTTAAATCAGGAGCAGATGCCTATGTTGTTAAACCATTTTCCCCAGCACGTCTTTTAGAAAAGGTTGAAGAGATTTTTGAAAAAGTAAAAATGAGGAAAAAAATAATAGAAGAAAAGAAAAATATGTAAATAACCTTCTTTTTATTATAAAAATAAAATTTTAAATTGGTCTATAAGTTTATTAAAATTGCTTTTTTGCCAATGTAATCAATTACGTGAGTAACTATTCAGGAGTTTTTTAAATGCAAAAGAAGAAAATGAATTTTATTGAGTCGTTAAATTATCCTTCCAAAAATTTAAGGAATTTAGGAAAAGAACCAATTTCGGTTCCCAAAGACCCCCTTATAACTAATTTTAAATCGTTTGCCGGTGAAAAAGTAAATCCCAAAAATTTTTATTATGCTTTATTTTTTACAGCATTTGATGTTAGGGATTACGGAAAGGAAATTGATAAATTTATTAAAATTTTTGAGCCATTAAATTTAAAAAAGATATATTTAGAAACATACAGGGATGGTTTTTTTGTAGATGAGGACTTGATAAAAAATGCAAAGAAATTTTTATTAAAAAAAGGTTTTAAAGTATCAGGGGCGATAACAACCACACATTTATCAGATAAAAATCAATATAACGAATATCCATCGCCAACGAGCTGTTATACTGATAGAAATACACTTAATAACTTAAAAAGTATTTTTGAAAAGACAGCTGCCATTTTTAATGAAATAATAATAGATGATTGGTATTTTACTGTTTGTGAGTGTCTGGAATGTAAAAAACAAAAAGGAAAAATGGAATGGTCGGAATTCAGAAGTAAATTAATGTATGAGGTTGCAAAAAAATATGTAATTGATCCTGCAAAGAAAATAAATAAAAATGTAAATTTAATTTTAAAATTGCCGCAATGGTATGAAAAATTCCATCTCTATGGTTACGACTTAGAAAGATTAATTCCCATATTTGATGAAATTGCAGTTGGAACAGAGACCAGAGATTTCAGAATTCAAAGTTTTATGCCAGTTCATGGTGCTTTATTGTTCAGATATATTAAAAATCTTGCACCTGAAAAGGTAAAAAAAGCTTGGTTTGATATTTATTTAAGTGATGAAAAAATTTTTTCAGAGCAGGCGTATCAATCAATTTTAGGTGGGGCAAAGGAAATTATTCTATTTTGTGCTGGCATTTTACCGCAGGAACTTGAAAGGCAAAAAGTTGAAAAATTAATAGAAAATACAGAAAAATTTGATAGAATGAGCGGGTTTTCAAAAATTTTTTCAATTCCAATTTTAAGAAAAGCAAACACTGAAGGGGATTTAAAATTGCATCAGTATTTTTTAATGATAGGGATACCGGCTTATTTAACTGATAATTTGAATATAAAGGAAAAAATAGTTATACTGACAGCCCAATCCGGAAAGAAAAATTTTCAGGAGATTTTTAATAAATTTATAAATTCTGGGAAAAATATGGTTATAACTATTGCTGTTGCAAATGAGATAAAAAAATATTTTAATGTGAAAAAATTAAAAAGCCCTATAAAAGTAACTTCGGTAAAATATAATGTGCGGGAAACAGAAATAAAAGGGAATCTTTTTATAAAAGAAGAAATTATAAATGGCAAAGGACTTGCCCTGTTAAACAATGCATATAATTATGTAACATATTTTAAAATAAAAGAAAGTATGATATGGGTTGTGAATTTTCCTTATTCAACAGATGAAATAATAACGCCAGAAGGGAAAAGGATAGGTAGTGATTATAGATATCTGCTTCATAATCCAGGACTTACAGGTATTTTAAAGGATATTTTTTCAAGTTTTTCAAATGTAAGTTTGTATAATAAGATAAAAACATTTTATAAATACGAAATATAAAGGAGAAAAAAATGTCTGATTTACCCGCAATATTTGGTGGTTTTTTAGGACTTTTATTTATATTATTAATTATATTTGTTATTATTTTATGGGTTTTTGTTCCATTCATATTGCTTGAAATAAAAAATGTTTTATATAAAATTCTTTATGAATTGGAAAAGAAAAAATAATAATTAAAAAGTATTTATTTTATAAACAAGTTATTATTTAATTGAAAATCACTATCAAGATTTTTAGGGTAAGGTAAAACCTTGAACATTGACAAATTTTTTTTAAATGATAAAATTAATGAAAAAATTATTATTGTTTAATAAAAAAAGGAGGGAAAAGAGAATAAAAATGGGGAAAACAGTAGTGGTAGTAGTAGTTTTAGTAGTAATAATGATAGTAAGTTTAATATCGTGTAGTAAGAAAAAAGAGATAATGCTTACAGGACCAGTAGCGATGGGAACACCAGTTGGGGGCGGAATGGGAAAGATAGTGTTTTGTAGTGACAGAGATGGGAACGATGAGATATATGTAATGGATTCAAATGGAAACAATCAGACGCGGATAACGAATAACAGTGCTAATGATTTTTATCCAGCATGGTCGCCAGATGGGACAAAGATAGCATTTGTAAGTGTCAAAGATGGGAACGATGAAATATATGTAATGGATTCAAATGGAAACAATCAGACGCGGATAACGAATAACAATACTGATGATTTTTATCCAGCATGGTCGCCAGATGGGACAAAGATAGCGTTTAATAGTTACAGAAATTGGAATTTTGATATATATGTAATGGATGCAAATGGAAACAATCAGACGTGTTTAACAAATAACAATAGTGCGAATTGGTATCCAGTATGGTCGCCAGATGGAACAAAGATAGTATTTGATAGTAATAAAGATGGGGCATTGGAGATATATGTAATGGACTCAAATGGGAGCAATCCGACGCGGCTAACGAATAACAGTGCTGATGATATGAATCCCGTATGGTCGCCGGATGGGACAAAAATAGCATTTGATAGTAACAGAGATGGGAATTTGGTGATATATGTAATGGATTCAAGTGGGAGCAATCAGATACGGTTAACGAATAACAGTGCTAATAATGGGATACCCGTATGGTCGCCAGATGGGACAAAGATAGCGTTTATAAGTGACAGAGATGGGAACTGGGAGATATATGTAATGGATGCGGATGGAAGTAATCAGACGCGGTTAACGAATAATAGTGCTGATGATTATATAACAAGTGGTTGCTGGAAATAAAATTACAGGAAAGAGAGATTTTTCCCCAAAATCGCCTATACCGATTTTTGGGATGATAAAAATATGTTAATGATTTTTAGTATTTTTATATTTCGTTGTTAATATCGTATAGTTACTCCTAAAAAACTGGCATTAGTAAGTTTAATATTATTCATTTTGTCAATAGGGGGTTTGCAAATACGGGGATGCACCCCGGTAGTAAATAATTCTTGAATAATTTTGAATAATTTGATAAATTTTTAAACAGATATGGCGGCGTAGCTCAGTTGGCTAGAGCGTACGGTTCATACCCGTGTGGTCAAGGGTTCGACTCCCTTCGCCGCTACCATTTTTCAGGGATTTAATTTTCAAAGAAATGGTGTTAAATGGATTTATTTTTAAACATAAAAGAAGAAGTAAAAAAATTTATAAAAATTAAAGATAAGATTTTAATATGTGTATCAGGGGGTCCTGATTCAGTAGTTCTATTTCATATTATAAATCGTTTGAAAAAAGAATTTAATCTTCAAATTTTCATAGCCCATTTTAATCATAAATTAAGAGGTAAGGACAGTGAAAAGGATGCTCTATTTGTAAAACAACTCGCAAAAGAATATAAAAATAAATTCGTATATTCAAGTAAAAATATAAAAGAATTATCAAAAAAGAAAAATTTTGGCCCTGAAAAAACAGCAAGGGAAGAAAGATATAAGTTTTTTATTAAAACAGCAATAAAATATAAAATAAATAAAATTTTACTTGCCCATAATATGGATGACAATGTGGAAACCATACTTTTTAGATTTATTAAAGGCGCAGGAACAGAAGGTTTAATAGGGATTCCGGAAATAAGAAAAGTAAATTATGGGGATTTTGGACTTCAATTAAATAACCTAAAAAAATCAAAAATATTTATAATAAGACCGCTTTTAAAAGTAAGCCGCAAAGAGATAATGCAATATATAAAAATTAATAATTTAAAATACAGAATAGATAAAACAAATGAACAGAACATATTTGTGAGAAATAAAATAAGGAATTTTTTAATTCCTTTAATTGAAAAAAATTTTAATCTCAGTTTTAAAAGCACAGTATCAAATATTTCAAAAATTTTATATTATGATAATGATTTTTTAGAAATGATCTGCAATAAGGTTATGACTGAAATTATTATTAAAAAATCAAAAAATAAAGTTATTATTTCTTTAAAAAAATATAAAAAACTTCATCCCGCAATTCGTTTAAGATGCATAAGGAACATATTAAAAGAAATTATTAAAAAGCACAGAATAATTACTTTTACATTAATAAACAATACAGATAATAGTATTTTAAATAATAGAAGAATTGATTTGCCATTAAAATATAAATGTTATATCAAAGATGACAAAATTATTATTTCTGCTTAAAATACTCAAGAAAATTAAAATTAACTGAAAATCGCTATAGCGATTTTCAGGGAACTTATACTATTTGATTTTTAATTTTTTAAATGTATAATATTTAATATGGAAAAAGTATTAATAGTAAAAACATATAAATATAACAAAGAAGATTTGGTTTACGATATTGAAGAATTAAAAGGGCTTATAAAAACAGCCGGGGGAGAAATATATGATATTGTTTATCAGAGAATAAATGAAATTTCTCCTGCATTTTATATTGGAAAAGGGAAGGCATTTGAAATTGCTCAAAATTATTCTGATAAAATTGATATGGTTGTATTTGATTGTGAGTTAAAACCGGGACAGGCAAGGAACCTTGAAAAAATAATAGGAAAGAAAATAATAGATAAAACGCAATTAATTCTTGATATTTTTGCTCAAAGGGCTCAATCCAGAGAAGGGAAATTGCAGGTTGAATATGCACAGTTGAGTTATTTGTTACCGCGACTTACGGGAAAAGGAGTTGAACTTTCTCAACTCGGAGGCGGTATTGGGACAAGGGGACCAGGAGAAACAAAATTGGAAACTGATAAAAGAAAAATAAAAAAAAGATTGCAAAAAATAAAAGAAGAAATAGAGAATATAAAAAATATACGTTCCAGACAGAGAGAAAAAAGAAAAAGCATACCAGTTCCTTTAATTTCAATAGTTGGTTATACAAATGCAGGAAAGACAATGCTTTTAAATTCTTTAACAGATGCAGGAATGTTGAGCGAAGATAAACTTTTTGCAACTTTGGATACAAAAATAAAGCAATTTATTTTGCCAGATGGGTATAAGGTTTTATTCAGTGATACAGTCGGATTTATAAAAAATTTGCCCACAACACTTATTGCAGCATTCAGGGCTACCCTTGAAGAAGTTAAAGAGGCGGATTTTATTTTACATTTAATAGACATAAGCAATCCGGATTATATGAACCAGAGGGATATTGTAAATTCGGTATTGAGGGAGATAAATGCATTTGAAAATAAAATAATAATTGAGGTTTATAATAAAATTGATTTATTAAATGAAGATATGAAAGAATTATTAGTTCAAAGATTGGATGGTTTATTTATTTCAGCAAAAACAAAAGAAGGACTTGAAAATTTGATAAAAGTTATTCAAAATATGGTGGAAAAAGAATTTATTGAAAAAATCATAAAAATACCATATGATAAGAGGAACTTGATAAGTATATTCTTTGATGAAGCAATTGTTGAAGAATTAACAGAAAAAGAAGACGGCACTTATTTAAAAGTAAAGTGTTTGAGCAAAACATATAATAAATTTTTAAAATTATTAGAATAGCGGGTGTAATAATGGAGACGAAATTCAGAGTAGGAGTTGTTGGAGCAGGTAGTTTGGGTCAACATCATGCAAGAATTTATGCAACACTGAATGAAACAAAATTAACCTGTATCGCGGATGTTTCACCGAATGTGAAACAACTTGCTGATAAATACGGAGCAGAATTTTACACTGACTACAGAAAAATTTTAAATAATGTAGATGCGGTTAGTATTGCGGCGCCGACGGTTTTACATTATAAAATTGCTAAATTTTTTCTGGAAAATGGAAAGCATGTATTACTTGAAAAACCAATGACGGCAACAGAAAAAGAAGCAAAAGAACTTTTAAAAATTCATTCAAGAAATAAGGGGCTTGTCTTTCAAATCGGACATATAGAAAGATTTAACCTTGCTATTCAAAAATTGCAGGAATTAAAAAGAACTCCGATTTTTATAGAAGCATCGCGGCTGGGACCATTTACAGCAAGAAGCATTGATACAAGCGTGATTCTTGACTTAATGATTCACGATATAGATATAATACTTCAACTTGTAAATTCAAATATAAAAAGAATTGATGCAATTGGGGTACCTATATTAACGGATTCCATTGATATGGCAAATGCAAGAATAGAATTTAAAAATGGAACAGTTGCCAATGTGACTGCGAGCAGGGTGAGTCCAAAAAAATTAAGAAAAATTCGCCTTTTTGAAAAAAATGCATATATGTCAATTGATTATATAAGACAGAGTATTAAAATTTATAAAATAAAAGAAAACCTTCAAAAGGATAGAAAATTATCATGGAATGATATGATGGAATTGGAAGTTTTTCCAATGGAAAAAGAAGAACAGCTTAAATTAGAAATAAAATCTTTTATTAACAGTATAATTTATGGTTTGCAGCCGGAAGTAACTCCGTTACAGGCATATAAGGCATTAAAGGTAGTTTTGGAAATTGAAAAACAGGTAAAGAACAAAGCGTTTTTATACAGGTGAAATTTTGAAAAAAGTAATTATTTCAGCAGGGGAAGCATCAGGGGATTATTATGCTTCTAAATTAGCCATTGAATTAAAAAAAATAACAAAAGAAAAGATTAAAATTATTGGTTTTGGCGGAGAAAAAATGAAAGAGGCGGGGATTGATGTCCGTATAAATCTTGTAAAACTTTCAATTATTGGATTTGTTGAGGTTCTTTTTAAATTTATACAGGTTTTAATTACATTTTATAAAGCCCTGCATATAATTAAAAACGAAAAGCCGGATTTGCTTGTTGTCGTTGACTATCCCGGTTTTCATTTGAATTTAATAAAACATGCAAAAAAGTCAGGAATAAAAAAAATAGTTTATTATATAACACCTCAGGTGTGGGCATGGGATTATAAAAGAATTTATAAGATTAAAAAATATGTTGATCTTGCAATTGTTGTTCTGCCATTTGAAAAAAAAGTTTTTGAAAATGAAAATATAAGGGTTAAATACTTCGGGCATCCAATAGCCGAGTATACTTTAAAAAATAAAAAAAAGGTAAAGAAAGAAAAAAATATAAATATCGGTTTATTCCCCGGAAGTAGAAATAGTGAAATAAAAAAAATTTTTCCTGTTATTTTAAAGGCGGCAAATTTAATTGCAAATAAAATAAAAAATGTAAACTTTATTGTTTTTAAATCACATACTGTTGATACAAAATATTTATTAAAATTTTTTAGCAAAAATAGCAATTTAAAGATAAAAGTGGTAGATAGCGAATATAAATACAACTATTTTTTAGATTGTGCCATAATAAAATCAGGAACCATTTCTTTGGAAGTGGCGCTTTTAGGAGTGCCAGGGGTTGTTGTTTATAAAACATCTTTTATAAGTTATTTAATTGCTAAAAAATTTTTAAAAGTAAAATATATAAGTTTACCAAATCTCATTTTAAATAAAATGGTTATGAAAGAATTTATACAAAATGAATTAACTGAACAGAACATTTTTATGGAAATTAATAAAATTTTAACCAATGCAAAATATAGAAATAATATGAAAAGCAATTTTAAAATTATAATAAAACAATTATATAAAAAAGATACAACCAAAAATATTGCAAAAGCAATTTTAAAGGAAATGAGCAAATGATTTTTGTTTATAACTTAATTATAAATATTTTTTTAATAATTTTTTCGCCTTTCTTAATTATTTTAATTATATTCAGTAAAAAATGGCGTGCTGAATTAAAGCAACGGTTTGGAATTATTGATAAAAATTTACTGGGAAATGCCAAGGGGAAAAAATTTATATGGTTTCATTCAGCATCTGTTGGTGAGGTCCAGGCATTAATTCCTGTTATTAAAGAATTAAAAAAATTGATACCACAAAAGGAAATTATTGTAACAACGACAAGTATGAATGGTAAAAAAAAGGTTGAAAAGGAACTTGGGAATATGGTTTTTTTTGTTTCTCTTTTGCCACTTGATACTTCTTATTTAATTAACAATTTTTTAAATAAATTTAATATAGAATTAATTTCAATAATTGAAACAGAAATCTGGCCAAATTTAATTTACTGTGGTTTTAAAAGACAGATACCAATTATAGTAATTAATGGTAGAATATCAGTTAAAAGTTTTAAATTTTATTATTTAGCAAGATTTTTCTTTTCAAACATATTAAATAAAATAAATTTATTTATAGTCCAGAGCGAAAAGATGAGGAAAAGATATGCTCTGCTTGGAGTTGACCCAAAAAAAATAATGATACTTTCAAATGTGAAATATTCACAGGAGTTTAATGATATTAAAGTGTTTAAAGATATTGATAAAAAAAATAAAAAAATTATAATTGCAGGTAGTATAAGAGAAGGTGAAGAAGATTTAATACTTCTTGCATTTAATAAAATAAAAGAAGAGAATACCATTTTAATTATTGCGCCAAGGCATTTAAATAGAGTTAATTATATTCTAAAAAAATTAAAAAAATCTAAAATAAAATGGCAATTATACAGTTCATTGAAAAGCCCTGGGGAGATTATTTATTATGATATTGTAATAATTGATACAATGGGTGAATTAAAAAAGATATATTCAATAGGGGATATTGCAATAATAGGCGGTGGCTTTAAGAAATACGGAGGCCATAATCCTTTGGAAGCAGCAGTATTTGGTTTACCTATAATAACCGGCGAATTTATGTTTAATTTTGAAGATACTGTTGATATGCTTGTTAAAAATGGTGGAACATTTAAGGTGAAAAATTCGGTTGAAGAAGTTGCTCTGAAATTAAAATTTTTAATGGATAATGATGATATACGCAAGCAGGCAGGTGAAAAAAATAAATTATTTATTGATAAAATGCAGGGCACAGCAGAATCAACGGCAATAATAATTAATGAAATTTTAATAAATTTAAAAGAGGCAGATAAAAATGTTTGAAAATTTATGGTGGCAGGTAATAACCAGTAAAAAAAGAAATTTAAAAATGTCGCTTTTGATGTTTGCTTTTAAAGTTTTTTCCCTTTTTTATTTTATTGGATTAAAAATAAAAATTTTATTATATAAATTAAAAATTTTAAAACCAGTTGAGATAAATGCAAAAGTTATTTCAATAGGAAATTTAACTGTGGGCGGAACAGGGAAAACCCCGTTTACAGAAGAACTTGCAAAAAGATTAATAAAATATGAAAAGGATGTTTTAATTGTTGCAAAAGGATATAAAAGAAAAAAAATAAACGAAATTGATATTGTTTCTGATGGAATAAATTTGTTACTTTCACCAAAAAATGCAGGGGATGAGCCATATATGCTTGCAAGAAATGTGGCAAAAGCCAGAGTTGTTGTCGGTTCTGATAAGATAAAGGCGATACAATTTGGAATAGAAAAATTTAAGCCGGATATTGTTTTGCTTGATGATGGTTTTCAAAAAAGATTTAAAATAACAGGGGCAAATCAGATTTTACTTATTGATGCCACAAATCCTTTTGGTATGGGCAGGTTATTTCCTGCAGGAATGTTAAGGGAAGGGCTATCCGCTTTAAAAGATGCGGATATAATAGTTATTACAAATGCGAATTTAATTGAAAATCCAGAAAAAATAGAAGAAATTAAGAAAATTATTCTTACAAAAAATAAAAATGCAAAAATTTTTGAAAGTGAGTATTATCCAAAATATTTTTATAACATATCAAATAAGGAAGAAAAATATAATCCGGATTTAATAAGAAATAAAAGAATCATTTCTATTTCAGGCATAGGAAATCCACGTGCATTTGAAAAAACATTGAAAAATCTTGGAGCAAAAATAGCAGTTGGATTAAGATTCAGAGACCATCATTATTTTAGGGAAAAGGAAATAAGTGCTATTTTTAAGCTTGCTGAAAATACTGGAGCCCAATTCATTGTAACCACTGAAAAAGACGAAGTTCGTATAAATAAAAAATTTTTACGAGAAGGTAAAATTTTTGTTTTAAAAATAGGTATATTAATTAAAAATATCAAAGAAATAGAAAAAAAATTAAGGATAATACAGTGAAGGTTTTATTAATAAGGTTTAGTTCTGCAGGTGATATTTTACTTCTAAAAAATGTTATTGATATTTTAAATAATCAAAAAAATATTAAATTATATTTATTGACAAAACAGGAATATAAGGAAATTGCAGAGATATTAAGTATAAAAAATTTTATTGGCTTAAATTCAAAAAGTCCTGCTTTAAATGAATTAAATAAAATTTTAGGAGTTATTAATAATGAAAAATTTGATGTTATTTTTGATTTTCAAAATAACATAAAATCCAGATATTTGTTGTTATTTTCAAAAGCAAAAAAGAAATATGTTTTAAATAAAAATATTATAAAACGAAGATTAATGGTTATTTTTAAATGGTTTTTAGGTGATACAGAAAGTGTATCTGATAAATATGAAAAATTGATAAAAAAACATTTTCCAGATATTAGAAATAAAAATATTACTCATAAATTAAAATTAAAGAGAAAAATAAAGAATATTGTTATTCATATAGGAGCAAAATGGGAACTAAAAAGATGGCTTTACTATTTTGAATTAATTAATTTTTTAAAACAAAATAAAAAATTAAAGTTAATTATAACAGGTAAAAAAGAAGAGGTTGAAAATTATAAAGAATTGTTATATATTAAAGGAAGAAATATAATAAATAAAATCGGAAAGACATGTCTAAAAGATCTTTATAATATTATTAAAAAAGCTGATTTTTTTATTGGAAATGATACAGCCATAGCGCATATGGCAGCAATAAATTCTGTTCCGGGAATTGTATTTATGGGACCAACGGTTAAGTCGTTTGGCTTTATAACTGAAGAAAATTTTATTGTTATGGAAAAGGATTTGGGTTGCAGGCCCTGCCACTTGCATGGTGGCAATAAATGTCCAATTGGCACATTTGATTGTATGCGCGGTATAAAAGCAAAAGATGTGTTTAATAAAATAAATGAAATAATAAATTGAGGAAAAAGAATTGTTATCAAAACTAAAACAGGTAAAAAAAGATATTGTTGCAAAACAAATTAATCTTAAGGTAATAAATTCTATTATTATATTATCTCCGAAGAATATTGTTGATTTTGTTTTAGCAACACCTGCAATATCATCCTTAAAGGCAGCAATGCCGCCTGAAGGTAAAATAACAGCTATAGTTCCGTCTAATTTACAAAATTTTGCTTTAAATTGTAAATTTATTGATGAAATTATTGTAATTAAAACATTTAATATTTTTATACTGATAAAATCATTGAGCACACTTTTATTTAAAAAGTTTGATATTTTTATTAATTTTGAGGAAGAAAAATTAACAACTTCAATTTTAGCCCTTTTAATAAATTCAAAAATAAAACTTGCTTATTTAAAGGGAAGAGAGTCGCGGTTATTTAATTTTATTTATAATCTTAAATTGCATTCAATAGATGTGCCGCAACACAAAATTGTTAAATATTTAAACCTTGTTAGATTTATTGGAGCCAATACTTATGATTTTTTACCAAAAATTAACATACCTGAAGAAGATAAAAATTATGCCATAAAATTTTTAGAGAAAAACAATATAACAGCAAAAGATATAATTATAGGACTTCATCCAACTTTAAAAGATGAGAAAAAAAGATGGTCGCTTAATAAATTTCAGCAACTTACAAAAAATTTAATTGAAAAATATAATGCAAAAATTATTGTTTTTTATCATCATAACGAAAAGGATTTGCTTAATGAATTTATGCATATAACAAAAAATCAGACGATTGTGTTTGATACTTGTGATTATTTAAAAATTTCCGCAATTGCAAGGTTCTGTAATTGTGTAATTTGCAATGAAACAGATTTTATCCATATTCTTTCACCATTTACAAATCTTATCGTAATATGGGGGGATAGCCCGGTTGAACAGTATAAACCAACTGGTTTAAATCACGAAATTCTAAAATCCGATGATGGCAAAGCGGATTCAGTTCCTGTGAGTAAGGTTTTAGCACACATAAAAAAATTTATAGATTAAAAATTATGTCTATTTCTGCTGTTATTGCAACTCTAAATGAAGAAAAAAATTTAAAAAGATGTCTTGAAAGTATTGATTTCGTTGATGAAATAATTATTGTTGATTCAGGCAGTTCGGATAAAACTGTTGAAATAGCAAAAAAATTTACAAAAAAAATTTTTTTAAATGATTTTAAGGGTTTTTCTCAAATAAAACAATATGGCATTGAAAAAGCAAAAAGTGATTGGGTTTTAATTATTGATGCCGACGAAGAGGTGTCCGATAATCTAAAACAAAAATTACTGGAAATAGATAAAAAGGGAAATAATATAAATGGATTTTACATAAAAAGGGAAACATTTTTTCTCGGGAAAAAAATAAAATACTGTGGATGGGGTAAGGATTATCAACTCCGGTTTTTTAAAAAAAATAAAGGGGCTTTTGATGGAAAAATAGTTCATGAGGCATTAAATGTTCAGGGCAAAATAGGTTATATAGATTTTCCACTTTATCATTATTCATATCCGGATGTAAAATCATATTTTGATAAAATGAATAGATATACAACGTTGCAGGCAAAACAAAAGAAGGGCAATTTTTTACTTTTTAAAATGATTTTTAGTCCGTTTTTTAAATTTTTTAAAATGTATTTTTTACGATTGGGTTTTTTAGATGGAATCCACGGTTTAATTCTGTCTTTATTCAGTGGTTTTTCTGAATTTGTTAAATATGCAAAAATGATTGAAATAAAAAAATTTCCCAATGAAGAAGCAATTCTAATCAGGGTTCCTAATTGGATAGGGGATGCTGTTGTTTCAACTGCTTTTTTAAAGGAAACAAAAAGAATATTTAAAAAATTATATGTTCTTGCTGATAAAAGTGTCAGCGATATTTTTGAAGAAAATTCGGCAATTGATGAACTCATAACTTTTAATAAGTCAAAAATTTTGGATGTAATATTAATCATACTTAAATTAAGAAAATACAATATAAGGACGGCAATTACATTAACACCTTCATTTTCTTCGGCATTAATATTTTTACTTTCCGGAATAAAGATAAGATGTGGTTTTTCAGATGATGGATTTTTATTAAACAGAAAATATAAAAGAGATAAAAATCATTTAGAAAAGCATTTAATTGAAGAATTTAAAGAGGTATTCTATCTTGCATCATATAAATTTGATTTCAAAGATATAAAGCAGGATATATTTATTGATAATAAAATGGAAAGTGAAGTTTTAAAAAATTTTAAATTGAATAAACGAAAGTTTAACATATTTATTTCACCCTTTGTTAAATATGGTCCTGCAAAGATGTGGGATATTAGAAAATTTAATGAATTAATTGAAGTGATGAAAGAAAAAATAAAAAATTCAAGAATTTATATTATAGGAACCAGGCATGACTTGGAATATAAATTAAATTTATCAAAAAATGTAATTGATTTAAGGGGAAAAACGACTTTAAAAGAAATAATTTATTTGATCAAAAATGCAAATTTATTCATTGGTAATGATTCTGGAATTATGCATATTGCAGATGCTTTTGAAATACCTTCTCTTATTTTATTTGGCTCTACATCTCCTGACTGGACTGGACCGCTTTCAAATAGGGTAAAAATTTTAAAAGCAAACATTCACTGTTCACCATGTTTTAAAAAAGAATGCAGATATAAGACATATGAATGTCTGAAATTAATAACAGTTGAAATGGCTGTGAAAAAAATATTTAGTATTATAAAAAAATAGCAATTGTGATGATATTAAGAAGAGAGTGCCCCAAAATCGTGATAGAGGCGATTTTGGGGTTAACAATATAATAATAATAAAATAAAGGAAAAAAATTTAATTTTTAAATCATCCAATATTAGGTGAATAATTAAAAAAATTTTTATAATTTTTGTTTGTTTTTAAATATATTTTTATATTTTAATTTTTCCCTGAAAATCACTATCGCGATTTTCAGGAGAGTGCAGAACGCTGGACACTTGAACTGGCCACTTGAAATTGAGTAACAGGTCTTAAAAATATAGCACTAAAACGTCCTGATTTTATTCAAAAATTGCCTAGCTGCCAGCCACGGGCTAAAATTAAAGATGAGGGTAATGCATAGATTTGGAAAAGGTTTATTTTTATTGACAATTAATTTTTACTCGGTTAAAATACATAAAATTAAAATTTTAAAAGGAGTAAAGAAGAATGAAAAAATTTATTTTACTTCTTGTTTTATCTTTTCCTTTTTTTATTTTTTCTCATGAAAACGTTGTTAATTTTGATGATAATAGTTTAATTTATACACCAACCCCAACTGTTACTCCTATTTATAAGATACCAGATGTAGAGGTTAAGGCATGGGACTTGCTAAAAGATACAAAGCATTTAATTCAAAGATGCAAGCAAGGTTTAAATGATTATCCAAAATTATTCAGAGAACAAATGGATGAGGGTTTATTAAAAATGCAAAAAGTTATTTCAACGATAAATACTGCTGCTGTTTTACACAAACGGGATAACATAGAATATGCATGGGAAGAAGCAATAGCAGATCCCATACATACTTTAGAATTGGGGCAGGGGTTCATTGATGAATTTGATACAGATATTAAAACAATGGAAAAAAATCAAAAAAAAGTAAAAGAAATGATGAAAAAAGATGCAAAAAAATTTCAGGTTATACAGGAAGTAAAATTAAAATATGATATGAATGAAAAAGAAATATTTTTTATAAAAAAAGAAATAGAAAAATTTAAACAGCAATACAAATCTTATGAAGCAAGATATAAAATGATTGTAAAGAACAAGGAAGATAAAATAAATCAGTTAATTGCAGAGCACAGGGAATTGCATAAGCCGTAGTTCATGAAGGAAAGTTTTTTAATAGTTGTTAAAGGTATTGTTCAGGGGGTTGGTTTCAGACCTTTTATTCATAAACTTGCAGAAAAATATAAAATAAATGGTATTGTCTATAATAAAACAGGCAGCGTTCATATTGAAATAAACTCAAGTGAAGAAATTTTAAAAAAATTCATCAATGATATAAAAAATAAAAAACCACCTGCCTGCATATTAGAATCAATAAATTTTAAAAAATTAAAAATAAAAAAGTCATTCAGGGATTTTAAAATAATTGAAAGCAAGAAAACAAAAGAAATAAAATTTATTCCACCTGATTTAAGAATTTGCGAAAAATGTTTAAAAGAACTTTTTGACCCCAAAAACCGCAGATATAAATATCCTTTTATAAATTGTACGAATTGCGGTCCGAGGTTTACAATCATACTTGATACCCCATATGATAGAAAAAATACCACAATGAATAAATTTTTAATGTGTTCTTTGTGTGATAAAGAATACAGGGATATAAATAACAGACGATATCATGCAGAACCCAATGCTTGTTCGTTATGCGGACCTGAGGTTATTCTGCAAGATAATAAAGGGAAAATTATCAAAACCGATGATGTTTTTAAAAAAATAAAAAATCTTTTAAAACAGGGGGCAATAATTGCAATAAAAGGACTTGGCGGATTTCATATAGCAGCTGATGCAACAAAAGATGACGTGGTTTTTGAATTAAGAAAAAGAAAGAAAAGAACATTAAAACCTTTTGCAATTATGTCAGACACAATTGAAAAAATAAAAAAATACGCTTTTGTTTCAAAAGAAGAAGAAAATTTATTAAAGTCAGAAGCAGCCCCTATCGTGCTACTTAGGGAAAAAGAGAATAATTTGATTTCTAAATATGTGGCAGAAGGGCTCGCCCATATTGGAGTTTTTTTACCTTACACACCATTGCATTATTTGTTATTTGATAAAGATATTACTGCACTTGTTATGACGAGTGCGAATTTTGCAGAAGAACCAATAGAATATAAAAACGAGGATGCATTTTTAAATTTAAAAGAACTTGTTGATTATTTTCTTTTGCATAACCGCGATATAAACATACCGGCTGATGATTCAGTTATAAAACCGTATAATTCATCTTTTGTTTTTATAAGAAGGTCGCGTGGTTATGTTCCGTTACCAGTAAAATTAAATATGACTTCAAAAAAAGACATAATCGGGGTAGGGGCTTTATTAAAAAATACGGTTTGTTTTATAAAAGAAAATTATGCAATAATGTCGCAGCATATTGGCGATTTGGAAAATGAAAAGGCGTATAATTATTTTACTGCAACAATAAAAAATTTTGTAAAATTTTATGAATTAAACCCGCGGATTATAGTTAGTGATTTGCACCCTGATTATCTTTCAACCCGTTTTGCAGAAGAGTATGCAAAAGAAAATAAAATAAAATTGTTGAAAATTCAGCATCATTATGCTCATTTTTTATCCTGTATGGCTGAAAATAATTTTTTTGAAAAAGCAATCGGGGTAATTTTTGATGGAACCGGATTTGGCGAGGATGGGAATATATGGGGAGGTGAATTTTTAGTTGGCGATTTTAAAAATTATAAAAGAGTTGCGCATTTTAAATACAGAAAATTGGCTGGCGGGGATGCGGCAAATAAGGAAAGTTTCAGAATGGGCATCAGTTTACTTTCTGAATTTTTATCATTTGATGAAATAAAAAGAATTTATAATGACAAAAATGTTGAACTAATCCATTCTATGTTAAAAAATTCAATAAATTCGCCGTTGACTTCAAGTGCTGGCAGAATTTTTGATGCAGTTGCTTCTTTACTTGACATCTGTCATATATCCACTTATGAAGCTGAGGCGCCAATGCGTCTTGAAGCAATCGCCCATAATTTAAAAAATAAAGAAAAAGCAGAAATTTATCCCTATGGGTTAAAGGAAAACAATGATATTTTAGAAATAGATATTATACCAGCGATAAAATATTTACTGGAAATAAAAAACAAAAGAGAAAAAAATTTGATTGCCTATGAATTTCATAAGACAATGGCTGATATAATTTTAAATATAGTTAACATAATTTCAAAAAAATATAAAACAAAAAATGTAATTTTATCCGGCGGGGTTTTTCAGAATACTATTCTATTGACAGAAAGTTTATTTATGTTAAAACAAAATAGATATAAAGTTTTCATACATAAAAAATTGTCACCCAATGACAGCAGTATTGCCCTTGGACAGGCAGTTTATGCTATGAAAAATTTAAGGAGGTAAAAATGTGCCTTGGAGTCCCTGCAAAAATAAAAAAAATAGAAGGTGATTTTGCAATAGCTGACTTTGACGGAATAACGCGCAAAATATCAATACAACTTGTTCCAGATATAAAAGTAAATGATTTTTGTCTGGTTCATGCCGGTTTTGCAATTGAAAAAATAAGCAAGGATTATGCACAAGAGGTAAAGGGCTATTTAAAGGAGATTTTTAAAGGAAATACAGATGAATGAGAAAAAGAGTTTTGAGAAGTTACTAAAAATTTTATGTAAAGAGTCAGAAAAATTAGAAAAAACAGTAAATTTAATGGAAGTATGCGGGACCCATACAATGGCTATATCAAGATTTGGGATACGCAGCCGTCTTCCAAAAAAAATAAAACTGATTTCAGGACCTGGTTGTCCTGTTTGTGTGACCCCCATTACAGAAGTTGATAAAACAATAGAAATTTCAAAACAAAAAAATGTGATTATAACAACTTTTGGGGACATGCTCAAAGTTCCAGGAACAAAATCAAGTTTGATGAATGAAAAAGCAAAGGGGCGTGATATAAGAGTTGTTTATTCACCTTCTGATGCCCTTTTAATTGCAAAAGAAAATCCTGATAAAAAAGTAGTTTTTATAGGGATTGGATTTGAAACAACGGCTCCTTTAATTGCCTATACAATGAAAGAAGCAAAAAAGCAAAAAATAAAAAATTTTTTTGTTTTATCTTTTTTTAAAGTAATAATTCCACCTATGGAAGCACTATTAAATGATAAGGATTTAAAATTAAATGGATTCATATGCCCTGGACATGTGAGTGCAATAACTGGTGCAAAAATTTATGAGCCATTAGTTGAAAAGTATAAAATACCCTGTGTTGTGATTGGATTTGAAGCAATTGATATTTTAACCGGAATTTTAATGCTTTTAAAACAGATGCTTTTAAAAAAACCTGCGGTTGAAATACAGTATAAAAGGGTTGTGAAATATGAAGGCAACAAATACGCCCAGGATGTTTTAAAAGAGGTTTTTACTGAAAGTGATTCTGTGTGGCGTGGCATAGGACTTATTCCAGGTAGTGGTTTAAAATTAAATGAAAATTACAGTGAGTTTGATGCAGAAAAAATTTTTGATATTGATGTTTCATTTTCAAAAGAGCCGGTTGGTTGTAAATGTGGAGATGTATTAAAGGGAATAAAAATACCAACCGAATGTCCATTTTTTGGGAAAAAATGTACACCGGAAAAACCGGTTGGAGCGTGTATGGTATCATCAGAAGGGACCTGTGCCGCGTATTATAAATATGAGGTGAATAAATGAGGGAAAATGAAATTATCACATTAAGTCATGGTGCAGGCGGAAAAATAGCAAGAGAACTGATAAATGATTATATAAAAAAATTTTTTAATTGCCCCGAATTAAATAAACTGGAAGATGGTGCAATAATAAAAACAAATTCAAAAAAGGCAGTTTTAACAACTGACTCATTTGTCATTTACCCAATATTTTTTTCTGGTGGCGATATAGGAAAACTTTCAATATGCGGGACAGTGAATGACCTTTCAGCAATGGGTGCAAAACCGCTTTATTTAACCTGCGGATTTATTTTAGAAGAAGGATTTTTGCTAAGTGATTTTAAAAAAATTTTACAATCAATGAAAAAAACAGCAAAAGAAGCAGATATAAAAATTGTTGCAGGTGATACAAAAGTTGTTCCAAAATCAAAAGGCGATGGCATTTACATAAATACAACCGGCTATGGCGAATTGCTGGATGAAAAAATGTGTATATCAGCATACAATGTAAAACCAGGTGATTCAGTAATAATAACAGGCAATATTGGTGATCATGAAATTGCAATTTTAAAAGAAAGAGAAGGATTAAAGTTTGATGCAAAAATTAAAAGCGATTGTGCGCCACTTAATCAACTTATAAAAGAATTAATAACGGCAAAAATAAAAATAAAAGCAATGAGGGACCCGACACGCGGAGGCGTTGCAGGTGTTTTAAATGAGATTGCACAATCTTCAAGGGTTGATATTTTAATAGATGAAAATTCTTTGCCAGTAAATAAAGTTGTTTTATCTGCATGTTCTATTATGGGTTTTGAGCCATTATACCTTGCCAATGAAGGTAAAATGATAATAATTTTAGAAAGCGAAGATGCACAAAGGGCATTAAAAGTAATTCGTAAAAATAAATATGGGAGGAATGCGAGAATTATAGGAAAGGTTATAAAAGGTAAGGGACTTGTAAAGTTAAAAACAAAAACAGGCGGTATCAGGATTTTGCTTCAACCGCAAGGAGAGCAATTGCCGAGAATATGTTAAGAGAAATAAAAAAAGTACTTGTAATAAAATTAAGAGATATAGGCGACATTGTTTTATCAACACCTGTATTAAAGATATTGTATAAAAATTGTAATGCGCCTGAAATAGTTTATGTGGTAAAAAAGGAATACGGTGATTTTAAGTATCTTTTACCTTATGTGAGTGAAGTTATAACTTATGATAAAAGCAATCCATTTGATTTTCTCAGGGTTGTTTTTAAATTACGTAAATACAGATTTGACCTTGCTGTAAATTTGCATGCAACTTTTAGAAGCGCACTTATGACATTGTTGTCAGGGGCTAAATTACGGCTTGTTCATAATCATAGCGGCAAAAATTATTTTACGTCGTTACCATTAAATATAGAAGAAAAACAAAAAAGTATAATTGAAAGAGATATTGATACTCTGTCGCCTTTGATTGATGTTAAAAGTATAGGCGATGAATTAAAAAAAACGCAACTTATTTTAAAATACGAATTCAGTAAATTATTTGATGAAGAGGAGTTTTTAAACACAATTGGTTTTGGTATTGGAGCAAAAAGAAAAGAAAAAATATGGGATAAGAAAAAATTTATTGAACTCGGATGGAAATTAAAAGAAAAAAATTTTAAAATTGCAATTTTTTGTGCTGAAAATGAAAGAAAGGATGGCGAATTTATTGCAAATGCACTTGGTAAAGATACGAAATTATTTGTGGGTCTTGATTTTGTTCGGCTCGCTTATTTTTTAAAAAAATTAGTATTATTTATCGGAAACGACTCTGGGTTACGTCACATTGCCGCAGCACTCGGTATAAAGACAATTACTTTATTTGGACCGGAAAACCCTGTTGAATGGCATCCGTATAAAGAAAGTGATGGTCATTTTTCCATATCGCATCTTGAGGATTTGAAAAATGAAGGATATGATGTTTTATCCAGGGAGTTCAGAGAAAAATCTAAAATTGCAATTGAAAGAATTACAGTGGATGAGGTTTATGAAATAACTAAAAAGGTCTTGAGGATTTGAGTTTGTGTTTAGTTCTGGTTGGAATTTTAGTTTTGGACTTTAATTTTAATTTGGGTTTGCGATGATGTTAATTCTGGGGCCAGACCCCGGATTTAACATCATCTGGGAAAGATGTTATTGAAAAAAATTTTAGATGCTATATAATTGTTTTAATAAATAAAATTAAGGTGTAAATAATATGGCTATTTTTTAGGTCTGGACTAAAAGTTAGCCATATTTTACAACGAGTTGACATTTGTAAAATATCCACTGAATATATTACACTAACCAAACAAGCTATTGTTATTGAAATTATTAGAAGATTTTGCTATAAATAATAAACATATTATATAATTTTCTTCTTTATAATTTATATCAAAATTAAGGAGGATAATTTATGAAAAATAAATATATTTCTTTTATTATTGTTTTTATTGTTGTTTTATTATTTGTTTTTTCCTGTAAAAAGAATACAGAACCATCACAACCAAATATTTCAACTCCAACGCAAATTGTTTTTTCTGCTACTCCAACTTTAACAAATACTATTACATTGGTATATTCAAACACATTTACAATTACAGCAACACAAACAAGTATCACTATGATTGCTACTGAAATTGAAACAAACGCCCCAACATCAACGCAAACATTTACGCAAATACCAACTGCAACAATTACGTTTACAATGACAAATACTCCAACATTTATACCTATTAAAACATCAAAAATAGCAGCGGGTTATTATCATAGTATGGTTTTAAAAAGTGATGGCAAAGTATGGGTAACCGGTCAAAATCAATATGGACAACTCGGAACAGGGGATAATGATGATAGATATGGTTGGACAGAGGTATTAACAGATGTAAGCGCTGTGGCAGCAGGCAGACGCCATAGTCTGGTTTTAAAAAATAATGGGACAGTATGGGCAACAGGAGATAATGACTATGGTCAACTGGGCAATGGCAATAATACTGATACTAATATGTGGGAAGAAGTTGCAAGTGATATAAGTAGTATTGCGTGTGGTTGGCATCATAGTTTAATTTTGAAGAAAGATGGAACAGTATGGGCAACTGGATATAATTATTTTGGTCAGTTAGGTAATGGTGGTAATTCAGATGAAAATAGATGGGTGCAAGTTTTCTCTGATGCAATAGATATATCTGCAGGTGGATTTCATAGCTTAATTTTAAAAAGTGATGGTAGTGTATGGGCAACCGGGCGTAATACACTTGGACAGTTAGGGGCAGGTAACAATTCAAATTCCAACATATTTATACAGGTTTTAACAGGTGTTTCATCAATATCAGGTGGTGGTTATTTTAGTATGGCTATTAAAAATGATAATAGTGTGTGGGCAACAGGGGAGAATTATTACGGACAATTAGGGACATATGATAACAATGACAGAAATTTATGGACACAGGTTATACCAGGAATAGAACCAGCATTAGCAGTAGCAGGTGGCTCCAGCCATAGTTTGGTATTACGTTACGATGGTAGTGTATGGGCAACAGGATATAATAATTTTGGGCAACTTGGTTCCGGGAATTATATTGATAAAAATTTATGGTCAAAAGTTATTCAGGAAAATGTTATAGATATTTCTGCAGGAGGAGAACACAGTCTTGCTTTATTAAATGATGGAAGAGTTTTGGCAACAGGAAATAATATTTATGGGCAATTAGGTAGAACAGGTCAGGGAAGCAATCTCTGGATAACAGCTAATTATATATCCACATTTACAAATACGCCTACTTCAACACATACATATACAAGAACATTTACAATTACACCTACTCCAACATCAACATTTACACCTTTGCCAATATTTACTCCTGATAGCAATGTGATTTTATGGGATAAAATGGAAGGCGCAAATATATATGTCGGTTCATGTACAAAAGAGGTTCTTGGAACAGTTTCATATACTCAATCAGCAGTATTAAAAATGGGAAATTGTGCTTTGTTTTCTCCATCTAATAATTATTATAAATATAATGGAATAGGCACAAATGTAGGAACAATTGAGTTTTGGTTAAAAATAAATAGTTATAATCAAACAATAATGTGGGGACAGTGGAATAATGTATATTCTCCACCATCTATGGGTTATGTTTTGGGTATAGCAATTAATGAACAGGGAAAAGTTTCTTATAATTGCTGGGCAACCGGTGACTGTGGTGGTATTTGTGAATCAAATAATTCCATACCTTTAAATGAATGGGTATATGTTGCAGTTACATTCGGCAGCGGTGTTAAAATATACATAAATGGAGTATTGGAAGCAGAAAAAACAAGTGCAGTTGGACCTGCGTGGAATCCTTCTAATTATTTATATTTACCGCCGTGGGGAACTAATAGTCAATTATTTATAGATGAATTAATAGTTTCAAACATAATAAGAACAGAACAGGATATTCAGAATCGTTATTATATTTGGACACATTAGTAAGTTAAAAATTAAAAATTTAGAAACAGTACACTATCCCTGTCTCAAATGAAATACGATAAGGATGTAATGATAATAAAAATGAAAGACGAGACAAGGGGGGACCATCGTCTCTACGAAAATCAAAAAATACAATAATAAAAAACTGGATTTCTGTTGGAATTTATATCTAATTCAGTTTGGGATAGGGAAAATAAATTTAGATGACGATTATATACAAGAGATGTCATTCCCGCCCCTGATTTCTCAGAGATAAACTCAGGTGGGAATCCATTATTTAAAAATTGAAAAATGATTGATGCAGAGGCAAATAAATATTCGCCTCAAGAAATAATATTAAATTTTTAATTAATAAGATTCATAAGTATAAATAGTATAATCAGTTAGTGTGTTTGAAGCATTATAAGAATCTGTTCTAATAACAAGATTATTTGCATTATAAGTGTATATAACATAGCCTAAAAATATATTATTTGAATCATAATTATTAATTCTTGTTAACAAATTGCCTGTATAAATATGTGTGATATAACTTTGAAGTTCATTACTGGAATTATAATTATATATTATATCAAGTTTGTTAGATTGATAGGTGTAATTACTATAACTTAATAGAATACTTGAAGTGCTGTAAGATTCTTCTTTTATTAAATTTTTATTTGTATCATAGTAATATAAATCATATCCAATAAAAATATTTCCTGTATAATAAGAGTCTTTTCTTATTCTTAAATTATTGGAATCATATGTATATGAATAATACATAAGTAAAGATGAACTTGGGTCATAATAATCAATTCTAGTATATCTATCATTGTTGCCAGTATAATTATAAATAAAATATCCCATTAAAGTGCCAGAAGCATTATATACATCCATTCTTTTCATTCTATAATTACTTGTTTGTGTTGGAGTAAAAGTAGGAGTGCTTGAATTTGTAGCAGTATTAGTAGGAGAAAAAGTAAGAGTAGGAGTGCTTGAATTTATAGCAGTATTAGTAGGAGAAAAAGTAAAAGTAGGAGTGCTTGAATTTGTAGCAGTATTAGTAGGAGAAAAAGTAAGAGTAGGAGTGCTTGAATTTATAGCAGTATTAGTAGGAGAAAAAGTAAAAGTAGGAGTGCTTGAATTT
>Ga0078972_1005992_pt1 | contig 29742 bp, 32 predicted proteins | sample YelNatPaOPGAMG01_FD_67568 | JGI IMG/M metagenome (GOLD analysis project Ga0078972, IMG submission 67568) | Hot spring thermophilic microbial communities from Obsidian Pool, Yellowstone National Park, USA - OP-RAMG-01 (SPADES assembly) (version 2) | ecosystem: Environmental > Aquatic > Thermal... | reverse complement strand
TATTTAAAACTTCAATTTTATTAATTGGAACCCAACCCTGCAAAACAACCATCATTCTACTCCTCAATAAATTACCCTCAGCCAAACAAACATCCAAACCATACCTAACAACAACCTCTAAATTAGATAGTTCCTCTTTTAATTTTTGAAGTTCATTCTCAAGTTTCTTAATTTCTTCATCAACAAATTCTAAGTCTTTTTTTAATTCACCAGGTAATCCTTGAGGAAGCTTAAATTCATTAAATTCGATTGAAGATAAAAGCTCTTCAATATATGGTTTAAACTCTTTTAAACCAACTATATAGAGGAAAACATCATCACGAGATAACATTGCTTCTTTAAATGTTATGCTTTTATATCTTTTAAAGATGTTATTAAGAAGGGGTATAAACTTGGCTTTAGTTACTCCAGCTTTAGCAAAAACATGGTCAAATTCGCCTATATGTTCAGGCTCAATTTTTTGAGCGTTAAGTATTTGAAGAATAGGTTTGGCTTCCCTAAACAACTTTAACTTTTCTACAGTTGTTTTAACTTTCTCCTCTAAATAAGAGACTTTTCTTTTAAGCTCATCTAATGAGGAGGGGGGAGTTTGATTTAATATTTCTTCTGTCGTTTCAGGTGATTCAAGTTGCTTTTTGATTAGGGTTTTTTTCGGCCAATATGGAAGAGCTGGACCACCTATGCTTATTTTTTCCCTAGATAAGGTTTTTGGTTTTATAGTTTCATAGGGGGGTTCTTTTGTTTCTATCAAGGGTTCTTCTTTGGTTTGATTAGAAATTGGCTTTTCTTTAAAACGTTCTTTAAGTTTATTTGCTTTTTCAGGTTCCTCAATAAGCATTTTTAATGTAGATAAACGATCGTAAAGTAGTTCATATTCCCTTAATTCTTTGGAAGATGTTTCTTTAAATCCCATAAATTCTTTTTCATTAAGCTTTTTTAATTGAATAACTCCTAATTTACCTAAATGGGTAAGAAGCTTTTTTTCATTATCAATAAGCGTAATTATAGTTATTTTTTTAACTGGAATTATCATTTTACTTTCACTCTCATCCGTTTTGATAATTACTTATAGAAAAATTTAAATATTTTCTGTATATAATAAATTGTGGTAATTACTAGGTAATTACTTGGAGTGATAAAGCTTGGAAAAACGTAAAGTTCAACTTGTTGGTAGATCAACTTTAGCAGTTTCTTTACCAAGTAGTTGGGTAAAAAAAACTGGTTTAAAGAAAGGAGATATTGCAACAATAATTCCAGAAAGAGATGGATCATTAAAAATTTTAAAAGGAGAAGTATTTACAGAAGCTAGAAAAGCTTGCGCTATTAAAGCTGATTTATATCAAGAAGAAAAAACTATTGAAAGACTTATTATAGCTAGTTATGTTAACGGCTTTGATATTATTAAAATTTTTTCTAGTGGGCGGCTTAAAAGCAACATTGTTGAAGCTATTAGAGAGGCGGAACTTAAGCTAATTGGAGTGAATATAGTTGAGGAAGGGAGCTCTTATGTAATGTTGCAATGTTCTATAAACCCGCTTATGTTTCCAATTGATGTTACTCTTCGCCGACTTTACACTTTATTTATAATAATGCTAGATGAAGCAATTCAGGCTTTAGAAGAAGCAAATTTAGAGTTAGCTGAAGATGTTAGAAAAAGGGAGAGAGAAGCTAATAGAATTTATTTGTTAATTCTAAGGCTTTTAAATGAAGCTCAAAAAAATCCTAGTGTAGCCCAGAAAATAGGCTTAGATAATGTTGAAGATATTTTAATAATGAATGTTGTTGCAAATGTTTTAGAAAGAATGGCTGATTGGGTGGATAAAATAGCTGAAGAAATCATAAAAATAGAGGAAAAAGGCATAGGAATAAGTGAAAAAACAAAGCTTTTAGTAAAGGAATATGCTAAGAAAATAAAGGAATTAACTGAAAAAGCAATTAAAAGCGTAATAAATAGCGATGCGCAATTAGCAAATTCAGTAGCAAATAGCTTTAAGCAAGTTTTAGAGCCGGAAGCCTATAAAATAATTGAAGAAAATTCTCATCTTGGAGTGCTTTTTGAATGTTTGCTTTTAAGGCGAATAATATGGTGCTTGCATAGAATTGGTGAAATAACGGTTGGCATAGCTGAAGCAGCTATTGATAGATCCATAAGAAGCATGGAACAATTTATTGAAGAATTAAAAACAGAAACTTAGGAAGATTTTAAACCTAATAATTAATAATGGGTTTGTTCCAAAGCAGAATAGAGTTTATTCTTTTATTTTTCGAAAGCAATTAAGCTTGAACTCTTTTAATAGCTATTATATAGTTAGAAAAAGCAATTTTTATCGATTTTAAGGGAATTAAACAATATTTTAAATCAATTTTATGCTTAATTAAAGCTTTAAATAGTGAAGAAAACATTCTAAATTTAACTTTTTTATGTAAAAATTTAGGTTAAAAACATTTTATGAAGGTTAACAGCTTTCACTTAAAGGATGCTAAGTAAAGGTTAAATAGTTGTGTTATCTCATGTAATTCATAACCACTAAATGGAGGCGAAAACTCCTTGTCTGAAGAAAAGAAAGAAGAAAAGAAAAAGAAGAAAAAGTAATATTCTAATTTAAAGGTTAAAAATTCTAAATTCTCGCTAAATGTTTTATTTTATTTACCTATTTTAATTATATTTTTTATTTATAATGGCTTTTAATTCTTAGTTGATATTCTCGATATTTTCATTAACCATTCAGCAGGCTGCATAAACATTTTTGAGTAAATTTTTAGAGAATATTTTATTTAAAATTGATTGCCGCATTTTTATGAATTAAAGCCAAAAACAATTTTTAATAGAATTTATTATATTTTTAAAGGGGTAAAGTAAGTGAAAAAAGAAAAGTTGTATGCTCAATTAATTCTCATAACTTTCATAACAATAATAATTTTGGTTACGATTTCTCCTAATATTTGTAATGCTTTTCCAAGTGTTGAAATAATTAAGGTTGATTATCCCACACAGGTTATTGCTGGAGAAATGTTTAAAATAAATGTGACTGTTAACTATTCTTATGAAGGATGGACATTAGCTGAATTAGGGGTTTTTCATGAAAATTTCACTACAATCCTTGATTATGTTAGATATTATTTAACAGGTTCAGCTGTTAAAACTTTTAGTTTAACAGGTATTGCTCCATTGAAATCTATGAATTTAAATTTAAAAATAGTTACTAGATATTGGTATCAAAACTTTTGGGTTACTAATTCAAAATGCATTATAAACCTTTCTATAAAAGTGAGTAGTTTAAATGAAAAAAATTTAATTGAACAAAAGCCTTTAATAGTAAACATTAATGGAACAGAATGGTATTATTGGAATAACAGTTTTAGCGATTCATGCATAATATGGTTAAGCGGTGGACATGTATATAAAGATCATGTAACTATAAATCCTTATGATATGGAAACTTTCAGTGCAATGATGTATATAAACGATTTAGCTAAAGATTATAGTGTTTTAGCTTTACGAAAGGGAACAGATAAAATTTTAGTTCCATTCACTAACCAGGAATTTTATGCATTAAGCTATTATTCAAATAGCAAATTTTTAAAAGATATTTATAATTGGATTTTAAGGCATGGATATAACTTCACTTATTTGATTGGTTACTCAACTGGAGGAGTAGCAGTTGGATATGAAATTGCCGTTAGAGATCCAGAAAGTTGGGTTGCTCCAAATGGAGCAATAATAATAAGCGCACCATTAAAGGGTGTGCAAGGCTTATTAGATTCAGTTTCTTATGCCAATAATATAAAGGCAAATATTCAATTGATTTATGGCAAAATTTGGGGTGATGAAATTTGGCCTCAAGGAAAAGAATTTTATGATAATGCTCCAGAAAAAATTGATTTTCCATGGTATTTTAAAGAGTGGAATTTAATTCCAGATTCAAGCCATGAAGTTTGGGTTAAAGAAGAAGATGGAGCCCATTACAATAGCAAAGCATATAATTTAACTGTAAAATTCATTGAAAAAGCAAAAAGTTTATGGTTTAATTTTAAAGGTGGAAAAGCATTAGTAAAACTTGAAGTTGAACCTGTTGATGAAAAAGGCTTTTGCAAAGCTTCATTTTATAAAGAAGATTTTTCTTCCCAAAGATACTTTTATTTAGAGGAAGGATATGAAAAATACAAAGAAAATTTAACTTTAAATTTTAAAAAAATAAATTGGGAAATAAATGCTTCAACAATAAAATTAGTTTTTAATAAAACAAGAAAAGAAGCTTATTTAACTTTCATTATTGAAAATTTTTCTAAAGAAGAAAATGACTCATATATTATAAAACTGCATTATTTTAAAGATTGGTTTTGGAATCAAACAGGTAACACATTCAATTTTTATAATAGTGAGGATAATGTTAAAGTTTTTGGCCCCTCAAGCCTAAATATTTTAGTGATTAAATTGCCTGAAACTGTTAATGCAAGCTTTAATCAACAAAAATTTGAAATTAAATATTTAAAGCAAAAAATAAATTTAAAATTAGATATTGAAGTTGAAAAAACTCAATTTATTGTTGGTGAAGAAATTTCTTTTAAACTTAAAGTAACAAATATTGCTCAGCAACGCTTAATTTATAAAAGAAATTCTGTGACATTTAAGATTATTGATTCTAAAGGGCAAATAGTTTACTTTAATTCTGCATCTTCAAAAGATGTTTATGATACTATAGAACCGAAGCAAACATTAATATATGAGTTTACTTGGAATCAAATTTGCAATAATGGAAAACAGGCTTCACCAGGTTTATATAAGCTTGTAGGAAGCATTGAAGATTTAAATGCTGAAAAGGAAATTCAATTGAATGCTCCATTAATTCCAGGGTTTGAATTGCCTTCTATTTTATTAGGTTTAATTCTTGGAGCATTCATGATTTTAACATTAAAAAAGATGAAGCTCTTCATTAATCCATAAAAGTTTTGGAATTTTCCCCCATAAACCTACATAATTCTCCTTAACAATTATAGCTCCTTTAACCCCATCAATTTTTTTAGCTAAATTTAAACCTTGCTGAATGGCTTTTTTAGGTTCACCTTTAACAATATTGCATATAGCTGTGGCGGATGCATCGGCAATAGCAGCATTTTCAGCTATTATTGTTACAGCATCAGCTTCACCAAAGCTTAAAGCTCTGGTTGATTTTGATGAGCTTGTTCCTATTCCTAGAGGGCAATCTTCTTTAGAAATTTTAAAACCAAATTTTTTTGATAAAGGAGAATTAAAAGCGTAAACACCTATATTAATATCAATTTTTGAATTAACAGCTATTTCCCCTCCATTTTCAATTAAAGCTATTTCAGCACCTTCCTTAATCATTTCTTCAAGAGCTAAATCTGCTAAAGCCCCAGCTACACTAGCCATTGGACCAACATAAGCTTTATTTGAGGCTTCAACCATTCTTTTAATTATTTCCGGTGCATTAGAAGCTGCTGGAACAGGTGTTAAAGAATAAAGAAATAAAGGATGATTCCTTAAATAAATTTTAAGCAATCTTCTGTTTTCTTCAATTGATTTTAAAGCTTTTTTTATAGCTTTTTCACTATCAGATTTTATTAAAACATCTGTTTCTTCAATAATTTTTCTAACAATCTTCAAGGTTTTATCTCCATATTTTAATCGCTTTAGTAGGACATGCATCTACGCATCTTCCGCATTGAATGCATTTTTCACCAATCATTTTTACTGATAAACTCTTTTTATCATATATTATTGCTTCAACTGGGCAAAGGGTTACGCAATGCCCGCAATGAATGCAATTTTCAGTTATTTCAGCTAAAATTTCTAATTTAACTTCCACACCTGAATCTCTAAAAGCTTTGATAACATTTTCAGCTTTATCATCAGGGATTTCTACAAGAACTTTTCCTCCAGTTTCATCTACTCGAGCTTTAAGAATATTTATGGTTGCTTGCTCTTTTAAAACAATCGTTGAAATTATTGGTTCAGCAACCCTTTTATTATTAAATTTTAATTCCGCCTTCAATTTTTTCACCTTTCCCAATTAAAGCGCTTATTTTCTCGCTAGTAACCATTCCTAAAACTTTTCCATTTTTATCTATTACAGGTAAAGCTGAAATTTTATGTTTTTCTAATTTTCGCGCACATGAATAAATTGATTCATCTGGTGAAGCTGTAATAACTTGTTTAACCATTATTTCAGATAAGGTTTTCGCGTTTTCAGCTACAGCTTTAGTTATATCGAAGCTTGTGATAAGCCCAACGATTTTATTTTCTTCATCAACAATCACTATATGGTTAACTTCTTTTTCAACTATTTTTTTAGCAACATCCTTAATGTTTTCATAAATTTTGCAAGTTACAGCTTCCTCCATTATATGCTTAGCTAAAGTAGCTTCTCTAGTCATTTTCATAGGTTTAAAAATGGTATCCCTAGGTAAACGTTCCACAGGCATTGTTAAAAAGAATTTCCCTTTTTCAATCCATTCTTTAAGAATATATGTGATTTCTCTAGCTTTTTTTAAACTTGAAAGGGAAGCAGCTGGAATTTCCTTTCCATTCAACTCTATTTTACCAGATTTAAGCTCACTATATTTAACTCTTTTTAAAATTGGTCTTTCTCTTTTTGGAACCCCATAATCTAAAAGGTTTGTTTCTATTTCTTCATCTGTAATTCCAGTTTTTTTAGCTAATCCTTCATTTAAAATTGGGATTGGAATTCCAATACCTACATATAAAGTTGTGCCATATTTAGTGAAGCTTGCACCCTTAAGAAATTCAGGACTCATTTGTTTTAAATCTCCTTTTACCATTAATGTTCCAAAACCGTTTTTAGGATCATGCTGAGTTCCTTCCCCTATTACGTATCCTATTCCTCCTCCTAGAAAAATTCTTGTTCCTATTCCTATAGTTTCATAATCAGGATCATTCATTAATGGATTAAGGCATCCTGCTCCAGCATAAGAAATATTACCATAATTTGGAAGAAGTTTCCCCATATAAGTATATATAACTTCATTTCGACTGTTGGTGGCAGCATTATATCTTTGATAGCAATTTCTTGGATTACAAAGAATTGCTTGATTTAAATCATGAATTGTAACTTCAGTTTTTATATATTTTCTTGGATAACAATCTGTTCCATAACCTATAGCTTCAACTTCAACTTCTTTTCCGCTTACTAAATCTTCTATAACATGTCCTCCACCATATTCAAATGGTCTATTTGGATCCATTTTAGTTGCTCCAATATAGCAATCTACAGCTGCCCCTCCATGATAAGCTTCAACACCATTAATTGTTATACGCTCCATTTTAATTGGTGGATCTGAATGACCAAAATTTAGGAATGCACCAGAACTGCACATAGCTCCAAAAGTTCCAGTTGTTACTACATCAACTTCTTTAGCAGCTGTTTTAACACCTTTAGTTTTTATAAGTTCCTTCATTTCTTCAGCGGTTAAAACTACAACGTCTCCTCTTTCTATTTTTTTATTTATTTCCTCTATTGTTCTTAATTGCTTCAAACCTAGTTTTTCCTCCAATTCCATTTTATTTCGAGGAGAGTTCTTAATTGATTAAATTCTAATATTAATATTTTTCTGGAAAATAAATTCCAATAGGAATAAAATAAAATTTTATAAAACCAAAAACCAAATATTATAATTAAGGGTTAAATTATAAAAAGGGTTAAATAATGATTTTTCCAAGATTTATTGAATGGACAACTCTATTTTTGATAAGGTTTTTAATAGTTGCATTAGCGCTTTGGATTGTGGGAAGAAGCACTGTAGGAAAAAATAAAGCGAAATTTAGTGATGCTTTATGGATATCGCTTTTAGGATTAATTATTGGAACTTTAATTTCAAGATTTATTCCTTTTTTAGGATTTTTCATAGCCTTAATTTTATGGCTAGGTTTAATTCATCATTTTTTTGATACTGGTTGGTTAGGAGCATTAGGAATAGCAATAGTAGCCTTAATTGTTTATGCTATTTTATATTGGATAATATCATTTTTAATTAAGATTCCTTTTTGGAGTTTATTAATATTTTTCCAGCAAATCTTTTAAATAAAAGTTTATGCATCCACAGTTTTCACAAAGATAAGTAGCAACATTTCCAAGTGTTAAAAACATCCCTATTGGAATTAATCCAACATAATATTCTTTCATTTCTTTATTACAATTGGGACATTTAATTTTTTTCAGTTTAAACCCTCCAAATAAAAGAAAAATTAATTAATGTTTAAAATTACTTTTTAGATTCTTTTAAAGCTTCTTCAAATATTTTCTTAAATTCTTCAGCATCAATTTCATATTCACTGCAGAATTTCGCTAGGTTTTTAGCATAAAACTTTAGAAAATCCCTGCTCATTTCTTTAATTTCATCTTTAGAAAGTTTTTTAGGTGAAGTTAAAAGTAAAATAAGCCATTTTCCAAGAAAAGTTGGTTTATACCATTTAATCCATGCTGTTTTCCCTTCAATTTTGCTTTGTTCCATACCCTCCTCCAAAATTTTAGCTTCAACAAACAATTTTAAATAATTAAGAATAGATTTATTTGAGTGTTGAGTTAATTTTTTAAGAAGATCTTTTTGATAGGTTTTCCCTTCAATTTTAAGGTTTTTTAAAATTGAAAAAGCAACTTTAGATCCGAAAGCTGATAAAAGAATTTTATATTGCATCCATTTCTTTTTTGGAAGAGGAAGAATAAAAGGCCATAATTCAAGCGATAATTCTTCATCTTTTATCATAATCTTAACCTTAACGGTTTTTAACTAAAAACTTTAATGCTTCTTCATAAATTTTTATGCTGTTTAAAAAATCTTTTATTTCTATAAATTCGTTTTCTGTATGATCAAGCATTGAATTTCCTGGTCCATAAGCTATCATAGGAATTTTTAAGGTTTCAGCTAAAATATTCAGATCTGATGTGCCGGTTTTTCTTAATAAAGTTACTTGAGCACCTTCAATTTTTCGAATAGCTTGAATAAAAGCTTTAACTAAAAATGATTTTGGATCAGCTTCATAACCTTTAACATAATCTAAAGCTTCAACCTTCACAAAATTTAACTTTTCTTTTATTAAATTAAATATTTCTTTAGGATGAATTTGAGGTGGAACCCTTAAATCCACTTCAAATTCGCAATGGTTTGGAACAATGCTAAAATTTGAACCTCCAACAATTTTTGTTAAGCAACTGGTTAAAGAATAAAATTTAGAATTTAAATTTTCTTTTTCATGCCTAAAACTTTTAATTATACTCCAAGCTTCAAAAGCTTTTTCAATAGCGTTTTCAAATAACCATGGTGCAGAAGAATGGCCAGTAACTGTTTCACAAATAACTTTAAGCTTTAAGCTTCCTTTATAACCTATTATTATACCTCTTGTATTGCTTGGCTCTCCAAAAATAGCATAATCAACATTAAGCTTTTTTTTAATTAAATTTTTTATTCCTTTGCCTGAACCTTCTTCATCTACAACTGCAGCTAAAATTATTTTTGCAGGAAAATTTTCTTGAAGAAGATTAGCTGAAGCTATAATCATAGCTGCTAAAGAGCTTTTAGCATCTACAGCGCCTCTTCCATAAATTTTTTCGTTTTCAAGTTTAACTGGGATTTTTCCAGGAACAGTATCCATGTGGCTGCATAAAAAAATTATAGGTTTATTTCCATTTGATTCAGCTATAACATTTCCAACATTATCTTTTTCAGTTTTAAATCCTAAATTGATTAATTCTTCTTTAATAAAATTTGAAATTTCCTCTTCAAAACCTGAAGGACTATAAAATTCAAGAAGAGATTTAAGAAAGTTAACTGAGTAAGCTTCTTTCTTTTTCTTCAATAACCTCATTTAAAACACTTACCACTTGATTTATATGCTCTTTAGAAATAATTAATGGTGGTAAAAATCTTAAAACAGTTCTACCAGCATCTAATGCTAAAACACCTTTTTCAATTAAATTAAGCAGCAAATCGTAAATTTCAAATCTAAATTCAACACCAATCATTAAACCTAAACCTCTAACATCTCTTATTATCTTATGGTTTAAAGCTATTTTTTTAAGTTCATTTATAAAGTAGTTTCCTGAAATCCAAGCTTTTTCTGGAAGGTTTTCTTCTAAAAGAACATCTATAGCTGCGCAGGCAGCTGCCGCAACTATTGGGTTTCCTCCATAAGTGCTTGTATGCTCTCCAATTTGAAAAGCATCCATTATTTCAGGTTTAGCTGCTGTTACACCTATTGGTAATCCTCCAGCTACTCCTTTAGCTAAACAAACAATATCGGGAATTATCCCATAATGTTGAAAACAAAATATTTTTCCAGTTCTACCAAACCCTGTTTGAATTTCATCTAAAATTAAAAGAACATTTTTTTTATCGCATATTTCTCTTAATTCCTTTAAAAAATCTTTTGGTGGAATTTTAACTCCGCTTTCTCCTTGAATAGGCTCAACAATTACAGCAGCTGTTTCTTCATTTATAGATTTTTCAACTTCTTTAGCATCTCCATATGAGACATGCTTAACTTTTACAAGCAGGGGTTCAAAACCATTTCTATATTTTTTATTCCATGTAGCTGCTAAAGCACCTAGGGTTTTTCCATGATATCCACCTTTCATAGCTATTATTTCCATTTTTCCAGTGAATTTTCTAGCAAGCTTTAAGGCACATTCAATAGCTTCAGCTCCACTATTAGATAAAAAGAATTTGCTTAAATTTTCTGGAAAAAGCTTAGCTAGTTTTTCTAAAAGCATTGCTCGAGCTTCATTATAAGCAAAACCATGGCATGAAGTTAAATTTTCAACCTGTTTTTTAATAGCTTCAACAACTTTAGGATTGCAATATCCAATTACAGCTGCTCCATAACTTCCTGAGCAATCAATATATTGTTTACCGTTAATATCCCAAACTAAATCTCCTTTACCTTTAACTAAAACCACCGGTCTTTTAGCATAAACCTTAGCCATAAATTTTTCTTCAATTGAAATAATTTCTTCTTCATTCATATATTTTCTACTTCATTATAGTTGTTCCTAAGCCTTTTAAAGCTGATGAAATTGGTTCTTCAACAACACCTGATGCTATAACAACTTTTTTAACACCTTTTTTTAAGGCTTCTGTAGCAGCGAAAATTTTTGTTATCATTCCATGTCCAACTTTACTTAAAGCTTCTTCAGCTTCTTCTAAAGTTAATTTTGGAATAAGCTTTCCATTAAGCATCACTCCAGATACATCAGTAAATAAAATTAATAAATCAGCTTCTAAGGCTGCAGCTATGTAAGCTGCAGCTCTATCACCATCAATATTTAAAGCTTCATAATCTTCGCTTAAAGCTATTGGAGCAATTACAGGTGTATAACCAAGATTAAGCAAGCTTTTAAGAAGGTTTGCATCAACCTCACTTATTTTCCCTGTGTAACCTCCATCTATAACTCTTTTTCTACCTCTTTCATCAATTTGAATAAGCCTTTTTTTTCTTTCAGCTTTAATTAAAGCGCCATCAATTCCTGAAAGCCCAACAGCTTTAACTCCAACTTTTAATAAGGCTGAAGTTATTTCTTTATTTATTTTCCCAGCCATAACCATTGTGAATATTTCCATTGTTTCCTTATCGGTATATCTGCTTCTAAATCCTTCAGGGGAAACTATAAACTTTTGTTCTTTACCCATTTTTTCAGCTATTTCATTAACTATTTTTCCTCCACCATGAACCAAAGTTATTTTATCATTTATTAAACAGTTTTTTAAGTCTTTAACAAAGTTTTCAGGAATACCTTCCTCTAAAATGCTTCCACCAAGCTTAATAACTATAAGCAATTTTATTTATTCACCTTTTTTATTAAGCTGGATGCACACTTAAATATTCAAGACCAGTTTTTTCATTTATACCAAGCATAATATTAAAGCATTGAATAGCTTGACCAGCTGCACCTTTAACTAAATTATCTATAGCAGAAAGAACTACAATTCTTTTAATTCTTTCATCTAATTCAAATCCTAAATCGCATATGTTTACTCCAGTAAGAGTTTTAGGATTAGGTAAATTATATAAACCTTCCCTATCTTTAACAAATCTTATGAATGGTTCATTTTTATAGAATTCTCGATAAATTCGCCATATATCAGGTGTTGAAAGAGATTTAGTTAAAAAGCAATGGATTGTAGCTAAAATTCCTCTAACCATATTTACGGCATGAGGTGTAAAAGCTACATTAACTTTTTTTCCAATTAAAAGAGAAAGCTCTTGTTCTATTTCAGCTATATGCCTATGATTTACAGGTTTATAAGCTCTAACACCTCCAAATCTTTCAGGATGATGAGAAGCTAATGTTGGTTGATTTCCAGCTCCTGAAGAACCTATTTTTACATCTATAACTATTCTATTAAGCTCTATAGCTTCCTCCTTAATTAAAGGTGCTAAACCTAAAATTGATGCTGAAGCCATGCATCCTGGACAAGCCACTAATTTAGCATGCCTTATAGATTCTCTATGAAGTTCAGGTAACCCATAAACAGCTTCTTTCAGCAACTCAGGATTTTCATGCTTCCAACCATACCAAACTTGATAATCTTCAGGATTTTTAAGCCTATAATCAGCGCTTAAATCAATAATTTTTAATCCTTGAGCTAAAAGTTTAGGTGTTAACTTCATTGATGTTCCATGAGGAACAGCTAAAAACACTAGTTCACATTCCTTAATTAATCTTTCCTCGCTTAAAGGAGAAAATTTAAGTTGGGTGAAACCTCTAAGATTAGGGTGAACCTTAAATACATATTTTCCAGCATGCTGTCTTGAAGTAACTAATTGAATTTCAGCTTCTGGATGATTAAGCAAAATTCTTAAAAGTTCTCCTCCAACGTATCCAGCTCCTCCAACAATTCCAACCTTCAATAAAATTCACCTTTTCAATTTTTCAAGCAAATATTCTATAATTAATTTTGGAATATCAACTTTGGAGACTTCAACTGTTTTTTTAAATTCAGTTGCATAATTTACTTCGTGAACAATTAAACCTTCAGGGCTTTCCATTAAATCCACTCCAAATATTCCTCCTCCAACAGCTTTAGCGGCTTTAAGGCTTAATTCTTCAAGCTCAGGGGTTATCTTGCATTCCTCAGCAGTTCCACCAATATAAACATTTGTTTTGAATTCTCCTGGAGGAGAGTAACGATATATAGCTGCTACAGCTTGATCTCCTATAACAAAGCATCTAATGTCTCTATCTGGTTTTTTAATCATTTCTTGAAGATAATATATTTGGTAAATTGGAAACATATATTCTCTAGATTCAAGAATTGCTTTAGCAGATTCTGAATCTTTTAAAAGCGCTATAAGCCTGCCCCAGCTTCCAACAACAGGTTTTAAAACAGCAGGGTAACCAAGCTTTTCTAATGCTTTTAAAGCACCTTCCTTAGAAAAAGCAATGAAAGTTTTAGGTGTTGGAACACCAGCTTTAGATAGGGTTAATGAAGATAAAGCTTTATTACCGCAGATTAAAGCTGAATGAAAAGAATTTACTACTTGAACACCCATTTTTTCAAGCAAAGCTGTTATATGCAAGTTTCTAAAGTAGCTAATGCTTCTTTGAAGGATTACAGGTTCAAAAGTTGATTCTTCATCAATTCCTAAAAAAAGATCGTCAGCATTATAAATGTTTAATGGAACATCCATTTTTTTAGCAGCTTCAATAATTAATTTTTCATCAAGCCTAATATGATCGCATACCATTCCAAGCTTAGCTTTATTCACCCCAATCCTCCTTCTCTACAACAACTCTTTGATAACTTAATTTATCACCTTCAATTTTTGTTATTTCAAGTTCTAAACCGCAATCTGGGCATGCTACAATTTCATTTAGCATAACATCATCTGGAACATCTATATCTGCTCCACAATCTGGACATTTAATTTTCTTCATTAGGCAGCCTCCAAATTTCATCATATCATTTAGCCCTATAAAAAATCATTAATAAACTTTACGTTTTTAAAAAGAAAAATAAATAAAAACCTTTTTTAAGTAAATTTTTAATAATTAAAAAAGGTTAATTTTAATGTTTTTCATATAGCCTTATAAGGCGATTAGCAGCATTAATTATGGCTTCAACACCAGCCATTACTATATCTTCTCTAACTCCCCTTCCGCTTACTACTCTTCCAGCTTCATCCATAACTTTAACCATAACATTAGCTAAAGCATCGCTTCCACCGGATGTAGCTTCAAGCTTAAATTCAACAAGTTTAAACTTCATTACATCGCTTACAATTCCTTGTATAGCTTTTAAAGCTGCATCTATTGGTCCAACACCATATTCAGAATTTTTATATTCTTTACCATTTATGATAAGTCTAACTGTAGCTGTAGGTGTAACTTTACTTCCCGTAACTACAAGCAAATCTTCAAGATTTATTTTTCTTTTGCTTGGAGTTAAAGTTCCAGAGACTGCTTCAGCTATATTTTTTAAATCAGCTTCTGTAACTGTTCTTCCTTTATCTCCAAGCTGCTTAACTCTAGAAACAACTTCCATAAGTTGATCCTTAGTTAATTCAAAGCCTAATTCTTCAAGCATAGCTTCAATTCCATGTTTTCCAGCATGCTTTCCAGCAACTATTTTTCTTTCTCTACCAACTATTTCTGGAGGAAGAGGCTCATATGTATCAGGAGATGAAACTATCCCCGCTGTATGAATTCCACTTTCATGAGCAAAAGCATTATCACCAACTATAGCTTTATTTGGAGGTATAGGAATTCCAGTAAACTTGGAAACTAAAACTGAAGTTTTATAAATTTCCTTTAAATTTATATTGGTTTTAACTCCATAAAGTGCATGAAGGCTTAAGGCAACTTCCTCTAAACTGGCGTTTCCAGCTCTTTCCCCTAAACCATTTATTGTTGCATGAACTTCTTCAGCTCCAGCTTCTACACCAGCTAGAGAATTGGCAACAGCTAAACCCATATCGTTATGGCAATGCAAAGCTATTGGAACATTAACTTGAGCTTTAATAGCTTTAACTAAATTAAACATTCCTCTTGGAATGGCTACACCTACTGTATCAGGTATGTCAATTCTATCAGCTCCAGCCTCCACAACAGCCTTATAAACTTGAATTAAAAAGTTTAAATCGCTTCTTGTAGCATCTTCAGCTGAAAACTCAACTTTTACACCAAAGCTTTTAGCATATTCTACAGCTTCAACAGCTTTATTTAAAACTTCCTCTTTACTCATTTTTAATTTCTTTTTCATATGAATTTCTGAAGTTGCAATAAAAGTATGAATAGTATCAACATCGCATGAAATAGCTAAATCTATATCTTGCTTAATAGCTCTAGCTAAACCAACAATTTCAGCTTTAAGTCCATCATTAGCTATCATTTTTATAGCTTCTCTTTCTCCTTCAGAAGTAGCTGGAAAACCGGCCTCGATATAATCTACACCTAAAGCATCAAGCTGCCTAGCTATTTGAAGTTTTTCTTCAGGTAAAAGCGCAACACCAGGGGTTTGCTCTCCATCTCTTAAAGTTGTATCAAGAAATTTTACTTTATCCGGTAGATTGCATTCTTTCTCTATTATAAGCCTCCAAGCCAAATTGAATCCTCCTTTTCAAATTTAAAATTGATTGATTTAAATAAGGAAAGCTTAAAGTTATGGTTAGCTTTAAAGAAAGCGATCTCTCCTATAACTCAGTTTGCTCAGCCCCTTTCCCCTCTTTAATTATAAAAAACTTGTTAAAGCATATATTTATGGTTTACTATGCTTGCAATAATTAAATATTTATCTTTTTTAAGAATTTATTTTTTAATTTAAAATTTTAGGGAAAGGGAAAATTACTTGAAAAATAAAAGAAAAATAGTTTTATTGCTTCAATTAATTTTTGGAGCTTTAATAATTTTAGCTTTAATTTGGTATACTAATGCAAAAAACCTATTTTTTGCATTAGTTAGGGCGAATCATATTTTTTTAGCATTAGCTTTATTTGCTTATTTTTTAATGAATTTAATTTTCGCTTATAGAATTAAATATGTTCTTAATGCGTTAGGAAGGCAATTAAGCTTTTTTAAAGCTTTAGCTGCTCAATATGGAGGTATGCTTGCTAGCGATTTTACTCCAGCTAGATCAGGCTATTTAACGGTTCCATTAATTCTTAATGTATATGAAGTTCCAATAGAAACGGGTTTATCATGTATTTTAGGTTGCCAATCAATAGAGTTTTTAATTAAAATGATTGGAGGATTAGCAGCAGTTTTATATTTAATTTCGAAAATTTATTTAACTCAAGAGCTTATAGCATTTTCTATTCTTGGTGTTGCTTTAATGTTTTTTGGTGGATTAGCAATAGCTTTAAGCATGTGGTCGAAAAAAATCCATAATGCAATAAAAAAGCTTGGTGAAAAACCATTAATTGGAAAAATTATTTCACCTATTTTAAATAAAATTTCAAGTTTTCAATCTGAAGCTGAAAAATTTAAATCTGCAATTTTAATTGTTGCTTTTTTAACTTTAATTTCTTGGGTTATTAAAGGTTTAGAATGGTATTTTATTGGATTAGCCTTAAGCATAACTCAATTAAGCTTTCTAGATTTTTTTCTTCTTCATCCATTAATAACAGCGCTTTCATTTCTTCCTTTGACTCCATCAGGTTTAGGTTTTCAAGAAGGAGCTATTGTAGGGGTTCTTTATTTATTTAAAATTCCAATAGAAACAGCTGTGGCATTTGCTATTTTCGCTAGATTTTTATTAATAATAGAGGATATTTTAGGTGTTTTTCCATTAACTAAAGTTGGAGTTAAAATTATTAATTCAAAAGTTTAATTTATTCTTTTTGGGTTGGAATATACACTAAAGCGCTTATAACGGAACCATAATGATCCATAGGAATCCATAAAACATCTATTTTATGCTTGATTTTTGTTAATTCAATTCCTCGATTTTGAGCCATTTCATTTATTTTCCATTCCAAAATTTCTAATAAAGCTTTTCGATCCATATAGCCATGAGCTTCAGCAACCAATCCATATTCTCCATCTTTTTTCCAACCCCAAGCTACACCAGCACCAATTGTTTCACCTTCATTTCCATCCATTCTAGCTAAAACAGCATAGGTGATTGAACCTATAGGAATTTTCTTTCTTTTAGTTTCCTTGCAGCCTGGAGGTAAAATTGAAGAAACATTTACTAAATTGCATTGAGCTATTCCAGCTTTAACCAACGCTAAATCAAATGCGTTAAGCGGAGAAACTTTGCTTACAGCTTTACCACAAGTAACAAAAAACTCTTTAGGAATCATTTTTCAACTCCCATAATAATTTTATTATTAAAAATAAAACTGCTTATTTAGTTTTCTGAAGTTTTTAAGGCATAATTATTATGCAATAATATTAATGCAAAAATGCAACTTTATTAATATTATTAAAAAATGAATGGTATTGCAATTTCCTCTCCTTCTTTAATTTTAGTTTCACCTGGTTTAATAGGGATAAGTTTTAAAAATTTATCATTAAGGTATACGCTTAACCCCTTATATTTTTCTTCATTAATCAAAAGAATTTTTTTCTCAAAGTTAAAATGAATATATCCTTCCTCAATATAGTCTATAACTGCTTTAAAAGAATTAAATGTTAATTCTGAAGTTTGATTTTTAAGCAAACCATTTAAAAAATTAAAGGTTTTTAAAGTTATTAATGCGCCATGACCATAATGAAGGAACCCTCCTTCCAAGCAACCTTCAAAAGCTTTAATTGAAAAGGGAGAATTAAAAAAAGAGTTTTTAGTATATTGATTGCTTAAAAGAATATATTTTTTATTAACTTCTTCAACCTTAAAAAAATTGTTAAAGTTTTCGTTAATTTTCATTTTAGCAAGCAAAGGCGAAATATTTAATTTATAGCCGCCTCTCGCTCTTAAAGGATCTTTAATAGGTCTAACTTCAACATGAAGATGATGATCAGTCCAAAAATTGAAGAAGGGACTCCAAATAACTTCTCCTATAAAATCTCCTGGATAAATTTTATCTCCAATTTTTAATTTTGGTTTAACATGAAGAATTTTAACGCATGTTTCTTCATTAACCTTAATTATTATAACATAATCTTCTTTAAGAGCTTTAATTAAAAATGTTTCTCCTTCAATTGGGCTTAAAGCTTCTCTGCAACCTCTAGGTGGATAAATATCAATAGCAGATAATTTTTTATGACCATAATATGGGCTGTTAGTAAAGGAGAAAAAATTATCTTTATTAACGTAAATTTTTACTCCATTAGATTCAGCAATTTGAATCAAAATTATAAGCTCCTTTTAAATGAATAAAATTTATTTTATTCAAATAAAATTTAAATTTTTAAGAGATGAAAGCTTATGCGTTTATGCTATGCATGCTCAAAGGAACCTGCAGAAATCTTTATAGATTACTCGAAAAGATGGCTTTGCATAAACTGCTTTTTAAATTATTATGAAAGAAAAGTTAAAAGAACTATTGAAGCTTATAGAATGATTAAACCTAATGAAAAAATTGGAGTGGCAGTTTCAGGAGGAAAAGATAGTACAACACTTCTTTATGTGCTTAAAAAGCTTTATCCATCATTAAATTTAACAGCAATTCATTTAAATTTAGGTGTTAAAGAATATTCGGATCATTGCAATGAAGTTTTACGAAGCTTTATTAAAAAGCTTAATGTTCCATTAATAGAGTTTAATTTAATTAAGCAGCTTGGCTTTTCAATTCATAATTTTGAAAAAACAAGGCATGGAAGAAAAATATGTTCTATTTGCGGAACAATAAAACGTTATTTGCTAAATAAAATTGCTTATGAAAATAAACTGGATAAATTAGCTACGGGACATAACCTTGATGATATAGTTGAGGTTATTTTTAATTGTTATGTTCAGGGGGATATTGTTCAATTGGCTAGAGTTAACCCTGTGCTCCCAGGAAATCATCCAAAGCTTGTTGCTAGAATAAAACCTTTATGTATGATGACTGAAATGGAAAATTTACTTTATGCTTCTTATGCTGAGCTTCCCTTTAGAAGTTTATCATGCCCATTATCAAAAGGGAATAGAAGCCTTAAAAATAAAAAATTTATTAATGCAATTATATTGAAGGAAATGCCAACCTTTAAGCATATGCTTTTTAAATCATATGTTAAAAGAATAGCTCCTTACATTAATCCTCCATTAGAAAAAATTTTTGAATGCGAAATTTGCGGTATGCCAACCTCAAAAAATATATGCGCATTTTGCAGATTAACAAAAATAATTAAACCATTACCACAATAAATGTGTCAAGCAAAAATAAATAATTTAAAATCTGCTTTTAAATGTAAATTTTAATCAGAAAAATAAAATAAAAGTTTATAAATTAAAATTTTCAGGAAGCTTATAAAACTTTAATTTTCCTGATTGCCAATCGCGTAAAATAAGTCTTGAAGCTTCATCAATATTTAATTCTCCACCTTTAAGTAAAAAACCTCTTTTAGCAGCTAAAAGCTTTAAAACTTCATAGGCGTCATCAGCTTTAATTTTATAAGTTTTTTGTAAAAGATTTGGCATTAACCTTAATATTTCATTTAAAAGCTTTAACGCTGGTGTTAAAGGATTTTTAAGTTTTTCAGGTGAAATAAAGCCTTTAAGAGCAAGCTCAGTAAAATTAATTTTTCTTAATGGAAGTATACCTGGTGTATCAAAAATAAAAAAATTTTCATCAATTTTTACAAGCTTCTCTCCTTTAGTAAATCCAGGTATAGGCGAGGTTTCAGCAACATATCGTCCTTTAAGCCCATTTATTAATGTTGATTTACCAACATTTGGATAACCTACAATAGCTAACACTATAGGTTTCTCCTCAACTAAGCTTCTAATTTTTCTTTTCAATTTCTCTATATCTTTTTTATTTTTAGCATTAATTGCAGTAGCAATATAACCGAAAGATTTAAAATATTCAACCCATTTTTTAGCAATATTCTTTGGAACAAGATCAGTTTTATTTAAAACCAAAAGAAATTTTTTATTAAGATTTTTAATTAAACCTTCTAAATCTAAACTTCTTGTGGCTAAAGGATCTCGAGCATCTAAAACTTCAAGCACAATATTTGCTTTTTCCAATACTTTTTTAACTCTAAACCAAGCATTTTTACCTTTGCTTTTAAATTTAAACCTCATAGTTAAACCTATTTTTCATTAAACACCCATTATTATTTATTAATTTTAAAGCTTTTAAATAAAATTTAAAAAGCCTAATAGCTTAAAAATAGATTTAAAATTAAAAGTGAATAATGTAAAATTATATAGAAACTGAAAATTTTATGTAAAAATATTGCAGCAAATAAACATAAGCAATAAACAAAAACAAATGAAGTAACAAAAATTAAATAGGTTAAAAAAATAATTTAGTAAATGAGGTAAAATTGAGTTTTAGTTTTTCAAGCAAATATTATGCTTGCCTTGCAATAATTGAAGATGAAACAAGTAAACTTTATGAAAAACTTGTGGATCAATGCAAAGATGAAACAGTTAAACTTTTATTACTCAACATTCTTTATGAAACGAAAAAACATAAAGAGCTTTTATTTCAAATTGCAAATTTAAAAAAGGAATTTCAATTACCTACTATTGAAGAATGCGAAAAAGAAGCAGGTTACCTAATTAAAGAATGCTTAAAAAATATTCAAACTTTAAAAATCCAAATTGAACAAAAACATCCAATTATAAATATTCTTAAAAAACTTATTGAATTTGAAGATTCCATAAGCGAGGAATATTTAATTATGCTTCATGGAGAAGCCTTAAAAAATTTAGAAGAAAAATCACATATAAAAGAAATTGTTAAATACATTGCTGAAGATGAAAAAAGACATATAAATTTGCTTGAGCTTTCATGCAAACTATTAAATAAAAAGCTTTAATTAAATTGCTCTAGTAAATCTAAGTACTGTTTTGAATGCGAAAAACCGCTTCCAAAAAATGCTAAAACATGTCCATATTGTGGAGCAAAGCAAGAGGAAATAGAAAATTTTTCTAGCTAATGCATTAAAACCTTAACAAATTTTTTATACACATATATTTCTGTAATGCTCTTCACAGCGCTTTATGTCACTAAAAGGTTTGATAAACTTGATAATTTTGCTGGAAAAGAGTTGAAAACAAGAATTTTAAATAAAAAAATGTTAGTAGTTTATTTTGTATTGAAGAAAGCTTAACTTAAATTAATCAAGAAAATGCGAAAAATATTCCTTTAATATGGACTCATCTGTCAAAAACCATTAATAACGCAATTATAACTTCCCTCTAATAAAGAAGCAACTGCTTCAAATAGAAAAGAAAGTTTTATTTCCTTTTGCACATATAGAAAAATGATGTAACAATTCAAAATATTATTGGAAATACAAGAGTTAAATTCAGCACAGCTTGATAGGTTTAGGCATAAATAAAGTATAGATTAAAAGCCTAAAATTGCTGTAAGCAACTAACTGCAGCTTTATATTAAATCCTATAGCGCATTTGTTTTTAAAGGGGGAGGGGGGATCCCCTCCATATTAAAACCTTTAAATTTTTTGATTTTCTTTGATTTTTTAAAGCCTTCTATGCATAAACTTTTGATTTTTTTGATTTCTCTAGAAAAATCAAAAAGTATAGAAAAATTAAAAATAACAGTATTTGCTTAAAGATCTTTAAGCTTATGGGTTCTCGAGTTTTTCTTACATCCTTCATTTTCATTGATTCTTCTTTATTAGCGTCGGCAACGTTTCTTATGTTTCAAAAATGCTTTAAAAGATTTGCAATGGTTTTTTTTAGTAATAACGCTTTTAAGGGAAGTTTTTACTAAAAAAAGGGGCTAAAAGGAATTGATTAAGAGGGTTTTTAAGCAACCTTAAACAAGTATTTAGCGGTGCTTACACTGATTGTTAAAAAGATCTTCCTTGATATTATTGCTTCAACAACTATATGGTATATGATATTCTTAGAGTTAATAGTGATTGTTATTGAGGCTGCTTTCATATATTTCCTTTTAGAGAAAGCGGTGGCTAAAGCTTTTCTTTCCTCGTTTTGCGCGAATTTTATAACAGGGATTTTAAGCATTATTTATTTCATCTTCTTTATAGAGGCTTATCCATTTTACTTGAAATTGATCTTGATGGTTATAGTACCCTTAATGGTTAACATTCTTGTGGAAGCAGCTATCTTAAAGCTCTTTTATAGATATAGAACCGTAAAAAGAATATTGGGAACCTCAATTGTGATGAATCTCGCCTCCTACATATTAATCGTAATTAACATTGTGCCGCTATTAACATAGTAAATAAATAAAGAATGAGATTGGGATTAGGTTTGGATGTAGGATTAATCATTGGTTTATTGGGTTTAGCCATTGCTGGAATAAGCCTTTATGTAATGCTTTACGCTTTAGGATTCTTTCAGTATTTAGGTGGAAAAAAGCCTTCATTAATTCCACCTGTAAGCAGACAAGAGTTAGAGGATAGACTTCTATCCTTAAATGATCCCTCAAAACCATATCAGATAGCGAAAGGAGACGAAGCAGATCTTGTTGCGGAATGGAAAATCGCTGACTCCAAATGGTGGGGTGTCTTCAACAAGAGTGGGTTAAAATATGTATATAGGGCCAGCCTTCTGCTTGATGAGAAGCGACATTCAGTACGATGCTATGAGCAACTTGTTCATATTACATGGACTGCAGGGATAGACGACGTTAAACCATATGTAAGTTATCAAAAAAGTTTCTTCGGCGGGAGAATCCTCTACAAGAAAGAGAAAGCTAAAGGATACGGAATAAAACAGCTAAAAACCCTAGAAGTGGGAAAAATGTACGATTACAAGTTTGACATTGATGAGATTAGGGGGCCCATAATCGCCGTCGTTGAGGAGAGTGGATGGGAATGGGTCCCTGTCACGGCAAAAAAGCATATAAAGCGATGAGCAACCAAAAGGGGCGAAGCATAGGAAGATGATTGAAAAATTATGTCTGCTTTTATATGCTGTGATAGGTCACATTATTTTAAGGTCTCCAATTTTTTTAATTTCGCACAGTATTCTTTGGATAAAATATCGCATCCCTTTAATAAATGGTTAAGATATTCCTTGCTTGGCTTTAATTCACTTCCCTATTTTATCAGGTTGAGCAATATAAGTTACAGCTTTCACTTCTTGTCCATCATCTAATTTAACCCTTACTTTGATTCTATCATAATGAAAGGGATATCCTTCATAACAATCCAGTTTTGCCATATCTGAATCTGAAATTTCATAAATGATACCCTCTACAACACTCTTTTCATCTTGTATTATGTTTGCATAACCCTCGTTAGAGTTTGGAGATACCATCTTGTTAAATTCCAATCTCCAACCCTTAAGAACTGCATGGTCTCATTGAAAATTTAAATATTTTATCCTCCAATTAATGCTAGAGAACTATGCCGGAAGAGCTTTATGTAAAAAAAGAATATCAATCTATATTGCTAAAAACGCTTGGAGACTCACCAAAGCTTAGAATAATAGACTTTTTCTTAGATAACCCTCTATTTGATTTTACAAAGAAGGAAGTTATAGAAGCCTTAGGCATGAGCAAGCAAACATTCTACAAATACTTTAAGGATATAGAAAAATATGGGATAGTTAATGTTTCAAGAAAAATAGGTAGAGCGAAGCTATATAAAATTAACTTAGAAAACCCCATAGTTAAAATGTTGAGGGAATTCGAAACACAGCTTTCCTTAATAATAGCTGAGCAAGAAGCAGAAAAGATGAGAAAACAAATAGCAATAAAATAATTAAGGTTCTATTGTTTACTTTCTTTCTAAACCTGGAAATATTTGAAATGTAAATTTCAGACGTTTGCTTTTAGGTTCTGTTCCCTCTAATATATAAAACAAATCTTTTAAGATTTTCAAGCAGCTCTTTAAGGGATATTTCAACTCTTTTTTCTGTAAGAAGTTTTAACATTTCTTCAAATGTAAAAAGCTTGATCTTCTTCCTTTCTGACTGAATCACTGTTATACGATGGTTTGGATATGCTAACACTTTATGTGGATGATTATTCATTAAATGTGGTGGAGCATCTATTACATCAACAAAAAAGGTTTTCTGAAGTAAAGCTGGATGAAAAGTTTCTTATATCGTTTAGCGTGATAAACATTGGAAACCCGTATAGAGACACCCAAAGTCTTCCCTCCGCTCATTAAATATAAAATGATGCGCCAACTCTTGTGGCTAATAGTAAATATAAATTGGTTGGAGCTCAAAAGTATGAAAAAATAAAAAGTTGGATAGAAAAAATAATTAAGCGAAAAAATGAGCCTAAAAAATAAGGTTTTAATGAAGATCGAAAATTACCAAGAGGGAATAATTATTGAGCGAATAAACAGATTCGTGGTTAAATCAAAAATAAAAAAGAAAACTATTTTAGCCCATTTAAACAACACCGGAAGATTGAAAGAATTTATAAGAAAAGGAAAAATTGGATTGTTTCTGCCTATAGAAAATAAAAATAAATTAAAATTTAGGCTTTCAATGGTCAAAGAAAGTAAAAACATTTATTCGATTATTGATACTTCTTTACAAATGAAGTGTTTCGAAACTTCTTTAGAAAAGGGACTAATTTCATGGTTAAAGGGGGCAAAAATTTTAAAAAGAAATTTTAAGATAAATAATTCTTTGATTGATTATTTAATCGAACAAAAAAACAAAAAATATCTTCTTGAAATCAAAAGTGCAGTAATGAAATATAAAAACTTTGCCATGTATCCAGATTGTCCTTCAGTTAGGGGACAAAGACAAATTAAAGAGTTGATAAACAATTATCAAAATTCAATTATTCTCTTTATTGCAGCAATGAGAAATATCATCGCTTTCTCTCCTAATAAAAACGCCGACCCCAAAATTTATGAACTTTTAAAAATCGCCAAAAACAAAGGAGTAAAAATTAAAGCCATTCAAATTTATTTTGACAAAAGAGTAAACAGCATTATCCTTAAAAATGATAGCCTACCAATAAATTTAAGATGATGGAGTTAACATAGAAATAAAGATTAAAAGAATTTACGAAGTTTCTAAAATGGTAAATGAAATTCAAGTGAAATCAATTTTGAACAAACACAAAAAGAGAGATGACTGGTTTCTGGATGATTATTCAGTAAATCCATACGAAGGTTGTGCTTTCAACTGCATTTACTGCTATATAAGAGGGAGCAAATATGGAGAGAACATGGTAAAGACTTTATCGGCAAAAGTAAATTCATCAGAACTTTTGGAAAAAACAGCTTTCAAGAAGAGCGAGGAAAGAGGAATATGGAGTTATTGCCTTATCATCTTCAACCGAGCCTTACATGCCAATCGAAGAAAAACTAAAACTGACAAGGAAATTGCTTGAGATAATTTTGAGATATAAATTTCCTATTCATGTTTTAACAAAATCAAAACTTGTTTTAAGAGATTTGGATTTATTGCAAGAGATTGATAAAAACGCAATTCTTCCTGCAGATTTAAAGCCGAAACTGAAGCGTGGAGCTATGATAACCTTTTCCATATCTACTCTTGATGAAAGAGTAGCAAAAATCATCGAGCCAGGAGCACCCTCACCAGCAGAAAGATTAGAGACCATGAAAAAATGCAAAGAGAATGGTTTTCTCACTGGAGTTTGTTATGCACCTACTTTGCCATTCATTTCAGATACAGGAGAGGAGCTAGACAGGATGATAAAGACTGCTAAAGATTATGGAGCAAATTATGTTTTTGTTGGAACTTTAACTTTATTTGGAGATGGAGTGACAGATTGTAAGACACTTTACTACAAATTTTTGAAAAAATATTATCCTGAGCTTGTGCCAAAATATAAGGGTTTATATGGAATCTTTTTTGCACCATCAAAAGAATATCAAAAAGAACTTGAAGAAAAATCAAGAGGGTTATGTGAAAAATATGGAATTAAAAATAGAATTATTTGATAGCGTAGTACGTAATCGTTTACTGAAGGTTTTGCAGATAAAAGTTTCCAGGAGGCAATTTGGAGAAATCTTTGATTTCCCTTTTTATTCGCTGTTATATGCCCCGAAGAGCAAGGTCGCGAAGCAACCGCAGCGTGCCGCCCTGAAGCCGCAGTTAGATAATCATGTCTTTAATTCCATATTCATAATTCACTTCCAAATTTTTAAATATCTCTTTTCGAGCCACCGCCTGATCTCATTTAATGTTCCCAGTATAAAAGAAGTTTTTGCAAAGCAAAAATTTAGGTGAGGCTGTCTTCTGATGAACGAACATTTTATACTCTGTTAGGCAAAAGTTCCGCTATCATAATTAATCAGGTTCATACCCAGGATTTATTGTAAGTCTATCTAACTCCCTCACAGTTGCATAAGGCACATAACCTCTTGCTATTGCTTTTGAATAGAAATCGTCTATCAAATTCTTTTGTGTCACGTAATCAATTACCAGAACAAGCTTTCCAGCCTGTTTGAAAACATCAAGATTTGCAGTAACTGAATCGATATGTGAAGATGGATTGGGTACGTTTCCATTGTACCACACATCTTCTCTGCCGATGCCTGTTACTGTTTCAACATAGTCCAGATGAGATGCTAATCCTTCACCATTTTGAACAAATATTCCGAAATTGGGTTTGCCTTTAATTGCTCGTGCATGGTTTGCAATTAACTTAACAAAATCAACCATCTCTTGCTCAGCGGTTTCTCTATTCAAACCACTCTCACCCCCCGGTCCCCAATATTCGTAAGCATCAATAATGTCAAGGTAAACTCCATCAAAACCTGCTTCAATAATTTTGTCAAGATAACTGTAGATGATGAATTGCCAATCAGATTCCCAATACTTAACCTTGTAATTACCAGACCATTCAGGATTTTCAGGACCAAGCCAAGAGGGTGCTCCTGGATCGGGATTACCGTCATCATCAGCATCCCATTCTGTCTTCCAATACCATCTGTAATTTTCCGCTTCGCCAATACTTAAATATGACAACACAAGTTTAGGACCACCGGGACTGTTCTTAAGTGCATTAATCTCTTCAGGCGTAAATCGACCATCCTCTTTTCCATTCCGAGAATAATCTATTATAACAAGATCAAATTTTGTGTTCCCCATTGCTATCAGGTCTATATTCTGTAGTTGATATACAAAATCGTTTATAGAATTCCATGAGAGTGTAGTGTTGGGCATAAAGTTTTCTTTCAAACAACCATTAGACAACACAATAACCAGTAAAATTACTATTAAGGTTATACATGCTTTAGAAATAAAGATCTTATTTACTTTGTATCTCATGCTTATTACCTCCTGTTGAACTACGAAAGTTTGTCTTCAATTCAAAGTTTTTTAAACCCTCCAATTTTTTCTGTTCTTCTTTTGCCAATTTTTTCATTCCTTCTTTGATTATCCACTTCGTGTTTTTATCCTCAACCATGGCCCATTTCTGTAGAAACTCAAAAACAGATAGATCTTTTTTGTAATTTCTCTTAAAGCCCAACCAATTGCTTTTTTAACATCTTTTTCTTTCATCGCTCCATCTAAAAGTTGAAGGCATATCTTTGAGTTCATCTTCCTTTTTCTTATATAAGCAGCGGGGTTCTACTGCTAACCTTCTAATCCATTTGTTTTCTGATTTTATCCATGCTCGCATTAAAGAAAACATTTCGTCTTTGTTCTGAACAGCTAAGTTTGCAACTACTCTAACAGCTAACTGGTCGCAAATCTCCCAGTCTGGGATGCCATCAATTATATTCATAACAAACGATTTTGAATTCTCATAATCCTTTTTGCTTATTCTCATTAAAGCAAAAATAACAATCAATTTTTCATCTCTTTTACCCTTTTTCCACAATTCTATTAGCCTTTCAAATTTCCATTTTTCCTTACTCAGTAATTTGCTTAATTCTCCTCCTATGAAGTTAAGTAAAGATGTTTTGGTAATTTAAAGCTTAGTTGTTTTTCCTCTTCTTAAGTTTTTTTGAAATTAAAAATGGGATTGATTTAATGTCTCCTTCTTTCAATTCATCATAAATCAGTTTTGTTATTTCTTTTTTATCATTCATCATAACACCATTAACATTTATGTTTTTATAAAATCTCCTTTTCTGCGGTGAAGGGGTGGAATTTCATGTAACGTTTCTCGGATAAAAGAAGGTGCCGAAGGCAATTTGGATAGAGCGTAGCGAAGCCTTTTATCCGCTGTTATATGACCGAGAGAAACGAAGCAGGGCATGAAATGCCGAAAGTTAGGCAGATTCATATCATCATTTTTGCCCGCTTCCATCTCTCGTTTTTTCAACTTATTTTTTAAATGCAAAGATAGATAAAATTCCCAATATCCAGAATGGCGATGTCATCGCTACGAGCTGGAATGCAAATACTGGAATATTATCTATCGATGGTGAACTGTTAATGAATGCCATAGTAATCAATCCAGTAGTTACTCCAAATCCACAAATAATAAAAAGTGTAAACAAAATCTTTAATATTAAACGATATCGCTCAAATTTTGAAGGATATATTAAATAGGCTATTAAGAATAATGAGATAATAACAGGTAGTGAAAAAAGATAAGCCAATATTTCTAAGCCGAACGCAACATATTTTCCCTCTGTTTGGATTGAGTAGGGAGGTAATGAAAGTTTGAATAATATTAGATGAATGGAATAAACCGCAAATATCAAGATACCTAAAATTATAAGCGCTATTGATCCAATCTTCCTTATTTTTGTTCTATCCATCATTTTGTTTTTCCCGGTTATATGAATCTCATTTTGCATTTTTAAGATTTTAAATAGCATACGCGAACGCAATCCCGATTACAAACTTCCAATTGTTCCTAGCGGAGTATACTTTGCTCTCCTCCTTCTCTCCTAAAGAGAGCTTGCTTTAAACCCCCCTTATAAAAAATTAGGGGTTGGCGTGCCGGCCGTAACCCACCTTCTGTTTTAAGCGGCATTTATCTAATCGGGATACCCGCGCCTCACGCGGACTTCATAGGCGCCTATTTTCCCTTTCACAGCGCAGCCGAGCCGTTTCACCCTTAAACCATTCATTGCTCAACGTTTCCGCCTCATTGCTTATAATGGTTTAAGGTTTCGTTTCTGTTCTCGGCTTTAGGGCTCTCGCCCTAGCTCTCGCGAGCTTGCGCTTCCGCGGTGTGGGTGGAGTTTCCTCAAGCTTCACACTTAACTCTGAGAAAAGAGCAAGTGTGAAGCTTGAAAGCCGCTCACCGGCTCGCCAACCCTAAATTAAAAATTTAGGGGAAAGAAATTTAAAGGTTTCGTTAGCCGCGCATAACCTCTAAATTTCGCTCGAATATAGGTTCCTTTTTCAGCTCGACGCGTCGGGCTATTGGGGGCAGCGGGCTAAACGCCTCGGCCGAAGCCTTGGCGCGTACACCCCTGCTCCATCAACCCCATCTTCTATGGGTGCCCTCCTCCAGCTCTCTAGGCCTGTTGCCAGGTCTAGAGTTGAGCTGGAATGGCCGCCTATTTTCGGGAGGGGCTTCGGGCTTAGATGCTTTCAGCCCTTATCCCCAACGGCGTGGCTGCCCGGCAGTGCCCTGTCGGACAACCGGTAAACTAGAGGCCGCGATGCCCCGTTCCTCTCGTACTAGGGGCATCTTCCCCTCAGGCGGCCAGCACTCCCAGCAGGTAGAATCCGTCCTGTCTCGCGACGGACTAAACCCATCTCGGATTCCCCTTTAATCGGCGAACAGCCGCACCCTTGGGTCCTGCTGCAGACCCAGGATGGGAACGGACG
>Ga0078972_1005989_pt1 | contig 29761 bp, 18 predicted proteins | sample YelNatPaOPGAMG01_FD_67568 | JGI IMG/M metagenome (GOLD analysis project Ga0078972, IMG submission 67568) | Hot spring thermophilic microbial communities from Obsidian Pool, Yellowstone National Park, USA - OP-RAMG-01 (SPADES assembly) (version 2) | ecosystem: Environmental > Aquatic > Thermal... | reverse complement strand
AAAAAGGGGGGGGGATAGAGAAAAAAAACCCCCCCCCCATCCGCCGGGGGTGGCGGGGGGGGGGGGGGGGCGGCGGCGGCCGCGCTCGCCTACGGCTCGCGGCTAAACGGAGATCTGCAAGCATATGCGCACCCTCCAGGAGATCGAACAGCTTTTCCCCGGCGCCGCCGAGAACGGCCTCTCTACCGCCGCCGTCGCCCAGAGCCTTCGCCAATTCGGCAGCAACAAACTGACGCCATTGCCGCGCGAGCCGTTGTGGAAAAAGTTCCTGGAAAAATTCGAGGAGCCGATCATCAAAATCCTCCTCGGCGCGGCGCTGTTGTCGATGTTCGTTGATCTGTTCCAGGTGCGCGCGGACCTGGCCGGCGTGGCCCTGGCGGTCGTCGCTGTCCTGGTCGGCGGGGCCCTGGCGCTGCGCAAAGGACAGTGGGCGCCGACCCTCTTGTTTGTTTCGGCCTTGGGGCTATTCTTCGTCGGCTTGATCGCGGCACGGCATCCCTCCATCGAGGGATTGGCGGTCATGGTTGCTGTCGTTCTCGCCACGGGGGTCGCCTTTCTCAGCGAGTACAAAAGCGACCGCGAATTTGAGATACTTAACGCCCAAAAAGAATCGCTCACCGTCAAAGTCCTCCGCGACGGCGCCCTCCGTACCATCCCCGTAGATCAGGTATGCGTCGGTGATGCCGTGATGCTAGAGGCCGGTGATGAAATTCCGGCAGACGGTCGGCTCGTCAAGGCCACCGAATTGTACGTCGATCAATCCCTGATGACCGGCGAAGCCGAGCCGGTGCGCAAACGTCCCCAGCCGCCGCACGAACGCGCCGATGGCCCCGATCAACCCGGCTGTCTCTATCGCGGCACGCAGGTCGTCGACGGCGTCGGACGAATGCTCGTCACCGAGGTCGGCGACGCCACGGCCCTGGGGCAGATCGCCCGGTGCTTGTCAGCCGAAGAAGCGGAAGAAGGCACAGCGACGAGTGATGCCGAAAAGAAACGCGTCCAGCGCAAGCTGACCATCTCCAAAGAGCTAACGCCGCTCCAGGTCAAGCTGAAGAACTTGGCCGACCTTATTAGCAGAGTCGGCTATCTCGCGGCCGTCGCCATCTTTCTCGCTCTGCTGGTTCGCGGCCTGTTCGTGCGGGAAATCTTCTGGCCGCAGACGATGGACGATTCCATCCTAGTGGCCAAGCATTTGCTCAATTACTTCGTCTACATGGTCATCATTATTGTCGTGGCCGTGCCCGAAGGACTGCCCATGAGCGTGACGGTCTCGCTCGCCTTGGCCATGCGGAAAATGACGCGCGCCAACAGTCTCGTCCGCCAGTTGGTGGCCTGCGAAACGATTGGTTCGGCGACGGTGATTTGTTCAGACAAAACCGGCACCTTGACGCAAAACAAGATGCAGGTGGTGCGCGTTTTCTGGGACGGTCGCGTCCACGATCGTGGTACACCGCAATGGGATAGCGCGTGGCGAGCAGGGGGCGGCAGTCCCCTGATTCTTCACCAGGAGGCCGACACCCCCCGCTTGCCACACGATTGGATCGTCCTCAATGCCGCCGTCAACTCAACGGCCAATCTCGAAGCGAAACAGGGCAAGCTCGTCACGGTCGGCAATTCCACCGAAGGCGCCTTATTGCATTGGCTGCATGAAACCGGCGTGGAGTATCAAAAACTGCGTCTGCAATTTCCTCCGCTGTATCAGATGCACTTTTCCTCTGAACGCAAACGCATGACCACGGTGATCCAATATGGTGACAAGCTGGTGTCACTAATCAAAGGAGCGCCCGAGTGGCTTTTAGAGCACAGCACCCATTATCTAGACGCCTGTGGCGTTGTGCACGAATGGTCTGCTGAGGCGCGCGCTGCGGTACAAACCTGTCTAAAAGATTCTGCCAGCCAAGCCATGCGTACGCTCGGCTTCGGCTACGCTTTCTTGCCCGGCGAGACGGCGGCCGACGAAGACGCCTTGCATGCCTGCCGAGACCTTTTGGAAAGCAAACCCATCTTCGTGGGTTTTTTGGCCATCCGTGATCCGCTGCGCGAGGATGTCAAAGAGGCCATTGAGCAATGTCACCGCGCCGGCATCGAAGTGAAGATGATCACCGGCGACAACGTGGAAACGGCCCGCGCCATCGCCTACGACATCGGCCTCATCGACCGCCGCGACGCCCCTATCGACACGCCGGAGGCCGTCGTCCTCACTAGCCCCCACTTCAACGAACTGTACGCGCAGTGGATGGAATTGAAAAAACACAATGATTTGTCTGACAGCGAGGCGCGGCGTCGCGAGGACTTGACACGCCAGTTGGCCGGCCTGCGCGTGTTAGCTCGCGCTCGGCCGCTGGATAAATACAAATTGGTGGAATTGTTGCAGGAACAGCAACACGTCGTCGCTGTCACCGGCGACGGCACCAATGATGCACCCGCCCTCAAGAAAGCCGATGTCGGCCTGGCGATGGGCATTGCCGGCACCGAAGTCGCCAAGGAAGCCAGCAAAATCGTGCTGCTCGACGATGCTTTCTCTACCATCGTCAAGGCCGTCCACTGGGGCCGTGCCCTCTACGAAAATATCCAGCGCTTCATTCAGTTCCAATTGACGATTAACGTCAGCGCCTTGACCCTCGCGTTTCTCGGCCCGTTCTTCGGCGTGCGGCCGCCGTTCACGGTGCTGCAACTGTTGTGGATCAACGTCATCATGGACACCTTCGCTTCGATCGCCCTCTGTTCCGAACCACCGCGGCCGGGCCTAATGGACATGCCGCCCAAGCGCAAAGACGAAAACATCGTCACGCCTGCGATGGTACAAACCATCTTCGCCACAGCCGGCTTCTTCGTCGTCATTATGATGACCCTCTTGTTCGGCATGGAACACTTCGGCTGGTTTGCGACCGGCAGCGGCCCTACTCCGGAGAATTGGGACTTCGCGCCGCTGAATATTCGACAAGTGAGCATATTCTTTACCGTTTACGTCTTCTTCCAGGTCTGGAACCAGATCAATTGCCGTTCCTTGACTCCCGACAGCAGTGGATTGAGCGGCCTACAGAACAATCCGACGTTCCTGGGGATCGCGGGGACTACAGCAGTAGTGCAAGCACTCATCATCAGCGTGCCGCACTTGAACCACATCTTCAAAGTGGAGCGGCTGCACGCGCTGGATTGGCTATGCATCTTGGCGGGCACCGCTTCAGTGTTGCTCTTTGACGAGATCGTCCGGCGCATCCGCCTGGCGCTGTCCTGACCTGTGCTCCGTACCGGCAAGGGATGAAATCATGAGACCTCTGCGCGATTTTCGTTGTCTTTGCTTTCTATTCTCTCTGGGATGCGGTGTCGGGCCGGAGAACGCTGCCGAAGCACCGAGCACTCCGGGAGCCCATCCGCCGAGCGCCTCTTCGGTCGCGACCGTTGTGGCCCGACCCGGCGATCCGCTGCCCCCCGACCTGGGCACGCGCTCGGGGGGCAGCGATTGGCCAGGCTTCCTCGGCCCCAGCGGCAACAGTGTCTCTCCGGAAAAGGGCCTTCTCGCTCCCTGGCCCAAAGCGGGACCGCCCCTTGTTTGGCAGCGCCGTCTCGGCGAAGGCTACGGTATGCCAGCCATCAGCCGCGGACGGTTATTCGTCTTCGACCGGGTCGGCGACCGTGCGCGTTTGACTTGCTGCAAGAGCGAAACGGGCGAGCTGTTGTGGACGTTCGCTTATCCCACCGCTTACCAGGATCTGTACGGTTACAGCGGCGGCCCGCGCTGCTCTCCTGTTGTGGACGGCGAGCGCGTCTACATCTACGGTGTAGAGGGCCTATTGCACTGCCTCCGCGCGGAGGACGGCAAGCTGATCTGGAAGGTGGACACGGTTGCCGATTTCCACGTCCGGCAAAACTTTTTCGGCGTCGGCAGCACCCCGGTAATCGAAGGTGATCTGCTCATTGCCCAGGTCGGCGGCAGTCCCCCAGACGACCCCGCCCCCAACGCCCGCTTCGGGCCCAAAGGTGCCGATAGCGGCATTGTCGCTTTCGACAAATATACGGGTAAAGTCCGTTATCAGGTCACCGACGAACTGGCCAGTTATGCCAGTCCGGTGTTGGCCACCATCGACGGTCAGCGCTGGTGTTTCGTCTTGGCCCGTGGAGGGCTAGTCGGCCTGAGACCGGCGACGGGAAAAATCGAGTTTCGCTATCCCTGGAGGGCGCGAATCCTCGAAAGTGTCAACGCCAGCAATCCGGTGGTCGTCGGCAAGCGCGTCTTCATCTCCGAGACCTATGGCCCCGGCAGCGCTTTGCTCGAAGTCCAGCCGGGCGCGTGCAAGGAGATCTGGACCGACAAGGACAAGGGCATCCGCGACAAGAGCATGCGCTGCCATTGGAACACCCCTATCTACGTGGACGGCTATCTCTACGGTTGCAGCGGCCGGCATACCGAGGAAGCCGAGCTGCGCTGCCTCGAATGGGGCAGCGGCACAATCCGGTGGCGAAAGCGCGGCCTGACGCGCACCTCGTTGCTCTTGGTGGATCGGCACTTCATCTGTTTGGGCGAAGACGGCGTCTTGCGCCTGCTGAAAGTGGACCCGAACAGATACCAGGAAGTGTCGCGCGTCGAGTTGAGGGCAGACGGGGGTCGCGGCGAGCCGTTGCTCAACGAACCCTGCTGGGCGGCGCCGATTTTATCGCATGGCCTGCTGTACGTGCGCGGGGCCGACAGCTTGGTGTGCCTGGAACTGATTCCCCAGACGAAACCATGAACGACTTCGCACTAGGACCAATCCTCCCCAGCGAGACCGGCGCCTTTTGCGACCGTCTTGGTTAGGGGGGCATGGCTTGCAGGTTTCTCCGCAGTTCTTGCAGGAGGATCTGGCGGGCCTCGATGAGAAGGTCGGCGCCTTCCAACGCCACCGGAAAGTTGGGTTCAATGCCCTTGCCGCTGTACGGCTGCCAATGGGGCGACAGCAATTTGGCCACGGTGATGCGGATGCCGGCCGGCATGCACTCGAAATACGGCTTGTCCAGCGGGATGACGCATTGAAGAGTGCCCTTGCCGAACGTAGGCTGGCCGACGAGCTTGGCGCGGCCATTGTCCTTGAGCGCTCCGGCCAATACCTCAGCGGCGCTGGCCGTTTCGCCATCGATGAGCACTACCATCGGCACCAACAGCGCCTCGGGATGGTCCGCCCGGATGATGCCGTTCCATTTGCGATCTTTAATGGCGTGTGTCTGGGAAATGACGATAACGCCTTCGGGCAGGAATAACTCGGCCACCTCGATCGCCGACTTGAACAAACCGCCGGGGTTGTGACGCAGATCGAGAATCAGCACTTTCATGCCCGCTGTCTGGAGCGCCGCCAGCGCCTCCTTGACTTCCTGGAGTGTCGATTCCTGGAAATAATGGATGGTCACTCGGCCGACGGGAAAGAGGACTTTCATCCCCTCCTCCAGCTCAAATGTGAACGGCTCGTCCATGCTATACTCGACGCTCGGCGCCATCACCGGGGCGCGTTTGATGGCGAGCGACCTTATCTCCAAGTCCACGCTATCAAAGGGGACCACTTCCAACTTCACCACGCTCCCCGCTTGGCCGCGCAGCAACTCGGCTGCCCTCTCGACCGTCAACGCGCCGGCCGATTGACCCTCGATCCGCACGATGTGGTCATACGGTTTCAGGCCGGCTTCCGCAGCGGGGCTGTGAGGATAAACGCGGTGGATGACCAGCTGTTTATCGATTACTTCCAGGTCTACCCCGATGGAGACAAACCGGCCGCGCAGGGCGGTCTGCATCTCGCGGTAAGGGCCCGGTGTCAGGAAGAAGGTGTACTCATCCAGGGCGTTGCAAGCGCCGCTAAGAAATTCCAGGGCGATGACCGTGAGAAGGATCGGCCGGCCTCCGGAGCTGAGCTGTTGAGCTGTGCGGCCAATTGCTCCGACCTGTTGACGCGCCTCGGCGCGATGGGTAATCTTGCGCTGCTGCCACTGGACGATTTTCTTCCGAAAAGCCGCCAGTCTGTCTGGGCTGACCGTGGGGAAATATTCGCGGACGAAGATCGGCTCCTCGAAAGCGAGGCCTAATTCTTCCAGTCCTTGGGCGAACAGCGCGGCCGGGCTACTTTTCTGACGATCGGTGTAGACGCGATCGATGGTTTCCAGAACGTGAACGTACAGGTCGAGTGCTTGGGCCGGCGTCAGGTGTTCCAGAGCTGCGCGGTACAATTGGTCTTGATGGCGCTGCACGATGCGATAACGACGCAGGCAGCGCTGATAGGCTTGGCGGAGGTGGGCATCATCGCGGTGGCGGTGCAGCAGCTCATCATAGAGGCGGCAGGCCTCGCGCCAATCGTGATTTTGCTCGCATGTGGCGGCTTGCTTGCGAAGCGCGTCGCTGGAGAGCGCCTGAGCGGCGGCCGGGACGGGCCAAGCCAACAGTCCCAGCAGAAGGAGCTGGATGCCGATGTCGACGCTCCTTCGCCTGCACACAGATCGCAGAGTTGCTGTCGCCAAGGGGCACCTCATCAGAGGATTCCATTCGTCAGGGAATTTCCATTCGCTGGGTTTGAGTATAAAGGACCGCTTCCGCTACGTCAAATATTCTCGTTCTGGCGCCGCCGGGTTTAACCCGGCGGCTCATTATCTGGCGCGCCGCCGGGTTTATCCCGGCAGCTCACTATCTGGCGCGCCGCCGGGTTTATCCCGGCGGCTCCCTATCTCCCCCAAGGAGAGACAGGCATGGCAAACCACATTTTATTTCTGCTAGCGAAGCTCTTCGCGCTACAGTACGTTAGAATGTTATAGAGGAAGGCAGGCGCTTCTTGGAAGCTCGAAGGGAGAACACCGATGGTTGCAGCGATTCGTCGAAGTATGTCGTTTGCTCTCTGTGTAACAATTCTGCACTGGCTCGCCGGTTTTGCACTGGCCCAAGCGCGCGATCCCCTGCCCGAAGTGCGCCAGCGCCTGCAAATCGAGGCCCAACGCATCGAAAAGGAAGTGCAGGATAGCCGTATGAGGGCTTATCGCCTGCTCCGCAACGATCCCGAGGAAGCGCTCCGCATACTTAAGGAGTTGCTTAGCACGCTTCCGAAGGACACCGTTCTACCGGAGGAACGCCGCACCGCGCTGCTGGCGGTGGTGCAGCGCGATGTGGAAAATGTTCGCGCCCTGGCCCATGTGCGGCGCCTCTCGGAGTCGGTCCCGGGGAGCAGGGTTACGCCAGCACCCCGCGAACGCGCTGCTGACCCGCGCGTCGCTGAGCAGATCAAATCGCCTTACGACACCGCCGTCCAGCGCATCCAACAGATGAACCGCCAGGTCGCTGAGGCGCGGAACCTCGGCCAGAGGCGTGGCGACCGGGGCCTGAACGCCTTGGCCGGCGTGGACAAGTCCTCCGTCCCGCCCAAGTCCGATTACGACCTGCCCGAAGATTGGCTGGAGAAATCCAAGCGCCGTTCGCCAGCCCTCAAGCTGACCGAGAAAGAAAAAGCCATCCTGGAAGCGCTCAAGAAGCCGGTCCAAGTGGACTACAACATGGAGACTTTCCAGAGCGTCATCGATCACCTATCCCGACAGATGGGACAGGAGATCCTGCTCGACAAGCAGGCCCTGGAGGAAGCCGGCATCACCTACGATACCCCCATCACGCTGCGTTTCAATAAACCTGTCAGCGCTCGCACCGCCCTCAAGCGCGTGTTGGCCGACGTTGGCATGACTTATGTGATTCGCAAGGAAACCATCGAAGTGACCACTTTGGCCCGTGCCCGCGAGTTGATGACCGTGCGCACTTACTACATCGGCGACTTGATGGGCGTGGTCAGTCCTTTGCTACCGGCCATCGTCAACGACTTCCAGATGATCCAGGCCGTCGGCATCATCCTCAACGAGATTCAGAACATTGAACCGGAAAGTTGGGAAGGAAAGGGCGGAGCGGGCACAGTCACGTTCGATCCGGTGCGCATGGCGATCGTGGTCAAGCAGAGCGCCGAGGTCCACTACATGCTCAACGGACTGCGCTAAAGGAGAAGGGACAAGGGGCCAGAGGAAGCAAGAAACCGGTTTCGGACCTGGCTCCTCGTTCCTGTTCCCTCGTCCCTGGCCCTTTGGCTCACGGTACGGGCGCCGGCGCCGCTCCTTGCGGCACAGGAGGCGGCAACGGTGCAGCTGGGGCCGCGCCGGGCGCGGGAGCTGCGGCCGCCGCTTCCTGCGACGCCAATTCACGGGGAAGCGGGAAAGGCGGCGACGGCGGAATATATTGGGGAGGATGCTGCAAATAGCGCGGCGATGGTAAGGTCATGCCGGCCATCCACGTCTGACAGCCGCATAATGCCAACAAGGCCAAACCCAGGCCGCCCCGGCGCAGCCCTCGTCCATAACCTGTCCTCTTCATGGACAATGCTCCCTTGTGCGGGCCCTAAACCCATTGATTTCTTGACGAGGAGTCTTAACGATTGTATCGGTTGGGAACGAAGTCGGAATTTACTGAATTTGTCGAAAAAAGCGATTGGGAGACCCCCTCTGGCGAGCCGCCGGGTTGAACCCGGCGGCTCACTGGGATTACAAGCGAGCCGCCGGGTTGAACCCGGCGGCTCACTGAAAATTTCGCGGCAGGCTCGATTCGGAGGACAAGCGTGGCCAGGATAGCATCTCTTCCGCGGAAGGAGGCGTTATTGCCGCTGGAGCTGCACTGGAGTACGGCAGACAATCCGTTGCCGCTGCGGTGCGTGCGTTGGCCAGGACAGACCCGGCGGCCCACGACCGGCCTGGAGGCGCCGCCCTGGCTCTCGACCGGCCCGATACATCAACCATTCGATTTCCCAGGCCATGTCCGGGCGCTGTGTGCCGACATCGTTCGCCACTGTGCGGAATTGCAGCATATTGATATTTCACGCCTGCTTTTCGGCATGACCCAAGCGCGCAGCAGCCGGCGGCACGGCCTGCAAGCGCGGGTCACTCCCATGCGCTTCCGTCACGGCCGACTGACGCGGCGGCAACGCAACGGTCTCTATCAGGTGCAGCGCTATTTCGTCGACGGACGCGAAATCCTCTACTTGGTGACGTTCTGTCTGCCGCGCTTTCTCGATCAGGATTTCGACGAAAAGTTCATCACGCTGTTCCACGAGCTTTATCACATCAGTCCCGATTTCAACGGCGACCTGCGGCGTCATAAAGGCCGCTGCTCTCTGCACACGCGCAGCAAACGCCTCTATGACGCCCACATGGCCCATCTGGCCCGCGCCTACTTGCATAACGGCGCCACGCGCTCGCTGCACGATTTTTTACGGCTCAATTTCGCTCAATTGCAGCATCGGCACGGCAGCGTCGTCGGCGTTGTCGTACCGCGTCCGCGTTTGCTGCCGCTGACGCCGCCAGGGAGCTGCCCGCCGGGTTGAACCCGGCGGCTTGCTTGTAATCCCGGTGAGCCGCCGGGTTGAACCCGGCGGCCTCCGGTGGCTCGCCTGCTGACTCCAATATAAAATTCTTGCAATCCCCCCTGAAGAGCGATACTTTCACGAGAGAAAGGGGTTTCATTAAAATACTGTGAGGCATGCAGTAGGCTCTGCCACTGATTCCGCTAGGGGGTGTCCGCCAGGTTCAACCCGGCGGCCAGCGGCAGGCGAGCCTGAACCCGGGCGAGCCGCCGGGTTGAACCCGGCGGCAGTAGGCAGCTCGCGGAGGATCGTGAAATGCTCGCTTTCTTGACTGGCCCTCTCGATTTCCGCCTTGCTCTGTTGGTGCTGACGGCTTGTGCCGTTTCCCATGTCCATGTCCGCGCTGACGTTATTCAACTGCCTGCCGGTGAGACGCTACACCAGGTCGATTTCGAGCGCCACGTCATGGGCGTGTTCAGTCGCATGGGTTGCAATTCCGGCTCCTGCCACGGCTCGTTCCAGGGCAAAGGCGGTTTCCGGCTTTCACTGTTCGGCTATGATCCAGCCAAGGACTACCTGGCCCTGACCCGCGAACTCGAAGGTCGCCGGATTAATAGCGCCGACCCGGACAACAGCTTGCTGTTGCTCAAGGCCACCGGCCGAGTGCCGCACGAAGGCCAAACACGCTTCGGTCGAGACTCCTGGGCCTATCGCATCCTGCGCCGCTGGATTACGGATGGTGCATGTTGGCAGCCGGGCAACGGCACAATCGTCAAAATCACTCTAACTCCCCCAGAATATGTCTTCGCCAAACCCGGACAAACGGGCCAATTGCAAGTAAAGGCGACCTTCGCGGACGGTACGACAGAAATGGTCACGTCCCTGTGCGACTTCCGCACCAACGACGAGGCCGTCGTTGAGGTGACGCCGTTAGGCCAACTGCGGGCGGTGCGTCCCGGCGACACGGTTGTCGTCGTTTCCTATCGCGGCACTGTTGTGCCGTTGCGCGTCCTGGTGCCGTTCCCGGCGAAACCAGGGTTCCGTTACCCGGATGTTCCGCCAGTCAACTTCATCGACCACGAAGTCTTCGCCAAACTGCGGCGCCTGAACATCGTGCCCTCGGACCTGTCCAGCGATACGGAATTTCTCCGCCGTGTCACCCTCGACACCATCGGTACCCTGCCGTCGCCGCAGGAAGTCCGCGATTTCCTCGCCGATACGCGATCCGATAAGCGTGCCCGCAAGATCGACGCATTGCTGGCGCACCCGATGCATGCCGCTTTGTGGGCGACCAAGTTCTGCGACATCACCGGCAACAATACCGACTCCCTGGAAGGACAGGGACAGCGCAAGCCGCGCCTGAGCCAGATGTGGCACGATTGGTTCCGCAAGCGCTTCGCCGAGAATGTGCCTTATGACGAGATCGTCCGCGGCGTCCTTTGCGCTACCAGCCGCGAGGGACTCCGCCCGGAAGAGTACGTCCAGCAGGTCAAGCAGACTGAAGCCTGTGAGTGTGGTTTCAATGCCACTTATGCCAATCGCGCCACGCTCGATCTGTTCTGGCGTCGGCAACAGCAGGTGCCGATCGAACAGTGGGGTGAAAAAACCGCGGCGGCGTTCCTCGGCGTCCGGCTCGAATGCGCCCAGTGCCATAAACATCCCTTCGACCGCTGGACGCAAACCGACTATCGCGCCTATGCCAATGTTTTCAGCCGCGTGTCTTTCGGCGTTTCGCCGGAAGCACAGCAAGTGTTCCGCGCCGAGAACGCCCAGCGCAACAAGCAAAAGGCCGATAAGAAAACCGTCCCGCTCAACCCGCTGCGCGAAGTATTTCTGACGAAAATCGGCCGAACGCTGCCGGATCCGGACACCAACCAACCGCTGCCGGCCCGCGCCCTGGGCGGGCCAAACATCCCCTTGGACAGCGACAAAGATCCCCGCCAGATCCTGTTCGAGTGGATGCGCGCGCCCGACAATCCCTTTTTCGCGCGCAGCTTCGTCAATCGCGTCTGGGGCCATTATTTCGGCGTCGGCATTGTGCATCCGGTGGATGATTTCTCGCTGGCCAATCCGCCCTCTAACGAGAAGCTCCTCGACGCCCTGGCCAAAGACTTCATCGCCAACCACTACAACATCCGCGACTTGGAGCGCAAAATCCTCCTGTCGCGCACCTATCAGTTGACATCGGTCCCCAACGAGACCAACCGCCTGGACCACACCAACTACTCGCATAGCAATATCCGTCCGATGATGGCGGAAGTGATAGTCGATGTCCTCAACGCGGTGTTGGGGACGACGGAGAAATGGGGACCGGAGATGCCGGAGGGCAGCCGGGCCATTGAGATAGGCGCCAGCCGGGTGCAGAACGGCTCGGTCAATTACGCCTTCCGCATCTTTGGCCGACCGCCGCGGACGACGACCTGCGATTGCCAACGGGCCTTGGAGCCGGCTTTGCCTCAAAAGCTCTATCTCATGGCCGATCCTTCGCTTTTGCAAAAATTGCAGGCGCCGCAGGGGCGCGTCGCCCGCTTGCTGGCTGCGGAACAGGACGATAACCACGTACTCGACGAGTTGTTCCTAGCCAGCTTGAGCCGGCTGCCCACGGCCCAAGAGCGCGCCTGGTTCGCCGACTATCGGGCCCAGGCCAAGGACCGTCGCTCCGCCTTCCTCGATACCTTGTGGGCCTTGATTAATACCAACGAATTCGTCTTCAACCATTGAAACGCCTGGCTTCCAGCATCAGCCAGGACCGTCTCTCGCTGATGCTGAAGCCGGACAAGATCACGGGAGCATGACTATGCCACGACCGTTTGTCTCGGACTGTGAAGGGTTCCATCGCCGCGACTTTCTCAAGATCGGCGTCGGCGGGCTGTTCGGGCTGACACTGCCCCAGCTTTTGCGTCTGGAGGCGCAAGCCGCTCCCCAAGAGAGACGCCAACGGCGGGCCAACGCCGTCATCATGCTTTGGCTGGGAGGCGGGCCCTCGCATCAAGACATTTGGGACCTCAAGCCCGACGCCCCGGAAGGCATTCGCAGCCTCTTCAAGCCGATCCCTACCAAGGCCGACGGTATGCAAATCTGCGAACATTTGCCCAAGACGGCGCAAGCGGCTGACAAGATCACGATTGTCCGCTCGCTCTATCACTCCATCCCCTCGCACGGTCCTGCCAGTGTGTTCATGACGACTGGCAACAAACCGACGCCAGCGTTGGATTATCCGTCTATGGGATCGTTGACCGCCAAGCTGCTGACGACCGAGAAAGGCATTCCGCCCTACGTCAGTTTCGGCGACCTGCGTGGCGACCGGGGCGGCATCGCTGGCTACCTCGGTACGGCCTACAACCCGTTCATCGTCGAAAACGGCGGCGGCCGCGGCAATGCCTTCCGCGTCCGCGGTATTCAGCTTCCCGGTGGCTTTACCCTCGACGAATTGGAAAAACGCGACAAGCTCTTCCGACGCTTCGATGCGACCTTCCGCTCCCTGGAGAAGTCGGCTGACCTCGTCGAAGGACTCGATACCTTCCATCAGCAGGCCCTGGAGATCCTGCGTTCGGACAAGACCAAGAAAGCATTCGCCCTGGAGCAGGAACCCCCGGCGGTACGCGAGCGCTATGGGCCGACACCGTTTGGCCAGGGTGCTCTGGCGGCGCGGCGTCTGGTCGAAGCGGGTGTCCGCTTCGTCACCATCAGCTTGGGCGGTTGGGACACCCACCGCCAGAACTTCGACGTCCTTGCCAAGCGTCTGTTGCCGACGCTCGATCAAACGTTGTCGGCCCTGGTTGAAGATCTGGATGCCCGCGGTCTGCTGGAGACGACGATTGTTTACTGCGCCGGCGAATTCGGTCGAACGCCCAAGATCAACAAGACTGCCGGCCGCGATCACTGGGCGCGGTCGATGGCGGTGGTTCTGGCCGGCGGCGGCATCCAACGCGGCTATGTCCACGGCAGCACCGACGCCCAAGGCATGGCCCCCGCTACAGAGCCATGCACGCCCGATGACGTGTCCGCCACCATCTTCCACTGCCTCGGTATCGATCCGCACATGGAACTGATGACCTCGACGGGCCGACCCATCCAACTCTTCCGCGAGGGCCGCGTCATCGACAAACTACTGGCTTAGGGATCCCCGAGGACTAGTGAGCCGCCAGGGACTAGTGAGTCGCCGGAGACTAGTGAGCCGCCGGGTTAAACCCGGCGGCTCGCCCGGGAGCTGGCGAGCCGCCGGGTTTAGCCCGGCGGGCGGCCTCCTGGGGACACCCGAACTCCGATAGCAAGGATCGCGCGGTGGTGGTACGATGCATTTTTGAAAGAGATGCGGAGGCCCCCCGACTTCCGAATGCCGGGGCAAGGAGTTCTATAGCTATGTGCGATCATCACCCCCTCTTCGTTGTCACGTTCGTTGCCAGTTTGGCCCTGACGCTTTCGCCTTCTCCCAGGGCCAGCGAAACTCCGGGCAAAGATCAAATCGACCGCCTCATCAAGCAGCTGGGTAGCGATTCCTTTGCAGAGCGTGAAAAAGCGTCCCACGAGTTGGCGGTCATCGGCGTGCCAGCCCTACAAGCGCTGCGTCAAGCGGTCCAAAGCACCGATGCCGAAGTCCGCAAACGCGCCGAGGAACTGCTGCCCAAAATCGAGATGCAGGCCGAGAGCATGCGCGTGCTTGCTCCCAAGCTCGTTCACTTGATTTACAAAGATACGCCGCTGAGCGACGCCGTCGCCGACTTTTGCAAGAAGAGCGGCTACAGCATTCAATTGCACGATCCGGACGGCAAACTCGGAGAACGCAAGATCACACTCGATACCGGCGAGACCACGTTCTGGCACGCTTTCGCCCTGTTCTGCGAGAAGGCAGGGGTGTCGGAAGCGAGTCGGGAAGATCGGATACCAGCGCCGCAACTGCTCGGCGCTCCGGGCGCTCAAGCCGTCATCCTCCGTCCCGGCCGCGGCTGGGCACCCGGCGTCCCTGGCCAGTGGCTTCTCAAAGACGGCAAGGCCCCCCAAAGACCTACAGACGACCGCAGCGCTGCCCGCATCCGTGTTTTGAGCCAGTCGGACCTGTTCGGCAAGGCCCCCGAAGGCGAGATCCTTCTGGCGTTGGAGGTATCCTTGGAGCCAAAGTTGCAATGGCAAATCTTCCAATCGGTCCACCTTAAGAAGGCGGTGGATGACCGCAACCAAAAGTTGATGCAAGTGGTCCCCCAAGTGGAAGGAGCCGCCAGTGAGCCGCTGGGTTTACCCCGGCAGCTCGCCCGAGGGGGGAGTGAGCCGTTCCTGGCCCGTCCGAGAGTAGAGTGGAGTGGAATGGGCCAGGTCATTCCTATTCAGCTCAAGAAAGGGGCCAAGGAGGCCCAAGCGCTCAAGGAACTGTCCGGCGTCCTTACGGCGCAACTGCTTACCCAACCGCAACCTTTGATGGTGGCTGACTCGTTGGATCAAGCCGTCGGCAAGACGTTTAAAGGCGATGGGGACGGCTCGATCAAAATCCTGAGCGTTCAAGCGGAAAAAGAACAGACGACCATTCGGCTGATGCTGGAGCAACCGTCGTATGACAAGGTAGTGCCGCTCCAGCCCAATGTACTTGCCGGTATGGCCCCTCAAGGCGCTGCGCCGCTTCAAGGTGTCAAGAGCGCGATCCACCACGGTTTCATGGATTCTTTCAATGGATTGAGCATTCAGGACGACAAAGGCAACATGCTCCCCCTCGATGTGAGACAGGCGGGCATGCGGATGAACTTCGTGCAGCAAGGCAACGGCGTACCCAAGCAAATCCTGACCTGCACTCTCGTCGGCCTACACGGTAAAAGCCGGCCTGCCAAAGTAGTCTATCTCGGCCGCAAACGGGTGACGGTCGAAATTCCGTTCGCCTTCAAAGACGTGCCTCTTCCGTGAAGACCCCAAGGCTTGGCGAGGGATGAAATCCCGTATTACCGCAAATCGCGCTTCCAGCATCGCACGGTTGCTGTCACTTCCTCCGGCGTCATGCGGTCGAGGTCGAGTTCCCGCAGCGCTTGCAGGATGGGGTCTTGCATGTTGGCGAACAAGCTGCGCTGCACGGAGCGCGGACGGCGGAGCCGACCGGGCCGCTCCGGCGTTTCGAGATGATGGCGTTCCAATTCGGCCAGCACCTCCCGGGCGCGGGCCAGCACTTCCTCCGGCACGCCGGCCCGTTGCGCCACATGGATGCCGTAGCTTTTGTCGGCGCTGCCCGCCACAATCTTGTGTAAGAACACGATGCCGTCCGGACCTTCCTGCACCAAAGCATTGTAATTGCGGAGGCCGGACAGACTCTCAGCCAGTTGGGCCAATTCGTGATAGTGCGTGGCGAACAACGTACGGCAGCCGATGCGGTCGTGCAGATATTCCGTGATGCTCCAGGCCAACGACACGCCGTCATAGGTACTGGTGCCGCGGCCGATCTCATCGAGAATGACCAAGCTGCGCGGCGTAGCGTTGTTGAGGATGTTGGCCGCCTCGGTCATCTCGACCATGAACGTGCTTTGCGCGCGGTTCAGCTCGTCGCTGGCGCCGACGCGCGTGAAGATGCGATCGACCAAGCCGATCTGCGCCGCGCGGGCCGGCACAAAGCTGCCCATCTGGGCCATCAGCGTTAATAGGGCCGCCTGGCGCAGATAGACCGATTTTCCGCCCATATTCGGTCCGGTAACGAGTAACAAGGACCCGTGCTCCGGCCCCATCGTGGTATCATTGGGGACGAACGTGCCCGGCGGCAACGTTTGCTCCAAAACCGGATGTCGGCCATCTTCGATGAGGAGCACCGGCTCGTCGGTCAGCGTCGGACGGCAATAATTGCGTTCGGCGGCCAATTCAGCCAGCGCGGCCAGTACGTCGAGTGTGGCCAGCACTTCCGCCGTCTGGAGCAACCGAGGGGTCTGCTCAGCCACGCGCTCGCGCAGCTGCACAAACAGTTCGTACTCCAACTGCTGGATTCGCTCTTCGGCGCTTAGCACCTTCTCGGCCATTGCCGATAATTCGGCGGTGATGTAGCGATTGGCGTTCTTGAGCGAACGGTGCAGATGATATTCGGGCGGCACCTTGCTACGATGGGTATGCGTCACTTCGAGGTAATAACCGTAGCCTTCAGTGAAGCCGACTTTCAAGCTGGCGATGCCGGTGCGCAACGCTTCTTTGGCGGCGAAATCGGTCATCCATTTCTTGCCGGAGGAGCGAAGATCATGCAACTCCTTGAGTTCGGCGTTAGCTTCCTTCCGGATGACGCCGCCCTCGCGCGGATTGGCCGGCGGATTCGGTGCCAGGGTATTTTCCAACATCTCGCGCAATTCGGGGCACAGTTCCAGGCGCTCTTTCAACTCGCGCAACAGGGCGGAGTCGCCGGCGATCAGGTGTGTCTTGATCTCCGGCAAGAGGGCGAGGGTCCGGCCGACGGCAGCCAAGTCGCGCGGCGAAGCGTGTCCGGTGCTAGTCCGTGTCGTCAACCGCTGCAAATCGGCAATGTTCGCCAAACGCGCTCGAAGATCGTTCCGCAAACCGTGCTTGTGCAACAATTCTTCGACGGCATCCAAACGGGCGGTGATGGCAAGGCGTTCCGCCAAGGGAGCAAGCAACCAATCGTGCAAGAGGCGAGCGCCCATCGGCGTCAGGGTGCGATCGATGGCGGCCAACAGGGAGCCGCTCCGGGCGTTGTCGCGCAGGGTGCGGGTCAGCTCCAGGCTGCGACGCGTCACCTCATCGAGGACCAGAAAACGCTGCTCGGCGTAGGGCCGCAAGCGCGTCAGATGGGCGAGGCTGGCCCTGAGCGTTTCGCGCAGGTACACGAGCAGCGCCCCGGCGGCGGCGAGGCATGGTTGCCGATCGTCGAAGCCGAAACCGGCCAAGGTGGAGACGCCGAAATGGTGACACAACGTCTCCAGCGCCGAGCGGCTGTCGAAAGTCCAATCCGGCCGTAGCGTCAGCGTCAACTGTGGCAGGGCGTCACGGACGCGCTGGAGCAATGCTGCGGTCTCTTCCGTTGACGTCGCCGCGATCAGGCATTCCGAGGGCGCCAGACGCAATATCTCATCGACCAGCCGCGCCGGCAGGACATCGGCAGCCTGGAACAAACCCGTGGACAATTCCACCCAGGCCAATCCCACTGGCGTTCGTCCGCTGGGCGGGACCAAGGCCAATAGATGATTCGACTTTTGTGGATCGAGTAAGTCGTCTTCAGTCAACGTGCCGGGGGTGACGACGCGGACGACTTCGCGACGGATGGGCCGGCCCTTGACGCTGCGCGGATCTTCCATCTGCTCGCAGATGGCGACGCGATGGCCGGCTTGCAGCAATTTGCCCAGGTAACGGTCCAGGGCGTGATAGGGAATGCCCGCCATGGGAATGTCTTTGTCGCGGCGGGTCAGTGTGATACCGAGCAAGCGCGAGCCGACCTCAGCGTCTTCCTCGAAAAGCTCGTAGAAATCTCCATTGCGAAATAAAACTATAGCGCCGGGATGGCGCGCCTTGGCCTCCCGGAATTGTTGCATCATCGGTGTAGACATAGGGAGATTTCCCGTGCGCCGCCGGCCCATGCGCCGCCGGGTTGAACCCGGCGGTACAGGCTCGCCAATGTCGCAGGCGGGTTTCCAGGTACGCTATTTCTTGCCATTGTCGTTACGGCGGAAGACTTTGCTCATGAGCACGCCGTTGCCACGCTGGTTGAAGACCACTTCGGTCATGTAGTGGCGCATCAGCATCAGGCCGCGGCCGCACGGACGTTCGAGGTTCTCGAAGGCGGTGGGATCGGGCACTTCGTTGGGATCAAAGCCGCTGCCGTCGTCGGTGATCTGGACATCAAAGCGATCGGCAAAAATTTGGTAGGAGATGTAGACTTTTTTGGTGCGATCCATCTGATTGCCATGTTTGATGGCGTTGACCAGGGCTTCCTCAAGTGCCAATTTGATGCTGAAAATGTCATGCTCGCTGACGTGGCGAGCCTGGAGATGACGTTCGATCTCCTCTTGAATCCGACGCGCTTCGGCGGGGTCGCTGGAGATGGTGACGTTTGCGGCTACCGCCGGTTGGACATCGCGCGGGTAGTTCATAGTATCGGCTACAGTTAAAGGCACAGAAGGGACCTCCTTGACGCCGGTTGTTTAGCAGTGCGCCGCTAAACGCGCGCTAAAACGCCTGCAACGCTGCTTGTTCTTCTTTCTGAATATTGAAGAACTTATCGAGCCGCGTGATCTCGAAGACCTCGTATATTTGCGGATCGATGTTGCACAGCACCAGGCGTCCGCCCACCGCTTGCAATTTCTTGTTCAGTGTAATCAGTTTACCCAGAGCAGCGCTGGAAAGATACTCCACATTGCCGAAGTTCAGCAGCAGTTTCCGCAAACCATCGTTGTCTACCAAGCTGAACAGCTGATCGCCGATGATCTGGATGTTTTGTTCGTCCAGGATCTTGCGATCAACGAAGTTGACCACGGTGACATCGCCGATCTGTTCGACCTCTAGGCGGCGGCGACGCGGTTGCGAGGACATGGATATCTCCTTGGTTACGAAACGACGCAAGAACAGCAATCCTCTTGATGTTAGACCGCCTATCTCTATTGTCAAGCATTTTCTGGCACGAATAAGCAAATTATTACGAGACGCGAAAGGGATTTGACACCGGACGAGCGGGATTGCGTAATTCCGGCGAGCAGGGTTGCGTTAGGATGGGCGAGCGGAGTTGCGTTAGGATGGGCGAGCGGGGGGTGTGAACCCCCCGGTTGTTCCGGGGGCGAGCGGGGGGTGTGAACCCCCCGGTTGTGCTACCGGGGGAGCACACCACTACATGTGAACATCTGGGCTCAGCGCAAGGCGTGCCATTTGAGAGAGCTATGTTGTTGGAAACACAGAAATTATTCTCAGCGGTACGGAGGTTCTGAACATGGAACGTCCTTCCCCAGATGTCTTGACGCGAATGCCCTTGGCGGAGGCCGTGTTGCTACTGTGGCGCTGGGGGGCTGATGACCAGCGTCTATAGAACGTCTTTGAACAGAGACGGAGACGGTGTTACGAAAAAATTATCTCATTTGCCATGATGGTCCGCCTTCTGGTAGTGCCCATCAAAGCTTTACGCAGGCCAAGCAACCAAACGAACTGACCACCTCGGTGCGGGGCCGCCTAGGACAAGCGGAGCCGCCTGCCCTTTCCACTGAGCATAGCTTTTCTGGCCGCTTGCAGCGAGCGCTTGCGGCCGTTGTATCCCGAGGAGACACGCACGCCGCTGCCCAAACTTGAAGAATATCGCCAAAGCCGACAGCGAGCGAGACAGCCGGCTAAAGCACCTCCATGATGTTCACAGCACTGCCTCGTCTCCCCGCCGTCTGCGCCACAAAGCGCTCTTGTGCCATTGAAGCAGAACGATACGCTGTCAGCATGAACTCGATTCGTCCGCCCTTTGGTCCGCGCATTCTTGGGCTCGATCCGGGTCTGCAAGTTACCGGCTACGCCGTCCTGGAACCGCGTCTTGATTCGCCGCGCATTTGCGAGGCCGGCGTCATCCGCAGTGACCAAGGACGCGAAACAACAGACATGGCTCAACGTCTCCAACATCTGTACGATGGTATAGTCGAAGTTTTGGAGCAATTCCAACCGGGCGTGGTCGTGGTGGAGCAGCTGTTCGCTCATTACGAACATCCGCGGACGGCGATCCTGATGGCGCATGCGCGGGGGGTATTGTTCCTGGCGGCAGGGCAGCGCGGTCTGCCGGTAATCAGCTACAACGCCACGCGCATTAAGAAAACCATCACCGGCAATGGCCGCGCCTCCAAAGAACAGATGCAGCGCACTATTCAGCGCGAGCTGCGTTTGGCGAAACTGCCGGAGCCGCCCGACGTGGCCGACGCCCTTGCCGCCGCCCTGTGCCATTATTATGTCGTTAAACTGCCCGACGGCGGGGATAAACCCTGACGGCGGGGATGAACCCCGCCGCTCGCCGGGGGAGGATGAACCCTGACGGCGGGGACGAACCCCGCCGCTCGCCGGGAGAGCAAACATGATTACCAAAATCACCGGCGTCCTCACGCGCGTCCTCGATGAGGAAGTGCGTCTGCAAGTCGGAGCGCTGGAGTATCAAGTGCTGGTGCCGGAGTTTATTCGCCGCCGCATTCAAGGCAGTGTCGGTCAGGAATTGACCCTGCACACCAGCCATTATTTCGACGGCAATCCTATGCAAGGCCGCGTTGTACCGCGCCTCATCGGTTTCACTAGCGAGGCCGAACTGGATTTCTTCGAGTTGTTCTGCACGGTCGATAAAGTCGGCACGCGCAAGGCGCTGAAGGCGTTGGTACGGCCCATCAAGGAGATCGCCGAGGCCATTCAGCGTCAAGACAGCAAATGGCTGACGACGTTGCCGGGCGTCGGCACTGCCACCGCCGAACAGATCATCGCCACCCTGCGCCGCAAGGTGACGAAATATGCCCTGATGACCGACCGGCGCGACGCAGAGGATCGGCAGCGCGACGCTCCCAGCGCCGGTCCCCCCGTCGTCGATGGCAACGTCATGGAAGACGCCTATCAGGCGTTATTGAGCGTGGGGCACAGCCCCCAGGAGGCGCGGCAGCGCCTCGATAGAGCGTTGGCCGCCGGCAAATCATTCCAGTCGGTCGAAGAGGTGTTATTGGAGATTTATAAGGGAGAGTAAAGCGCTCTACTCGTGAGGTTCCGACATGGCCCGTCAAGCCATTGTTCAATCTAACGGCGATGAGGAATCGCGGCGGCGCGATGCGGCGCTGCGGCCGCGATGGTTGCGCGAAGTGATCGGCCAAAAAGCGATCGTGCAGCGCCTGAGCATCGTCCTCAACGCCTGCAAAAAACTCAAGGAGCCGCTATCGCACATCTTGTTCGACGGCCCGCCGGGCTTGGGTAAGACTACCTTCGCCACCGTCCTGCCCAATGAACTGGGTACGTCTATCCAAATGACCAGCGGCCCAGCGCTATCCAAACCGGCGGACTTGCTGCCGTTTCTCACCAACGTCGAAGAAGGCTCGATCTTGTTCATCGACGAGATCCATCGCATGCCGCGCGTGGTCGAGGAGTTTATCTATCCGGCAATGGAGGATTTCCGCATCGACATTGTGCTTGGGGAAGGCATGAACGCCCGGACGATCAACCTGCGTTTGAAGCCGTTCACCTTGATCGGGGCGACGACGCGCAGCGGCATGTTGTCCGGGCCGATGCGCGACCGTTTCAAGATGCATGAGCACCTGGAGTATTACAGTGTCGAAGAGTTGGCCGAAATCATTCGCATCAACGCCCGCAAACTGCAAACGCCGATCAGCGAGGACGCCGCACTGGAGCTGGCGCGGCGCAGCCGCGGCACCCCGCGCGTGGCCAACGCCCGCCTGTGGTGGGCGCGGCACTATGCCGCCAGCGAGGCCGATGGCCAGATCACGCTAGACGTGGCTCGCGCCGCCTTGGACATGGCCGAGGTCGATCGCGATGGCTTGGATAAACAGGATCGCCGTTATCTCGAATTACTAGTCGGCGTCCACAACGGCGGACCGGCCGGCGTCGAATCGCTGGCCGCCAGCATGACCCTGCCAGTCGATACGCTTAGCGACGAGATCGAACCTTATCTGCTGCGGGAGCAGTTCATTGTTCGGACGCCGCGCGGCCGGATGGCGACGGCGCGGGCCTATCAGGTCTTGGGCCGACCCATGAAGCCTGCCCCGGCGGAGGACCGCCAACCCGGTTTGTTTGATTAAGCAACGTGTTCGGATGCACCCAACTGGGTTCGACTACGGCGATGTCGCACAAACCCAGGGCCGTCTCCCCCATCAATTGCACGAGCACTTTCATCAGGCGCGGCGGCACGCCGCGGATGTCCTCCAGTCCGTAATGCACTTCCTCGACAATGTGGACATCGGGCGGTAACAGTTGATGCAAGCCCTCCAGCGAATGGCGATGCGTGCAAAGGATGACGGTACGTGGCCGCAGACGAACCAGCGTCCGCAAGTCGTCGATGTTCTTGCTGCGGTAACTGCGCAGATCGGCGCGGCGAAGGTAGAAGGCGGCGGAATCGCAGTTGCGCGGATAACAGACCACCGCAGTCGATTTATCGGAACAGAGCCGGCGAACTTCCGCCGGCCGGCCCACGGGCGACCGATAAGCCGCGTACCAGGGCGTGACTACGTGATGCACCAGGGCCAGCACGACGAATGCGACGATCCCACCCGTCCGCAGCGCTAGCAAGGGCGTCCGGCTATGGACCAAGAAATGGCCGAACGCCAGGCACAACATTGGAAATGCCGGCATAATGTAGGTCGGTAGTTTGCACTGCGAAAGCGTGAAGAAGAAAAGGCACCAGCCGCCGGCCAAGAGCAGAAAGCTCCATTCAACGGTGCGCCGCGCCGCACAAGCGGCATCGCTGCTCAGCAGAAAACGCAAAAACGGCGCCAGTAGCAGCGTACCCGGCAACAAACCGATCAGAAGGACGGGAATGTAAAACCAAATGCCATGTTCGTGAGCATACGGAGCGAGGAAGCGGCGGATATTGTGTTCCCAAAGGAAATCGCGCAAGAAGGTCGGGACGCGCTGCGTCATGGCTGCGTACCACGGCAGCGTCACGGCCAGGACCACGAAGAGACAGCCTAGCATTCCGGCTCGGCCAATGCGGCAACCGGAACCGGTCAGCCAGCGTTGCAGCCACAACGGCGGCAGCACCAACACCAGCGCAACGGGGCCTTTGGTAAGTACGCCCAGACCGCACGCCGCCGATGCCACCAGCCACCACCCCCAACACAGCCGGTCGCCACGTACCGCTTCAAATGCACTCAGCAGCGCCATCGTCGTCAAGAACGTCAGCAGGCTATCCATAAGCAGCAGCCGGCCCATGCTTACCCAGCCCGGTGCCAGGGCCAAGGTCAAAGCGCCCCAGAACGCCGCCCGTTCGCCGACAATGCGGCGGCCCAAGACGTAGACGAGCAACACACAGCCATGCACGGCCAAAGCCGGCACCAGCCGCGCCGCCCATACACGGACGCCGAACAGCGCGTAACTGATCTCGATCAACCAGTACAACAGCGGTGGCTTATCGAGATACGGCTCGCTTTGCAGATACGGCACCACCCACTCGCCGCGCTGGAACATCTCGCGGCCAATCTCGGCATAGCGCCCCTCGTCCGGCTCGAAGAGGTGGAAGGACAAGCTCGGATACAAAAGCAGCGCCGGCGCCAAAACCAGCAGAAGCAGCGAGGAAAGACGGCACGGCTCTTTTGTTGGATGCGTACCGCCGCAAAAGAGAACGCGCGACCACACAAACGGAAACCACCCCGCCAAAGAACGTGGCATCTCAAGCGAGGTACTTACGCAATCCCGCTCGTCTGCAATCCGATCGTCCATGATCCGCCCCTCGTTGGAGGAACCTCCCAACCGGCGAAATCATGCCAGAGTTGCAGCGGAGCGTCAATGGAGGTCATGGCAGCGGGAAATCTCAATAGCGGAACTGCAAGCCGAAATTGAGACCTTGTGCCCAGAAATCGGTGCTTTGGAAGGGGAAGCTTGGCCGCGCCGGGCCGATCAGGAGACCGTGGCCGGTCAGAGAGGTCAACTCGGTCGCATTGAGTCCGCGATCGATTTGATCGCCGGCACGCAAAACATTGCTCCAGTACAGGAAAGTATAGCCGAACGTCAAGCGGATATGAGGTGTCAGAGCGTAGCCAAAATTGATGCCGAATTCCGGCACCACGGCGAAATGATCTTGGCCATAGTAGCCTATGTTCGACGGCAGCGCCAATAGCCCTGCGTTGATCGTTCCCCCCTGTCCCAGAGGAGTGGTATACGACGATCGGCCGTCGATGCCGGCATGTTCGACGGAGACGCCCAAGGCCACTTTACCAAGCACATCGATGAAAAAACGTCCCCGGCACCACATCACATCGGCGCCGAGTTGCCCGCCGTAAAACTGATTACTGGTGTGAAAGCGATCCATTGCCGTGGTCCAGAAGGTGGGAGAGAGCGTGAGAGGAGCATAGAAAGTATCATCTTCTTTCAGGCCCAGCGAATCGTGCAAAGCAAGGAAGCGAAAGCCCCCCAGCAAATTGACCTGATAAGAAACGCCGCGGAAGAGCATGCCCCGCAAGTCAGCGTCGGCCCCCCATAAACGGGTCGAGAGGGCCGCCGTAATGGCACCGCTTTGTTGGCCGGGATAGGCCACAAGGAAGGCGTCTTCGTGGCCGGTGTTGACATTAAAGAAAGGCCGGGCCAATACCGGATCGCCGTTCGAGGAGTCGTAGAAACTGGCGGATTGTCCGCCGAGGAAGAAAAAGGTGGCGTCCATGCCGAACGTCTGATCGGGGGTGAACCAGTAGCCGCCGCGAAGCCGAACGCCGGAGCGAACGCGGCTGTTGTAGTCGCCGCCGAACAGCGTTTGGGTGCCCGGTTGGCCGAGGGCGCCTGGCAGAGGATCGTTGGGAGCGCCGCTGGTGATGAGGACGGGCAGGCGATCGCCCTTGGTCCACCACAGAAGGTAATCGACGCCGATCCACCAGCGGGTAGCGAAGCCGTCAAGGGCGGCGTCGGCGAATACCGGCGGCGGCGGCGCGGCTGTCGGCGCCAACGGCGGCGGGCCGGGAGGCGCCGGTTCAATGAGGGCGCGCGGCGGCGGCAGCTGCGGCTTCTGCGGCGCGGCGGAACCAGGGAGGCTCCCGTCTCCACTTCCCGCTGGAGAAAACAGCGCGGGGGCGGGCAGGACAGTTGCACTGCTGTCCGCAGCAGAGGCACGGCCTATAGCCGCCAGCCCAATCACCACGGAAGCAAGTAAAACGTGCTTCACGGCGAATCTTCTCCGTCGAGGTTCCGATAATCCAAGGCGCCGCGGTCGGCAGCGCGCGAAGGATGCGGAATAGCGGGGCCTCATAGCCCAAACGTGAAGAAATGTCGAGAGCAATTTTTCGAAGGAGCCTCTGAATTTGCCTCAGGAGAGGAGGAAGATAAAAAGGCCGCCGGCAATCCCCTCACTGCCGGCGGCCCCCAAAGTCCTCTTCTTCTCCCCAAAGCAGAGGACACTTGTAACCTAGATCACGATTTTAGCGAATGCAAGTGACGGACGATTTTTTGCGGCCGTAGGAAATTCGCGGTCTTTGCCAAAATTTTGGCGACGAGAAAATTTCACGGTCACACCATTACGGCGGCAGCGCAGGCCGGTCCCAATCACCGAGCTGGCGCTGCAATTCATCCCAGGACAGCGAGCGGCGCGGCACGCGGAAGACCTCCTCCGCCAGCATAGCAAGGGTCGTGCGCGTTGCGTGTACGCGATGCACCTCCATCTCCAGACGCCGCAACCAATACGGCACGTCGAGACCGACGCCCATCGGCGTGGCGGTGAATGCTTGCAATTCCTGGCGTAGTCGAGTGAAGCTCGCTTTCGCCCCGGGCTGCCGCGCTTCGCGCATGGCCGGCTCGATCAAGGCGCACAAGCGGTCCAAGGCCAATGGCTTGATGAAACGCTCGCTCAGACGATCGCGGATGGTGTTCAGGCGAATACCACGGAGGCGTTCCAAATGGTCGAGCTGTTCGAGATGGCGGCGGGCCAGATCGCGCGTCATCCGCGTCAACGATTGCTCCCACAAAATGGCGGTCTGGGCGCGGCCATGCCGCGCCAGTACTTCATGGGCCAGCACCAGAGGACGGAAGTGCCAGGCATGCCGTTCATAGGCCACTTTGAGACGCAGGAATTCCAGTAAGACATGAAGGTTCTCGCCATAGTCGGACTGCGTCGTCGTCGTGTTGTAGTCCTTGTATTCTTCGTAGTTTTCGACAACGGCTTGCAGCACGATCTCCAAGCGGCGGATGGCGTCTTCGCGGCGGATGGTACGATCCAGGTCGTCAAGCAAGCGAATCGGCCGCAGCGGATCGGGGGCCTCACGGAGATAATCGAGGTACGCCCCGACGCCGCGATGCAGAATGCCGCGCAGGTTGGCCAACGTCATAAAACGAGCGTGGAACAAGTCGGCGCCATAGCGCTGCACAAACGCTTGTACGGCTCGCCATTCCGATTCGCCGGTCAGCGACTCCAACACCGACAATTGCAACGAACGGCTATGTTCCATCCACAAGTTCAAGAATGGGCCGGTCAGGCGCTCGAGAACGGAGACCAGCACCTCGTCGCTGTCGTAGATGCCCCAGTCCGGGGCGGAGGCGACGACGCTTTCGACAACGGCTTGGTAGGCAGCCTGGAAAAAGTGATTGAATTCGGTGACGCCGCGACCGCGTATCGGTTGGGCCTGTTCCATAGCGCGTGCGGTGCGCAATAAAAAGTAGGTTTCACGGAGCAGGCCCAAGCGCGGCAAATTGGCCAACAGCGCGCGTAGCACGGTCTGGGCGATACGCACCCGCAGAATGGCGCGCGGCGTGCCGCCCTCGGCCAAGGGTGCGAACAAAAGTGGCTCGTTGCGGAACTTGTCGATGAAGGCCGGCAACACCGCCCGCGCCGCAGACGCCTCGCCGGCAAAGAGCGCTTGCTCCAAGCGAACGGCCAACGGCCCCCATGCCGCCTCGGATTCTTCTCGAAGCCCTAACGCGCTTCCGCTCGCCTCGATTGCTCCTTGCAAGGCGCTGACGGCTAACGAAGTGTCCAGGCAGGCGCTGATGGCCGTGAATAGCAATTGTTCTTTGAGTACGCGGCGACGATCGTACTCAACTAGGGAATCATAATCGCCGGTCGGTTCGCGGAGCGGATGCGCATGAATAGCATCGATCAAGGCCAGCAGGCGCTGCCGATTCCTCTGGGCCGTTTTCAGCCACTCGCTCGGCGTTTGTCCCCAGCTTTGCCCGGCCTGCGCCTCTTCGGTCACGGTGCGGGCCGCAATCTGCCACAGCCGGGCCAACGTGGACAGAAAGTACAGCCGTTTCTCCAGCCGCTCGGCTTCCGGCTCCAGATCGAATTCTTCGATCGGCCCACCGTCGGCAACTGCGCCTTCTTCGTTGCCCGTGGTGTCTCGGTAGGTGACGTCCTCGTAGGCGGCGCCGAACAGATCTTCCTCTCCCTCTTCGAGCAACGGCGGGCCGGGCAACTCCAACTCCGGCACTTGCCAATATTCCTCGGCATTGGCCTCCAGGTAATCGAAGAACTTGCCGATCAATTCACGACGTTGCACTGCTTCCGGTGAGCGGGGGCGCGTCAACGCCCCGACAGAACAGCCTTCCTGAGATGCTGACGCACCCCCGCCCACCGGAAGTTTGGCTACCGCCAGCATCCAGCGCAGCGCTAGCGTATGAAAGGACCAGACGTTGTCTTCCAACGGCACCTGTTCGGCTTGACCAAGCCAGCTGCACAGCAGTCCCAGGGCAGAGCGATAGTCGCCCTTGCTCAGCAGGGTGTCGACGACGAGCGCAAAGGCCTTAGGGGAGCGGAAATGTTCTAATTGTTGGCGCCAGAAGGCGAGATCAGCGCTGGCTTCGCCGCGCTGGTGCCAGCGCGCCAGGGCGTTCGCGACGCCGACGGCAGAGGAAACCGCCTCGCCGCCGTGTAGCCGCCGCACATCGCTTACCTCAATAGTGGCGAAACGGTCCCACCAATCGGCCAGCCGCCGCAGGCCGGCCGTCAATGTCCGTACCAATTCGTCATCGCCTGTAGCTGCCGCCTCGCTCATCAACCGTGCGTAGAGGTCGAAAATCTGTTCGACGAGTTGGATCAATTCCTCGACACGTGGATCGCGGATGCTATCTTCGCGGGCCGACGACAGCGGAAAGAGTCCTTGGAAACCGAGGATGTTCCACGGATCGACGAAAGCGCCGCAGGCAATACCGCGATGCAGTAAGCCTTCGATCTCCGGCAGCCGCGCTGCCGCCGCGCGCAATTGTCCCTGTTCCACTTCGACCTGGCCGCTGGTCAAGTGGCTGAGGATTTCGCTCAGAAGCCGCACCGATACGGCGGGGATACGCCGCGCCTCGTCACGGCTGGCTTCGGGATAACCCATCTCGGCGAAGAGCAGTGCCAGGTAGCGCTGCTGCAACTGCATAGCGCGATGCCGGGCCAGATAAGCGTTGAGGTGCTGCCGCGCGCCGCCAAAAGCTTGCCGTGTTGTCGCCAACTCGTCGCGCAAGCGCTGGGCGTGCGGCCCTTCCAGGCGCTTGAGCAAATGTTCATAAAAGAGATCGCGATAGCGTGCAATACGCGGCAGCAGCGTGGCCAATGTGGTCGTGGAATCGTACGCCGTCGGGCCGTAGCCGCTGATGCCGGTGGCCATCAGCAACGTTCCCGCCAGTACGGCCGCTCCTTCCAGCAGCAGTTCCTCGCGTGAAATAGGAGCGCGAGAAGGCGTCGCTTCTTTCGCTCCTGGCTCCTGTCCCCCCGTTCCTTCCGTGATGCGTTCCATCAGGGCGTCGAGCGTGATCTTACGCACGACGTAGCGACGGAAACGGCCCTGGTTGTCCAGATGGTGCGGGTCCCATTCGCCGAAGACGTAATTGGGGCGGCGATTGACGGGATGGCCATGATCGTAGGCCCGCAGATCGACGGCCCATTCGTCGAGCAAATCGAAATCGAACTGCGCCTCAGCCCGCAGGGCCGGATCGGTGTTCTTGAGAATGTCGAGGGCGCGGGCGATGAGATCGTGATACGGCCCGTAAGCCACGCCGGCGCCCTTGAGATACAAGGGCAACGGCCGATGGCGCTCGTGGTCATACGGTTCACCTTGTGGCCGGGTCTCCAAAATGGCGATGGGACGGTGCCCAACGAAATCGTTGAGTCGAGCGACTACCGCGGCGATGAGCGTGTCGGCGTCCTCCTCTCCTGCGGCGCGCTGGGCCAGTACGGCCTCGAAGACCCGTGCCAGGAAGAAAGGACCAAACAGGTCGGCATCGTCCAGATGCGCAAGCAGGTCGGCGTGATGACGGCGATAGGCGGGCAACACGCGCACGGTCAGCGTCAGAACGTCCTCAGCCTGGCTCACATCTCGGAAGGCGGCGCTGCCTTCGGCATGCAGCCGGTGCAGAGCGTCTCTCAGCCAATCGCAAAGCGCCTGCCAGGGCGCAGCTTCGCCGTGCTCGGCGAAGAAGGCGTAGGCGTCGTTGAGCTGCTTCTGCCAGCGCGGATCGGGTCGGCCGTCGGAGAAATTCAGATAGCCCAAGAGCGCCGAGGCGGAGACAATCTTCTCCACTTGTGCGTAACGTTCATCCACCGTTGAGTCCTCTTGTTCCTGGGCATCATTGCCCGTCTCCATGATGCAGCATAGCGACGCAGCGGCAATCTCGCTAGCCGTCTGCAAGCGTTCAGGAGTTTTACTTCCTTGCTCTGCTGAGACTCTGTTATGATTCAAGCATTGGCGGCGGCAACGCACCGTTGGGTACGGGCCGAAGCCTATCGCTGCTAAGGGCTAACGGACAAAACTCCCTCCCCCCTTGTGGGGGAGGGCTGGGGTGGGGGGGGTAAGTACAATGCAGACAAGGAGTTCTAGCCCCCCACCCTAACCCTCCCCCACAGGGTG
>Ga0078972_1005988_pt1 | contig 29766 bp, 27 predicted proteins | sample YelNatPaOPGAMG01_FD_67568 | JGI IMG/M metagenome (GOLD analysis project Ga0078972, IMG submission 67568) | Hot spring thermophilic microbial communities from Obsidian Pool, Yellowstone National Park, USA - OP-RAMG-01 (SPADES assembly) (version 2) | ecosystem: Environmental > Aquatic > Thermal... | reverse complement strand
AAGGTATCACTAATGTGTTCCCTGAAACCTGTCCAGGGTCTGCTGGAGAGAGCGCGAGCTTGAAGGGCTTCCCGTTGTCGTCGTAGCCTGTGACCACAATGCCCGCTAAAGGCTTGTTTCCAACGTTCTTGATTGAGACGCTCAGGAGGGCCTTATCTCCAGCCTTCACAAGGTCAACTGAGACAGCCTGAACCTTCAAGTTCGCTCCGAAAATCCCCGTCCATCCTGACACAATTCCGTACACTACTAAACCTGCAGAAACCACGATGGCTATGAGGATCAGGGTCGCCAAAAAAGGGCTAACAGCTCTTCTAACGTTCAAGTCGGTCTCCGTTGGTATTAAGCGCCTCAACCTAAAAATCAACCTTGCGAAAAGCCTGCTGGTTCAGCCGAGGATAAGGCCGTCCGGCAACTTCTGGAAAACTGAAGTTTGGCAGTTGAAGCTTCAGGGCTTCGTCAGCGGTCAGCCGCCGATCCGGCCGCTCAAGTAACGGCATAAGCTTCGGTCGACGTAAACCTAAAAATCAAGCCTGTGAAGAACGACTAGGTTTTTCCCTCTCCCTGTAGATTTGGAGGACTTTCCCGCTTTCATCCCGCCTCAGGATCCAGCCGCCTTCAGCGACGCCTAACTTTTCCATGAGCGTGCGCAGCGCCTCGATGGTTTCACGTTTCTCATAAAGCATCCTTATCAGCGAAGGCAACATCTTCCTCGCCAGAAAATAACTCATAATCCAGGCGATAACAGTTCCAAAAACAACCCCTAAAAGCTATGGAGAACGCGTTTAGAAGGAATTCGAGCGCCGACATTTCCCTCAAGGCTTTCGCATTGTAGACTTAAAAAGAAAACGCATGGTCGTACATTGAACGCTGCTGGCATCCATTGAGGCTTTGCTTATGGGCGCCTCAGCTTTGCGTCTATCTGCTCCTTCACTTTCTCGGGGTTTCTAACTCCTTTGAACAGGACGCCCGTGAACACTGTGCCAGCCGTGTCAAACCTCACGTCGCCGAAGCCGAAAACTCTTCCGACGACGTCCTGCTCCACGACAACGTTCGTCACCTTGTCCAGCGGCGCCTCGTCAACCTTAACGGCCACGAAGCGGTACTCCCTGCGCACGCATTTATCCGTGACAACGTAGCTGTTCGCCTGAGCTCTGATGAACGCCGTTAGGACAAGAATGGCGCCGCAGACAACGCCTAACGCCGAAAGCCAAGCTATCACCGAAAGCGGCGTTGCAAAGAGAACGATTGAGATTGCCACGAGCAGCGCTCCCCCTACAAGGGCGTCGTAGAACGCTAGAACCGTCGGCTTCCCAGACCAGACGACGCTTTCTCCGCTCAAAACCTTCATCTCCACCTGCTAAACTCTCCAGAGCTTAAAAGTTGCGGCTATGAGCGTCTTCCCTCAGACGCCTCAATTGCTAGGTTCCTCACGGCCGCGTAGAGGTGGATGAAGCCGAGCAGGCCGAAGCCGGCTGCTAAACAGGCCGCAGTGGAACGGACTCCGATGGTTCCAGCGACTGCCGGGGCGCCGACGAAGGATATTAGGAGTCCAGCCGGGATCTCCACCGTGAAGGCGAAAGCCAAAACGGCCTTTTTGAAGCCGAGCTCCATGTTCAGCCTCTTAAACGTGGCGCTTAGCTCCCTGCTCTCGAACTTGCCCGGGTCGTCCGTGTAGAAGCGCCACGTAGTGTAAACGTCGAAAGCGAGACTGAAAAGCCAAAATATGAGGAAGGCTGAACCAGCAAGCTCGAAAATGAAAGACAGGCACAGCAGGATTGGTAAGCCGAAGCCTACAAGCGCAACCGCTATGCCTATTTTCAGGACTTTAAGGAAGCGCCTAGTCCTCACTGCGTCTGGCAAGGTTTATGCCGGCCCAAATCAAGCCTAAGACCATCAACACAACGCCGAGGTATGTAATTAAAGTCAGAAGCTTGGAGACCATGGACGCAAGGGCTGAAGGCATGTTGCTTCCCGGATTGTCCACGTCCACGCCGGTAATCCATGTTGCGAGGGGCTTCGCGACCGCCATGATTATGCCGGCCATTATGCATGACGCCACTCCAGCGTAGCCTACTGAAACCTCCTCCTCCCTTCTAGCCCTCATCAGCGCTATCGCCGTAAACAATGGGCTAAGCTGTTCCTGTGCAGCCAGCAACACGGCTTCCTTAAGCCTGTTTGCAAACCTTCTTATCCTTTTGAACCTCGCCACCCGTTCTCACCGATAGCTTTCCGCGTGAGAACTTAAAAAGGGGGTTTTGAGCGTTTGTTCCAGAGGCTGACTTTGACCTTCACAACTTTCCCTTCGACGAACTTCAGGAACCTCGCTGCAAGCTCAGCCCATGTTTGGCTGTTGTTCTTAAGCACGATGTGGATGTTTCCCTCGCCATCCAACCCACCGTAGACGACCTTCCCAACAATCATATAGAAATCCTCTTCCAAACAACCACCCGAAAGCCTAAACCTTGAAGCGTTAAAAGTTCAGCCCGGCTAGGAGGCACACCGCCTGGAGGGCCATGTTGCCAAAGGGGGTTAAGGCCAAACCCGCAGCCAGGAAGACGATCATCGGCAGCGTCGGCGAGGCGAGCACACCTTCGGCGTACAGTTCCCTGTGCTCAACCATCTGCCTCGTTATTGCAGCCACGTCCGCTTCGGCCTTAACAAAGTAAACTGGGGTCCTGACGAGCCTTCCATTATTTTCCACGAGCTTCTCGGCTGGAAAGTAGTGGAGTCCTGACGTGAGCGTTTCAAGGCTGACTCTCCTAGCAGTGAACATGAACGCAACTATCCCCCAGAAGTCCGCCTCAACATCCCTGAACGGGTTTCTCCCCCTCAACACGTCGGCGACGTTTAAGGCGAAGACGGTGAGGGGCCAGGCGAGGCTCAACAGCGCAGCGTTGCAGAGGGCTGCAAGGAAAGGCAGCGGCAATGGATCCTTCAGAAGCGGCAACCCTTCCGGGTAGGCTGGGATTGTTAAGCCGAGGAAGAGAAGCGCAAGCGCATCTGCGCCTCCGAAAAGTCCGAGGCGGGAGAGAAGCGCCGCAAGGCAGGCTGACAAGCCTGCTGAAAGGAGAAGCGCAGTAACAGGAAACCCGCCTGTCAAGGTTTCAAAGAGGCTTAAAGCTAAGCCAGCTGGATAGCCTATAAGCCAGACGAGGTCTGAAACCTCGCGTGTCTTAACGTCGCTGTAAGACGCGTATGCCAGAACTGCAAGCGCTAAAGCGTAGCCGAGCAACCGAATCCCTCCGCGAAAATTGGCTTGCGCGTCAACTTGAGGCGGGCGCGTTCAGCCTCCTCTTTTCAGTCCAGCGTTTAAGGCACTTCGGACATTCATAAAGGCTGACGTGGAAGGTTGCTCCTCCCCTCTTCGGCTTGACATCCCAGCTTTTAACGGGCATATGGACGATTGCGCCGCACTTTGGGCATTTCGCGGTGTCCGCCAAACCCTAAACCTCAAAGCTTTCAGCGTCAAAACTTTAAAATCGACTGGGCCCCATGACTTTCATTTTTAAGTTTTCACGCGCCAAGCGTTCGGGAAAACCGTATGAAGACATTCAGAAAGCGTTCGAGGAGAGCCATAAGCCCGCTGATCGCTACAATAATTCTCATTGCGATCTGTGTTGCAGGAGGCCTGCTCGTTTACACAGTATTCTTCAGCACAGCTGGAACAATGATCTCAAAAGGACAGCTGACAGTGGACGCGATCGACCTAGTAAAAGCTACTGACGGGACAACCTTCTCAATAACGGTCAAGAACTCAGGCAACAAACCGCTCAATGCTACTAACGCTCTCACAATAAAATTGGGCGGCGAAACTGCTGCATGGGATGTCACTGCCAACGCGAAGAATCTCCAGCCTGGACAATCAGTCTCCTACGTCAACAACAACCTCACAGGAAATTATGTTGTCGGCAACGTTTACACCGTGGTCATTCAGGCTACGTTCAGCGACGGCAGCACCTTCTCCACCACAACTTCTGTACAATGCAGAAGCGGTTAGGTGATTGTCAATGAAGCCGTTTACACGTAGAAAAGCCATAAGCCCGCTGATCGCTACAATAATTCTCATTGCGATCTGTGTTGCAGGAGGCCTGCTCGTTTACACGACGTTCTTCAGCACAGCTGGAACAATGATCTCAAAAGGACAGCTGACAGTGGACGCGATCGATCTGGTGAAGCAAACGGACGGAGCAGCAACCTTCACAATAACAATCAAGAACTCAGGGAATAAGCCGATAACAACTGCACATTGCTTAAACGTCACGCTTAAAGGCACTGAGTATGAGGTGTTTCCCTCCGGCGGCAACCTTCAGCCCGGTCAAAGCACATCTTTCCTCCAAACCTTTAGTGCTCCGGCTGGCTTCGTAGTCGGCAACGCTTACACCGTTATCATCAAAGCCAAGTTCGACGACGGAAGCACGTTCACCACAACCACATCCGTCCCGTGTAGAAGCGGTTAAGCGCACTATCCTTTCCAAAGGCTCTTAAAACTCCCTCTTTTTTTGTTTCTTCCTCAACCTTCATTTTAAAGTTCTTACGCGCAAACGCTAGCGGTGAAGCGTGAAATGCGTCTGAGAAGGAAGGCATTTGGCAGGAAAGCTGTGAGCCCACTGCTAGCCACCATAATCCTCATAGCCATAACGGTTGCTGCAGGCCTAGTCATATACAACCTGTTCTTCAGCACAGCCGGAACCATAAGCTCTCAGCTAAACATACAGATAGTCTCAATAGACCTGGCGAGAACGTCGTCAACAGGCTTGTTTTCCGCCACAATAAAGAACTCAGGCAACAAACCCATAAATGGCATCACGGTAACCGTCTATCTTGACTCAGGAACCGCTTTGCTTTCAGGTTCAGGCCTTACCCTGCAGCCAGGTCAAGTTTGGAGTAATTCAACCACCTTCACAGCTACTTCGGCCACAGTGGGACGATCCTACCCTGTAACGATTAGCGTATCAGCGTCCGACGGCAGCAAGCTCGACAAGTCGCTGACGGTGACCTGTACCGGTTAGCGAGGTGATGTGTGAATGAATGTTGCGAAAAGCAGAAAAGCCGTAAGCCCGTTGCTGGCGACAATAATCCTCATAGCTATAACGGTCGCTGCAGGCCTAGTCATATACAACCTGTTCTTCAGCTCAGTCGGAACCATGAGCTCTACCTTGCAAGTCGACATCATTTCATGCGACCTCGTTAAAACTGCCTCACCGTCGAAAGTGCTCCTCTCCATAACAGTGAAAAACACAGGCAACAGGCCGATAACGACCTGTAAAGTGTCCATATGGGACAACACCCCAACAGAGAAACCAGCAACAGGAGGAGGGGAGATCTTAACGGCGTCTCTGAACCCGGGTGCGTTTGCCTCATATAGCTTTACTGATACCAACATAGGGACAAGTTTTGACGTCGGCAAAAGCTATCCCGTGAAAATTAAGGCAGGCGACGGCACCAGCACCTTCGAAAAGACCATTACAATATACTGTTCGGGCTGACACCCCTTTTCCTGCTTTTTGCTCCGTACCCTTCATTTTAAAGTGTTCGCTCTAACTTTTTCCGGTGAGCTTGTGAGCAGGCTGTTTGTTCGAAGGCGTGCTGTAAGCGAGATTGTAGGCGCCGTTCTCATAGCCATGATAACGATAGTGATGTCTGCTGCATACGTCATGGCCGGAAGGAGCACGGCGCAGAGCCAGGCGCTCAGCATGGTTGACCTGATTAGAGCAGCTGAGAGGGAGCAACGTCAGCTCCTGAGCTTGACCTACGCCTACAAGAACGGGAGCAATCTGTGCCTCTACATTTACAACTACGGGTCTGAGGCTTCAACTCCCGACAAGCTCTACATCAGTGGTTCAGCATGCTCGTATAGCATTCAAGAGTATGGAGTTGGTAATGGATGCATAGACCCCAAGGAGCTTGTTATGTTGAATGCTACGATAGGTTCGCTCCCCTCGCAGTTCGACGCCGTTTTCACCACGAAGGAGGGAGGCATGTTCACATGGCGAATAAACGTTTAAGGCAGAGAACGGGAACGGTGGCCGTAGGCGCCATAGCCATCATAGTCGTTTTCATGATCGTTCTGACATGTATAGGCATCGTCGTTATGGAGTCAAACCAATACAACACGGGTGTGAAATATGCCAACGAGGCTGTGGCGACCAAGGCTAAGGAAAGCCTCGCCGTCGTCCAGGCGAGTAGCACGCTTGTAAACATCACAAACGAAGGCTCAACTCCAGTTGTGATCATAGGGTTTTACCTCGTCAACCCAGCGGACAACAGCACAAACTACGTTCCGCTTTCAATCACGGTTCCGCTCCTCTCGTCACTCCCCATAATGCTTCCCCAACCCATCCCTGAAAACTGGTCAGTCGGCGTTGTAACCTCTCTTGGAAACGTCTTCTGGGAAGAAACGCCTGTTCAAGGCGGAGCCGTCCCGCCCGGACAGCCTGTCTACATCACCTTCGCCGCTCAAGGACTGAGTTCAGACGCGTCAGGAACCGTTTTAACAGTCGATGGGTCCGCTTACACTTACAGCCAGCTTCCAAAAACCTTCCAGTGGGTTTCAAACTCAACACACAGCTTCTCGTGGAGCTCTCCTGTTAGCGGAAGCTCAGGAGTCAGGTACGTTTGGGCTTCCACAAGCGGCTTGTCAACAAAGCAGTCTGACAGCTCCTTCACAGTGAACACGAACGGCTACGTCATAGCCACGTACAGGACCCAGTACAGCCTAACGATGAACGTTAACCCCTCAGGCGGCGGCACTACGAACCCTGCGCCTGGAACCTACTGGTACGACCCCGGCTCAACCGTTCAAATATCGGCTGCAGCGTCGTCTGACTACGTGTTCAGCAGCTGGACTGGTTCAGGTTCGGGCTCTTACTCGGGAACGGCAACCCCCGCCTCTGTAACTGTGAACGGATCGATAACTGAAACGGCGAACTTTGCGCCTTTACCCGTGACTGTCACCTTCACGGTTTCCGGCCTGAGCTCAGACGCTTCCGGCACGGTTTTAACCGTCGACGGCTCGGGTTACTCTTACATCCAGCTCCCGATAAGCTTCACTTGGACTATCGGCTCATCTCACAGCTTCACGTGGTCCGACCCGATAAGCGCTGGGTCAGGCAAGCAGTACGCTTGGGTTTCAACAAGCGGCCTCTCAACGGCTAAAAGCGGAACAATGACCGTTCCTTCCGGAGGCGGCACGGTCTCAGCCACCTACAAGACCCAGTATTATCTCACCGTTTCCTCTGCTTACGATTCTCCAACGCCTACGAGCGGCTGGTTTGACGCTGGAACAAGCGTAACCGCGTCTGTGTCTTCGCCGGTTTCAGGCGGATCCGGCGTTCAGTACGTCTGCACAGGCTGGTCTGGGTCTGGAAGCGCCCCATCATCGGGCACGGGCACAAGCGTAACGTTCACCATAAACGCCCCTTCAAGCATAACTTGGAACTGGAAGACCCAGTACTACTTGACAATGCAGGCTAGCCCAAGCGGAGGCGGCTCGGTCTCGCCTAGCTCGGGCTGGTATGATTCAGGATCATCCGTTCCAATTTCAGCCTCAGCCGCCTCAGGCTACGTGTTCAGCAGCTGGACTGGTTCAGGTTCAGGGTCGTACAGTGGAACAGCTAACCCTGCCACCATAACGATGAACGGACCGATAACTGAAACCGCCGTTTTCAGTTTGCGTCCGTGGCTGACCGGCTGGAGCTACAGGCGCCCCATAACGATAACAAGCACGCTGAGCCTCAGCAACTATCAAATCCTCATCCAAGTGGACACGGCATCGCTCATATCCGCTGGCAAAATGCGGTCGGACGGAGGGGACATAAGGTTCACGGACTCAGACGGTGTGACGCTTCTGAGCTATTGGATTGAGCCCGGCACGATCAACACGGCAAACACGAGGATATGGGTTAAAGCGCCTTCCATACCAAGTGGGACAAAGACCGCATACGTCTACTATGGGAACCCAAGTGCAACCAGTCAAAGCAACGGCGACAATACTTTTCTGCTCTTTGATGATTTTCTTGGGACAACCTTAAACACGAGCAAGTGGGGCGTAAGCTATTTTGCAGATCCTAATTATGGCGCGGGTACTGCGTCTTATTCGGTTGCGAATGGCGAGCTGGTCCTTTACGCTCCGGCGGGAAGTTACCGAGCCATTGTTGTTACTTCACTACAGACCTTTGGCCAATCTGAAATTAGGATGAAAGTTTACCCCTCTAGATTTGCCACTTATAACGATGTTTACCTTTGGGGTGCAGTTTATTCTTTATCAGACTTTGGAACGCATTTATGGGATAGAGGATACGCTTGGGATGTTGACGATTACAACAATCATAGATTTGAATACTACTCATCTTCACTTTCATATGTGAGTGCGTTCATAGACACGAATTACCATGTGTACTTCGCTAAGTATATTCCCGGTTCCCAGATTGTTAAGGGATATGACACAACTACTGAGAGCACAATAACAACGAATATTCCGAACACTGCAAATAACGCCGTTTTCTTTGAGTGCGGAGCCCCACATTGCTGTTCTAGCACCGATCAATATTTACACATAGACTGGGTTTTCGTGAAGAACTACGCTTCCTCCGAACCATCTGTAGCTTTGGGAAGCGAAGAGACGTAACTGTCGCTGTTGGTGAAAGCATGTTGAAAGCGGCAGACTGTGGGTCTGACCCGTCAGCCACTCCGCGACTGAAGTCGGGAGTTTCCTTGGGTGTTTTTTATGAGCCGTAGAGAATGATGCTGATCGCCTCCCGTCTTCTCATGCCTCACATTTTAAAGCTTTCAGCTTAAAGCCTTCTGGTGTCTAATTGGGTAAGCTTCTAAAGGGCAGGTTTGCGGTCAGCTCGATAATTGCAGTTTTAATAGCCATTTTGCTCATCAGCACTTTCACAGCCGCGCTTCTCTACATTTCTACAACTCAGACGCAGTCCGCAAAAACAGGAACTGAGACGACTGGCGAAATCTCTGAGAAGCTGAGGGAGAACCTTAAAGCAGCTCTCTTGAGCTACAACCCCAACACCGGAACCGCCACTTTAAACGTCAACAACACAGGCGAAGTCCCATTGGCAATATCCTACGTACTTCTCGTAAACCCTAATGGCGCCCTCAACCCGATCCCAGTCCAAGATCCAAGCAACCCCGGGCAACCCGTGAGGATAATTCCGCTTGAAAGCAAAACTTTCAACGTTAACATTACGTTGACCGGCGACGTAAGCAGGCTCGGCCTCCAAACTGAGCGTGGAAACGTCTTTCCAGTTGTGGTTTCAGGCGCAGTTACGCAGCAAGCTTACACAGTCACCTTCTACATTCTGGACTCCGCTGGAAGCGCGGTTAGCGGCGCCACAATAGTTTTCAACGGAGTAAGCTACTCGCATGGCCAGTCAACAAGCGCTGCAGCCGGCTCGTACCTGCTTTCAACAGGCACGATTCCAAGCGGCTACAGCTTCAGCCAATGGGAGGCGGGCGGAGGCGTAACTGCAGCTGCCACATCTACTTCAACCGCGGCAACCGTGAGCGGAAGCGGCTCAATAACGATGAGGTTGTCTGCCACAGCACAGACCGCAACAATCACATTCTCCGCAAGCGGGTTAAGCTCAGACGCCTCCGGCACGGTTTTAACCGTCGACGGCTCGGGTTACTCTTACATCCAGCTCCCGATAAGCTTCACTTGGACTATCGGCTCATCTCACAGCTTCACGTGGTCCGACCCGATAAGCGCTGGGTCAGGCAAGCAGTACGCTTGGGTTTCAACAAGCGGCCTCTCAACGGCTAAAAGCGGAACAATGACCGTTCCTTCCGGAGGCGGCACGGTCTCAGCCACCTACAAGACCCAGTACTACTTGACAATGCAGGCTAGCCCAAGCGGAGGCGGCTCGGTCTCGCCTAGCTCGGGCTGGTATGATTCAGGATCATCCGTTCCAATTTCAGCCTCAGCCGCCTCAGGTTACGCCTTCGAGAGGTGGGTTGGGTCGGGAACCGGCTCCTACTCGGGAACCTCAAGCTCCGCCACCATCACCATGAGTGCCTCGATTACTGAGACCGCCTACTATTACACATTCTCCACATCAGTTTCACCTGCAAGCGGCTCAGCAACGCCTGGAGGTAGCGTAACTGCAACCGTGACGGTTTCGCTCTCAGGAGGCTACAGCTCATCCATAACCGTAAGCCCCTCAGCTTCAGGCCTCCCATCAGGCGCATCAGCCTCCTTCAGCCCAAGCTCAGTGACGATAAGCCCAACCTCAACAACGGCAACGAGCACTATGACCATAACCACGTCAACGTCGACGCCGACTGGCACCTACACCATAACGGTGACTGGATCGGGCGGGGGAGTTTCAAAGTCGACTACGTACACGCTAACGGTCACCGTAGCAACTTACACGGTAAGCCTCTACGTTTATGATGATGCTAGCAATGCTGTAAGCGGCGCAACAATAAACTTCGCCGGGCCAAGCTACTCTCACGGCGGCTCAACGAGCGTAGCTGCAGGCTCCTACTCGCTATCAACAGGAACAATTCCAAGCGGGTACAGGTTTAATAAGTGGGAGACAAGCGGAAGCGTCTCAGTTGCCTCTTCAGCTTCAACCTCAACAACGGCTACTGTTAGCGGAGCAGGCTCGATAACGATGAGGCTTCAGCGCATTGCAACAGTTACTTTTTCAGTTAGTGGCTTAAGCTCGGACGCTTCTGGGACCGTCTTAACGGTTGACGGAGTAAGTTACGCATGTAGCAACTTGCCTGTAACCTTCACATGGGACGTGGGCTCATCCCATAGCTTCACGTGGTCCGATCCAGTCAGCTCAACAACAAGCGGCAAGCGTTACGCTTGGGTTTCAACAAGCGGCCTCTCAACGGCTAAAAGCGGAACAATGACCGTTCCTTCCGGAGGCGGCACGGTCTCAGCCACCTACAAGACTCAGTACACGTTGACCGTTTCAGTAAACCCGCCTGGCGGCGGCACGACTAATCCTGCGCCTGGAACCTACTGGTATGATGATGGAGCTACTGCGAGTCTCTCAGCTACATCTAACTCCGGCTACGTCTTTGACAAATGGACTGGAACCGTAACCTCCACCAGCAGCTCCATTACAGCAACTATCCAAGGCGGTCCTGTCAGCGAAACTGCTAACTTTGTCGCCGCCTTCGACTTCTCAATATCGGCTAACCCGTCAACGCTGACGATTATGCGAACTGGAAGCGGCTCGTCAACGATAACCGTGACGCTTGTCAGTGGGACGTCGACGGTCTCGCTCAGCGCCTCGTCTTCGCCAAGCGGCCTGCAGTTCTCGTTCAGTCCATCAAGCGGCAACCCCACCTTCACAAGCACCCTCACGATAACGGCTCCATCTTCAGTCTCGCTTGGAACATACACGGTAACTGTTACCGGATCGGGAGCAGGGGTCTATAGAAGCATAACCATGACGGTTTACGTCAACGACTTCTCAATATCCATCACTCCGTCCAGCAGCGCAGTCGACAAGCCTTCAAGCGGGAGCACGTCAACCACTGTAACGGCCACGGTTACATCGGTCAGTGGCTCAGCCTCCTCCATGACGGTCAGCCTTTCGGCCTCCGGCGCTCCGTCCGGCGTAACAGTAAGCTTCAGCCCAAGCTCCGTCACGGTTGCCCCCGGGTCAGAGGCAACATCCACGATGACCGTCACCGTTTCGTCCTCAGCCCCCGGCGGCGCGTACAGCCTTGTCGTGACGGGGTCCAGCGACTGCGGCGGAAGCCACAACTCGCCATATACACTGAACATAAGGGTGCCCGTCGTCTTCAAGGCGTATTACCAGCAGTACGGTTCATATCGGAACGCGTATGGATCGGAAACGGTCTTAGTCGTCGACGGCGTAAGCTATTCAGGCGCAACCGCTGGCAACGGCATAACCTTCTACTGGGATGTCGGTTCAACCCACTCCGTCACATGGTACAGCAGCGTTTACCGCGACGAATCCTCCTACTACACTGGCCAGGACACGCGCTACGACTGGAGCTGCTCGACGGGCATATTCACGTCTATGAGCGGATCTCTAACCGTCCCGTCTTCCGGCGGCACCGTAACCGCGTACTACTTGCGGTACATAGCCATCGCGTTCGGCGGCTACAGCGGCGTCTATCCAAGCGGCAGCGGTTCCGTTAGCCCGTCATCCAGCGGCTGGTACCCGGAGGGGCAGCAGATCACCGCCTCAGCCAATTCAGGCTACCAGTTCAATCACTGGCTCATCCAGCAGAACAGCGAGTGGACCAGTGTTAGCAACCCGTTCACCATGAGCGATCCTGGGTATCTCGCCGCAATCTTCTACATACGGTTCTCCGTATGGGTTGTTGACAGCGACGGCTACTCGGTCTCGGGCGCGTCTGTGTACCTCTACACGCTCTCCTCAACACTTTACGCCAGCGGCTCAACGGACTCCTCTGGAACAATCACCTTTACAGTCGAGAGCAACACGTATTATCTGGCCGTCCTGCAGACCACAAGTGTTTTTGGCTACACGACCCACTTCTACAAGTGGTGGGACGGAAGCACTAATCCTGTGAGGCAAATAACGATTGACAGCCCGGTGACACGAATTGCCTACTACAACACTCCCTTAGTTTTCGCCAACTTGAATTCGGGTTACGGAACAAACTGGCTAGGAACGACCGTGGGCTACTGGGCCGATGGCTATGTGAAATCAGTACATGGTTCAGCGAAAAGCGGCGTAACGGTGCAGGCGGACTTCAACCCGAATATATCAGGCGTAACATGCGGCTCCGGAACGGCAACGACGGATTCAAATGGCTACTTTAAGGTGGATGTGTATATTGGTGGCGTTGTTTCAGGCCTGTACCGCGTGCGATATACGACTACTTCTGTGCCTGAAGGTTATGAACCGATAACTGTGACGATCGACCGCTCACCATAAGGACAGTTGAAAACGTCAGCTTTAATTTGCGCAAGCACTACTTTGTTGAGCAGAATGTTCGACGTAATCTTTCCCTCGTTGCTGCTGTTCAGTTCCCTGCTGAGTACGCTATTATACGCTAAGGCGCACGCCAAACTCCTATTGGTTCTCGCACCTATGAAAGTCAGAGCTAGGGATGTTCTGCTCACGATAGGCATGCTCGCAGTCGTCCTAATGTTTTTCGCTTATTCCCCTGAAATGGTTGTGCTGGCCCTTTACTTCTTTCTCCTTTCGCTCCTTCTTTTCGGCGCCGTCCACCTGCTGACCAATAAGTGGTACCTTTCCGTTGCGTTGCCAGCTCTGCTTCTTTGCTCCTACCTGCTCTTTTGGAACGAGCTCGTGACCAGCGTTTTCGCCATAATCGTTGCAATCATGGCATCAATGTACTTAGCCGCCATCTTCAGCTACAGGATGTCCGTGCTCTTCGCCTTCCTCTTGACCGCGCTTGACGTAATCATGGTTTTGGGGCCGCACCCTTACATGATCGCATCCGCCGTTAAAGCGTTGAGCTTGGGGTTGCCGACGTTCGTCGCCGCCCCCACGTTTCCCGCAGTCGGCGTCGTCCGTCTCGGCGTTGGTGACTTCTTGCTCTCAAACCTGCTTGTGGTTGAGTCCTTCCAGAAGCACCAAAAGTGCCGCTTCAGGGGCGCGGCGCTGTGCGCGCTTTCCATAGCTGGGGCGTTTGCCGTCTTCTCGGTCCTCCAGCGCAACTGGGGCATCAGGTTTCTGCCGGCCACCCCTCCGATACTTTGCGGCTGGCTTGCGGCAACGTTCTTGTTAAGCAAAATAGGCTTCCATAGCGGGGGTAAAGATCAAAAGCGGAGCTACAACGACCAGCACGACCCTAAGAAAGCTGAAAGCAGCTATAACCTCAGCTCAAGCAGTATCTGAAAGAGCCACATCAGCCGCCTCAGCAGTGGCTATTCCAAAATACACCGTCATAACATTAAATTCTTGCATTTTTAAGTTCTCGCGCATTTGCTTTCTGGTGTCTAAATGGTGCGTTTAGGAAAGTCGTCAGCGGTTTCAGCGTTTATAACTCTCCTCTTAGCCTTCCAGGTGCTTTCAGCGGCTCAAACATGCTTCGCTAACCCAGGCGTAACCGTTAACCTCTCCCAGACAAGCGGTTCAATAGGCACAACCGTGACCGTCAGCGGAACGCTCGAAAACCCGGGTGCCCAGTTCAAGATCTTCTGGCAGTACATCAAGGACTGGGATGGGCGATACGGCTTCCTGGTGAGCGGATACGCTGAAGGCTTCAACTACACGGCGAACATAACGATTCCGCCAGCAGCCAGAGGCGACCACTACGTGATAGTTGAGGACGAGAAGAACCACGCCACAGGCTACGCAGTTTTCACCGTAACGCCTGAAATTACGGTTCAGCCTGACACAGCTCCAAGCGGCGCCGTCGTAAACGTGAACGGAACGCTCATAAACGGCGAAACCATCGACATAAAGTTCTACGACCCAGCGTCGGGCAGCGAGGACCTCGTCGCACAAGCGGTAACCGACAACGTTACAGGTGAGTTCGCAACAAGCTTCAAGGTTCCTTTGAAGCCTCAGGGCGACTACAGTGTTAGAGCCTACTGGAACGGCTCATTACAGGCTGAAGCTCCGTTCCACGTGGGTTACCAGGGCATGTTCGTTAAGCCTGACAGGGCCCCTTCAGGCGCAACCGCCAACGTTTACGGAGGCTTAGCCATAAACGAGACGCTGATAATAGCCTTCGAAAACTCAACTTGGAGCGTCGACGTAGCAACTGTTCAGACGGACGAGAGCGGTCAGTTCTCAGTCAACGTTACTGTTCCGCAGGCTTCTCCAGGCGACTACAGCGTTGCAGCGCTTAACCCTGTCGGCCGCACGGAAATCGCATCCGTCGCTTTCACCATACTGCCTCCAGCTCAGATAACAGCCGCGTCGGACGCCTCAAACCCGAACGAGGCGTTGCCAGGCTACAGCAAAGTAACCGTTCAAGGCGAGAACTTCATAGCAAACGAAACTGTCGCAGTGTACTTCGAAAGCGCGCCCGTAAAGGTTGCTGAAACAACCGTTACGCAGTACGGAAACTTCAGCGTAACCTTCACCGTCCCATCAAACGCCACGGCCGGAACACACACGATATTTGCCGTTCAAGACCCATACAATGTTTCAGCAAACGCAACCATAATTGTCCACTCGGTCGTCATCGTGCCTTACGCCATGCTCAACTACCCGAACAGCGTTGTGCTCTACGTTCCAGGCGACACTATAGCCTTCTACGTTAACAGCACAACCCCGTTTGAGGTTCCAAGCGAGATAGTGGTCAACGTCTGCGACCCAAGCGGCATCCCCTACATGCCTCAGGGAATCCACATCAATGCCGGAAACGACATAGTCAACGTTAACGGCTTCTATGTTGCGCCGTACGACAGGATAGTCTTCTGGCCTGAAGTGCCGAAGGGCGCTCCGGCGGGCATTTGGACTTGGAACGCAACCTACTACCTGCAACTGTACCCAGGTGTCCAGTTCAACGCTTCAGGAATTTTCGGCGTGATCCCGCAGGCCGACCTAAACTACATACTCCAGAGGCTCAACCAGATAGAGGCAAAGATAGACGGGGTAGCCTACAAGCAGGACCAGCTCTACCTCCTGATACAGGCAAACCAAAACTACGTCATGGCCAGGCTTGACCAGCTTGAAGCCAACCTCGTAAACATAACCCAGCCTGGCTTCGCCGAGGTAAACACGAAACTGGGCGTGATCCAGCTTAAGCTTGACTTGCTCGACACGAAGGTCACAAGCATCCAGGACAACGTCGCAATCATACAGACAAGCCTTGGAACGCTCACGGCAGACGTTTCAGGGTTGAAATCTATGCTCGCACAGGTTAACGCTACGATCGTCGAGGTCAAGGACGGAGTTGCAACCATACAGGCCGGCGTAGGAGAAATCAAGGCTGACATAGCAGCGCTCAACGCTACAGTGGTTGACGTAAAGGGCGGCGTCGCATCCGTCCAGACCGCGATAGGCACGTTGAGCGCTAAGCTGGACGCAGTGAACGCAACCATAGTCGGCGTCGTCACAGACGCGAAAGGCGAGGTTCTAGCAAAAATAGACACGGCCATGGGAACAGTCTACACCAGCCTTGACGAGCTGAAGGCTTCGTTGGCAGGCGCGGAAGCATCAATAACAAACCTAGTAACCAACGCCATAGGCGCGGTTGTAGCGAGGGTAGGCTCTGCGGAAGCATCGATTCTAGCAAGGCTCGACGCCTTAAACGCAACGGTCGTCGGCGTCAAAGACGACTTGGAAGGCGGCTTCGCACAAATGGAAACTATCCTTGGAACGGTGAACGTGAAGCTCGACGAGCTTAAGGCCTTCATTGAAAGCTCAAACGCGAACATAACCCAACTCATAGTTGACTGCAAAGGAGACGTCATCGCGGAGATCGCCGCCGGAAAAGCGGAGCTGAAGGCAAACCTGGACCTTTTGAACGCTTCAGTCGCCTCAGTCCAAGAGGGAGTTGCAACTTTGAACACAGCTGTAGGCGAGTTGAAGGTCAGCCTCGCGGATTTGAGGGCGAACGTGACTCAGCTTATAGTGGACGCTAAAGGCGAAGCTATTGCGGAGATGCAGACGCTGCTTGGACCAGTGAACGCAACGCTTCAGGACATGGGAGGAAAAATAACAGCCATACATGGCAACGTAGCCGACGTGATCATACCTGGCATAGGACAGCTCAAAGTCGCAGTTGCGTCAGCGCAACAGTCCGCTGAGAACGCTTCGGAGGCTGTTTCAGGCTTAAACACACTCATCTACGCCGTGCTAGCGCTCTCCATCGTCGCAGCAGCGCTTTCAGCATTCAACCTCCTCCACATAAGGCGCAGGGAGACCGCAAGCTGAAAGGACAGCTGAAACCGCCTTGACCCCATTTTTCTATTTTTCACGCGTTGAAGCTTCAAGTTTTGAAACCTGAACTCATCTTTTTTGATCCTTTCTTTTTAACTGAAAGACCCCGTTTTTAAGTTTTGACATGCAAACCTTTCGGTGGTGCCTCTGAAGTTTAGGCTGTTCGGCGGGAAGAAGCCCGCCTCAGTTGAGGAGCTGAAGTTTAAAGCTGAACCTCTGGTCGCCACTTTCCAAGGCGAGGCCCTCGAAAAGTACCCTGTGGAGTCCGCATACGTCTTCGTCGCAGACCAGGAAGGGAGGGGCCTCTACCTCGTGGCTGAGCCGGAGCTCACGCTTGAAGAGCAGCGCCTCTACAGCCTCCTCATGGAAAGCCTGTACTACAGCATGAAGCCGGCCGCAAAAGTTGAGGACCCAATGAAGTACGTTGAGGGCTTCGTATGGGAGTCTGCCGAGGATCTCGGCATAGTTGAACCCGTCCAGAAAAGCTTCCAGAAACTGAAGTACTTCATAGCGAGGGACGCTTTCGGCTACGGGCCGCTCCACGTCGCCATGCTTGACCCAGACATAGAGGAGATATCCGTAACAAGCTACGCCGTCCCCGTGGCCGTTATACACAGGCGCTTCACCCAGTACGACTGGCTCCAGACAAACATAGTCTTCGGAAGCGAGGACACTCTCAGAAACTACGTGCAGCGCCTGGCACAGAGAGCCGGAAAGTCCGTTACAGTCGCGATTCCCATGACTGACGCCATGACTAAAGAGGGACACAGGATTGCGGTGACCTTCGCCGACGAAATCACGCTCCCAGGGAGTTCTATATCGATTAGGAAGTTCCCCGAGGCTCCGTTCAGCATGGCCCACCTTCTGAAGTTTAAGACGCTTACTCCGCTCATGGCAGCCTACCTGTGGCTTCAGGTTGAGTACAAGGGCTTCGTCATGGTTATAGGCGCCATGGGGTGCTACGACGCTGAAACTGAAGTGTTGACGAGACGTGGTTGGGTTCCTTTTCCGGAAGCCAGAGAAGACGATGAAATACTGACGATGAACCCGCAGACGAACAGGATGGAATACGTGAAGCCTGTCAGGAAGCTTGTTTACAATTACGGCGGTCCAATGATGCTTTTCGAGGGAAGGGCCGTGGAGTTCTGCGTAACCCCAGACCACAACATGTACGTAAAAGGCAGGCGCGGAGGGTTCAAGTTCAGGAAAGCCTCGGATCTCCGTCTCGACTGGCACTTTAAGAAGGACGGGGTGTGGGAAGGCGAAGAAAAGAAATTCTTCACACTGCCAGGCGCGGATGAGCGCTACCAAAGCTTGGAGATCCCCATGGAACTTTGGCTCCAGTTCTTGGCGTGGTGGCTTTCTGAAGGATGCTTGCGTAAGGATGGAAACACTCATTACCACGTCATCATCACGCAGAAGAAACGCTGCATGGAGCTTGAAGAGGTCCTTAACAAGCTACCGTTCAAATACTGCAAGCGTGAGCAACCCCTCTCTCGGGGAACGTACAACTACGAGATAAACGACAAAAGGCTTTACAGATACTTGTGCCAGTTTGGCCGATCAAAGGAGAAGTTTGTTCCCTCATATGTTAAAGAGCTTTCACCTAGGCTGATCAAAGTTTTCCTCGACGCTTTCCTGCTGGGCGACGGCGGCGTTCACAAGGGACAGCGCATTTTCCGCACCACTTCAAAAAGGCTCGCCGACGACCTTCAAGAGCTCCTGCTTAAAAGCGGCGCAGCCGCCAACGTGCACATCAAAAAAAGCAGGAGACGCACCATCGAAACATTGACGGTTCATGGCGTAAGGAGGCACAGCGTTCAAGAGGGATATGTCTACGAGGTTCGGACAACCAGCGCCGAGCCAGGCTTCAACTATCAGCACAGAAAACCGCAGACAGTTCAATACGCAGGCCAAGTCTACTGTTTTGAACTGCCGAAATACCACCTGATGTACGTTAGGAGGCACGGCAAAGCGTTCTGGTGCGGCAACAGTGGCAAAAGTACAATGCTTAACTGCCTCCTCACCATGATAGACCCTGCGCTTAAGATAAGCACAATCGAGGACGTGCCTGAGCTCAGAATCCCGCACCAGAGCTGGCAGAGGTTCAAGGCCAGGCACACTTACAGCATAACCGAGGCGAAGTACGACGTAGACCTCATGGATCTGGTCAAGCTTTCGCTCAGGTATAGGCCGGACTACATAACCGTAGGCGAGGTCAGAGGCGAGGAGGTAAGAGCTCTTGTGCAGGCCGCAGCTCTTGGACACGGTTGCCTCGCAACAATCCACGGTGAAGGCCCCGAAGCTGCGGTCATACGCATGAAGAGTCCTCCAATGGACGTGCCTGAGGGAAACCTCATGCTGGTATGGAGCTTCGTCCTCTTGGGCCGCGTCAGGATGCCTGACGGAAGCATGGTTAGGCGCGTCCTCGAAATCGCTGAAGTTGAGCCTAAGGACGGCAGGATCGAGCTTAAACGCACGTTCACTTGGAACGCGAGGAACGACACGTTTGCGCCCGACGAAGCTGAAGCCATTGTGGAGCAGAGCTACAGGCTTAAGGCTGTTAAGAGGTTGACGGGATGGACTGACAGCGAGCTGGCTGAGGAGCTGAATAGGAGGGCGGAGTTCCTGGAGAAGACTGTGGAGGAGGGGAAGTTGAGCTACCCTGACTTCGCTGAGGCTGTCAGGCACTTCTATGTGGCTAAAAGGAAGGGGATAAGGTGAAGCTTGGAAGGTTCACCCTATACGTGGACTTCGCAGTTGCAGTAATAATCAGCGCGATCTTCTGCGTCGTGGTCTTCCAGCTTCCAAGCAGCTTCTTCCAGTCGCCGCTGCAGGAGGCATACGCGAAGCTTCTTGCCTCGTTCCTCCTCGGGTTGTCAGTAAGCCTCGCCATATTCATCGCCGTAGATCTAACGCTCGCTCTTCCCGCGGAGAAGCGTCCTCCGATCCTTAAGCGGCTCGTCAGGCCAAAGGTCGCTAAGCCCGCCAAACCAAAGGTTAGGCCGATGGCTGAGGAGCTTCCCTCAAGGTTCGTTTCAAGTCGGAAGCGGCTCAGAGGATTCGCTGAAAGGATGGGTTTAAGCTTTGCAGGCGACATCCTTCAGGCCGGCGAAACCATAAGCCCCTACAGGTTCGCGGCCAAAAACCTCTTCTATGCCTTCATGGCCTTCTTCATTTCAGTTCCCCTCGGGCTTGTTCTGGCGCTACTCGTCCACCCTGCGCTTCTCGCAGTCATGGCCATTCCAGCCGTTCCGCTTGCCTACCCGAAGCTTAAGCTGCGAAGCATGGTCGGCGACAGGAGGCGCGGCTTAGAGGACGAATTGCCTTTCTTCACGGTTTTCGCAAGCATCCTTCAAAACGTGGGGATAAGCCTCTACAACAGCCTCCTCGCCGTGGTGGGGAAAGGCGTCTTCAGGCAGATTGAGAAGGACGCATTGCTTGTTAAACGCGACGTTGAGTTCTTCTTCAAAAGCCCAGTTGAAGCCATTGAGGACGTTGGGAGGTGCCACCCCAACGAGAAGATGCGCACACTCCTGCTCGGCTACACTTCTGAGTGGCGTTCAGGCGGCGACATGAGCGCCTACCTCGACGCTAAGGCGGACGACTACCTTAAGGACATGGAGTTCAGGTGGAAGCAGTACGCTGAACGCGCAAGCGACATAGGCGAGACAACGATAAGCCTCCTCTTCGTCTTTCCAATGATGATACTCATGGCCGCCTTCATCTTTCCAGGCCAAGCTTTAACGATGACAAGCCTCGTGCTCGCAGTTGTTGTGCCGCTTTTAACTGTGGCCGTGTTCGGCTTCGTCCACTCCAGCCAGCCTAAAACCTACAACGTTATAAGAGGTGATGTGAGGGTGGCGCTTGCAGTCGGAGCAATAGGGTTCGCCGTAGCATATCTGGCGCATACTTCAGTTTGGCTCTGTATAGCGGCAAGCCTGGCAGCTGCAACGGCGCTCTACGGAGCAACCGTGGTCCTGCAGATGCGGGAAATAAACGCCATGGAAAAAGCGCTTCCCCAGTTCCTCAGAGACGTGACGGAGTACCGTAAAATGGGATACGACATTGTCAAGGCGATAACAAGGATAGCTGAGGAGAACACTTACAACCCCGTCTTCGACACGCTTTTAAAAAGCGTTGCAAAGCAGCTCAGCTTAGGCGTGAGGATGGTTGAAGTTGACGTCCCCACCCGAAGCTGGCTCACTAAAATGTGCTTCTTCCTCCTAGCACAGGTCGTAGAGTCCGGGGGAGGAACGGCGAAATGCCTTGAAACGCTTGCAAACTTCACAAACCACGTTATACGCGTCAAGCGGGAAACCCGTTCAAGCATGCGCCTCTACCAGCTCCTAAGCCTCTTCACGCCGATAGCCTTAAGCTTCATAACTGCGCTCATGTTCACGCTCCTAACGGCGTTCTCAACAACGCTTCTCCCAGGAGCTGAGGCTGGAGTGCTCGGTGAGATAGCTCAGATACCCCAAACGCTTGTGGACCAGTGCTACCTTCTGGTCATAGCTGCATCGGTATGCGTTGCCATGCTCTCAACCAAGGCCGTTGACCTGACTGCGAAGAACACCCTCTGGATAACCGCGAACCTCGCAATTGCGGCAGGCGGGATAACCTTCTCCTCGCAGATAGCCAGCCTTATGATGAAGCTTATCATAGGAACTTGAACGCGTTTTCCAATCACAGAACGCCGTCAGGGCCGTGAACATCCCGAAAAGCCTTAAGCCTAAGGAGATCGCCTTCATGCCGGTGTGAAAAGTTCTCCGGTTGCCCAGCAGTCAGGGAGCAGTTGGCTCCGCGAGGAGTTTCTCTATCGCGTGGAAGGCTGTTTCGTCAAGTTTCTCGCACGTGAAAGGTATCATAACCCAGCTCTTCGTCAAAACTGCTTGCCCTATTTGCCATAGACCTCCCTCAGTCTGTTCGATCAGCGTCTTCTGGTAGCTGCTCCTTGGCTTAAGCTCAACGTAGCTGTACTCGCCCTTCGCGGTTGAAACCCTCAGCATTCCACGCGTGATCTTCAGCATTTTAGGGTGCAACACGGCGTAGGAGACTTCAACGTCGGGGTGTTTTGGCCTTTCCTCTACGCTTCTCTGAAGCTTAAGCTTGGAAGCGGCGACGCATGCGCTTGTGTGGATGAGCTGCCTGCTGAGCGTAGACCATCTCTGAACCCACTCGGCGTAGAAGGCCTTACGCAGGCCTGTGTAGTCACTGCCTGGAAAGCCCTTCGCCTTCTCAGCCCACCACCTAACCATGGCGGCGAACTCCTCGATAAGCCTCAAAGCCTCCCCGTCAGGCTCGCAGGCGTAAACCTCTGAAAGCGCGAATCCCAACTGAACCACCGAAAAATTTAGCGTGAAACCTTAAAAACAGCCTCAAGTACGCTTCTTCTCCCAAGCTCTTGGGAAGCCGAAAACGGTTGGACCGATGGAGATGCTTTCTATCTCGCCCTTTGCAAGCCTGTCGAGTAGCTGGGGAATCTTCTGCTTTGCCTCCTCTAACGGGAGGACGTATTTCATATAGCCAGACGCTACCCACTCCCTCCTGTCCGGAGGCAGGTAGCAAAGTATGTCGACAACCATGCTTTTATCCGCGTCTTTATCAGCGTATTCCGCCAACATGTCCACCGCAGTATCACGTTTTATAGGCTTAAAAATCGAGCTCATGGAAAGTCCGCTGTCATCCACGCTTTAAAGGTTTCGGCACGCCACTCTTTCGGTGTTTGAAGGATGCGCCTAACCGTCTCAAAGGACTTTTTCCTCCAGTTCGCAAGCAAGACTTGGCTTTCGCCTTTCAGCATAATACGCGAGCTCGTTGAGGACTGTTACGACGAGGACGCAACCCGCGTCATAGTGACTCTGGCCGAAAACTACGCTGTAGTCGAGGACAACGTTGGAATGGACTCTAAGGCGCTTGAAAAGTTCCTAGTCGTTGGAAGCATACACAAGCAGTTTGAGCCTTACTCGCCGAGGTTTAACAGGTCTAGAACAGGCAGGTACGGGACTGGCCGCTTGAGCTTCCTTGCCTTCTTCAAAGCCATGAAGGTTAAAACGAGGAAACGCGGGTTCTCAGCATCAATCCTCGTGGACGAGGAGTGCATTGCGGGTTTGGCTGAAGGCTCCTCCCAGGCTAAGGTTTTAAGCGAGCCTGCGCTTGATAGGGATGGAAGCGAAATATGGCTTCTAAACACGAAGTCAGCGCTAGACGTTAAGAGGGTCGTTAAGGAGCTCAGGGAGCTTCCAATACTCCGCGAGCCATTTTTCGAGGTTTGGGTTAGGATGGGCGAGTTCAAGCCATGGAGCCTTGATGGAGCCGTGAAGGTTGAGCCGCCGGAAATCGTAGGCGACAAAATACCTGTCTCGCTCGAAGGCATAACGGGCGAGATAACGGTTGCAAGCAGGCCGCTGTCTGAGGAGGAGCGTGGAATAGCTGTCCTGCACGGGGGGCACATGGTTACGAGAAGCCTATTCGGCTTCCCGCCTTCCCAGATGAACAGGATAACCGGCTACGTTAGGTGCAACTGGCTCACGGTGCGCTTCGCTGACAAGGCTGGGATAATAGAGGACGAAGCCTATGAAAAGTTCAGGAGCACGGTGAGGAGGTTCATAGCCTCAGAGATTCTGCCGAAAGCCGTGGAGGCTGAAGACCGTCTCTCCTACGGCGAAGTGCAAGCCTTCAAAACCATAGACAAGATCCTCTCAACCGTAGTGTTGGAGGAGGCTACGCCGTGCATTGAAGCCGCCGTTGAAATGCCACAAACTGCAGCACAACCTGAACAACCTGCTCCGCAACCTACCCCGCAGACCGCCGAACAACCTCAAGCTTCCACCGCGCCAGCCGCGACGCCTGTTGTGCCAGTTGCTGAACCGCCCGCTGTGCAGCCTCCGACACAACCTCCCGTCCAGCTTCCCGAGCCGCAGCTGCGCGAACAGCTACCGCCTTTACGGCCCGTGCAGCCTTCACAACCACCGACCGTGCAGCAGTTGCAGCCTGCACAACCTAAGCTTCCGCCGAGGAAGGTCAGCCTTAAGCTGGGCTACCAGGTGCTTCCATACGCCAGCGAGGAGGACGATAGGGAGTACTTCGTCGACGGCAAAACAATTTTCGTGAACAAGAGACACCCTGCATACATGAAGGAGCTCAGCAGAGGCAGGGACTTCCTAATCAGGTATGTCTTGCGCATCGTGGCAAGCGTCTTGGCCGCCGAAAAGCGTCCTCAGCAAACTGAGGCCCTTGAGGAGGCAAACAAGCTCATAGCGGAAGTACTGAAGAGGCTGTAGCGCCAACTATTTTTAAGCGTTGGAGGCTAGGCTTTTCGGGGTCAAAGCTTGGAGGATGAGCCCTGTTGGGTTGAAGTTCGTCCGCTGGCTTCCGGGAAGTTTGAGCTTAGAAACTTCGGAGGCGTCCTCGACTACCTCTACAACACAGGCAAGCCTTTCAGGTTCTTCGCCGTCAACTGTCCAAGCGTGAAGGTTGAAGGTTTGAGGAGCGTCAGGTTCTTCCTTCAGCTTCCAAACGTCGACCTTGCGGACCGCGTTGCAAACGTCCTCCGGACAAGCTTGGATGCGGAGATAATCAAGGGGAGCGAGCCTCCTGCTAGGGTTTACGAACGCTGCGCGGAGTTCGAACTGAGAAACACGTACGCGCTTCCAATATGCAGCCACAATGAGACGCCTTACACGAACCCCGTGGACACGGTTGTCGGCGCTTTAACCCGCGGAGACGCCGCCCTAGAGGTTTTAGCCGTTGAGGACAGGAGGGCGAGGGAAGGGATACTCCGGTACGTCGGGAGGAAAACCGGAAAATCCGCGTCCTTCGCAGACGCCATGGTTGACGCCGCAACTGGAATCCTCGGCGGGTTCTTCGGAGGAAGGCCGAGCACGCCTAAGGATAAACGCCAGCTTGATCCCTTCGTGAAGGAAAGGGTTGACGCGGCAGGCTGGAAGGTCAACAGGAACCTTTTCAGGTGCGAGTTAAGAGCGTACGGCGACAGCGAAACCGTCGAGGCGATAGGCGAAGCCTTTCCATTCGCGTACAACAGGTTGAAGGTGAGCAGGGTTTCTAGGGCAGTTGAGGCTCCCACAAGTGAACTATGCAAGCCGAGGGGGAGGGAGCTTAAAGCTGCGCTTCTAAGCCTTCTTTGGCTCATCCCACTCCTCCTCATACCTTCCGCAACCTTCCTCCTCGGAGTTTTCGACCCCCTGAGGCTTGCAAACGTCGACCTCACCGTAATCATGTTGACGGCTATACCCACAGCCGTTTTATACGCTGTCTTCAGGAGGAGGTCGCTTTTAGTTCTCTGCACGGACGAGCTCAGCCTTATAGTTGGAGTGCCAACTGCCGTAGACAAGCTTCCAGTCGAAACGGGCACAGCTCGGATAACGAGGAAACAGTTCGCCTTCGGAGAGGAGGCTGTGCGAAAAGAACCTTTATCCGCTGAAGCGGAGTCACTATCAGCCAAAAAGCAGGCTTTGCCGCTTGAAGCTGCTGAGATACCTAAGCCTGAGATGCTGCCCATTAAGCCCCTAGAGTTCAAAGGCGTGCTAACGGACCCGCGGACAGGCGAGCCGCTGGCTAACAGGAAGTTCGAAGTCTATGACAAAAGCGGACGGTCGGTTTTCACAAACTTCACAGATGGTGAGGGACGCTTCAAGTTCACCTACGCGCCTGAAAACGGTGAAAAAGCCAAACTGAAAATAAAACCGAGGGGCTATGCCGAGCCAGTCCTAGAGGTTTCAGCCTCCGAGCCTTGACAGCTTCACCAATCCAGCAGAAACCCCAGTTTTGTCCCAAGAGTGGAAGATGCCTTAGGGGGCGCATAGTACCGCTGCTTATTTGACGCGACGGCAACTTTGAAAATCGACGTGCGCGTTAAGGGATTTAAAAGCACAGCGGCTGATATGTCTAGGGGTTTAACATGGCGATCACGCCTGAAGATATAGCTGAAGGTGAGGACGTAGACTTCGAAGAGGTCAAGGAGTACTGGAACGTGTACAAGCTTAAGGACGGGGCAACGCTGAAGGTTAAGCTTGTGCTGATGGGCGTTAAGAGGCTTAAGAAGCACAACCCCGACGGCTCGCCTATATACGTTATCCAATCGCAGAACATAGTCAGAGCAGTTGACGTCCCGAAGGAGCTCTACGCTAAACCTAAGCCTCCGGCGATGAAGCCTGTTTAAATGCGCATATACTAGCGAGAGATCTTGATGGCAGGCTCAAAGTTGTCGATATCCTCCATGCGTAGGCTTTGCAGGAGGGGTGGAGCTAAACGCGTGAGCGATGCGGCTGCTGGAAGGCTGGCGGAAATCTTGGAGCAACTCGGCATGAAGCTGGCGAGGGAAGCCTTTGAGTCCGCAAAGCTTGAAGGCAGAAGGACGGTGAGGCTTGAAGACGTCGACGCTGCAGTAAGAAAAGTGATGGGCAGGAGCCTACTCCTCATCTAGCAGAGCCGAAAACGCATAAACTGAAAGTCTAGTCGCTTCACTCTCCAATTCTAGCGAGCTTCATTATTCCTGCTATGCCTAGGAAGTTGAGCGTGAAGGATATTGGCAGAAACTTTTTGCTCTCCATCTTTTGCGATGCGAGGAAGCTTATGCCTATTTCGTCTGGAAGAGGTGAAGCGATTATGGCGGCGGCCAAGGCTGGGAGGACGATTTTCCTTCCAAACCGGGAGTTGAGCAGCCGCGAGCTTTTGAAGCGTTTTGCGAACTTGTCCAAGTCCACTTTCAACTCCTCCTTTAAGAACGCCTGCAGCTCGGTGAAGAAGCTGTCTCGGAAAAACCTGAATATGACGTAGTCCGCGAACGTGCTTCCCAAGGCCGCCACGGCTGCGACGATCAGCGATGGGACGCTTAGGAAGTGGAAGTAGAACATGGCCGCTGGAACGGTTATGCTGCAAGCGTAGAACATGCCTGCGAGAAGCGCGCCGAAGCCGCCGATCAAGCCGAAGAGGATGATGAGCTTCGTCTTAAACATCATGAGGAAAAGGCAGACTGAAACGAAAGCCACGAGGCTCCTGTACTTTCTAGGGTACTCTAAGGGTTTGCCGTTCCGAACGGCGTCTAGCGTTTTGCGGAGACCATTGCGTCCCATGAGACCCCAGCCTCTGAAATGGAAATGGACGGGAAAGATAAGGTTTTCTACATGCAAGCTAGGATTATAGTGGTTTCGACAAACGCTCCGACGATGAAGATGAAGTAGACTTTTGCCATATTAACAGCGGAAACTCGCCTTTGAAGAGGGTACAGCGTGGCAAGATATAGCCCGCAGGCCTCGACAGCTGCGACCGGAAGCCAAAGGTGGATTATGTTGAGGTTGAAAGCCGACAACCCGCCTCCGACGAAGAGGCTGTTGAGGACTATGAGGACGGCGAAGGCCGCTGAGAAAAGCCTCGCGTGCTCCTTGACCAGAACCTCCCTTCGCCTGAACTTTTCAGGCAGAGCGTCGATTAGAGTGGTGTAGAAGCTCATGCCAGCCGCGACGGCTGTTGCGGCAAGCGAGTTGTGCGCGAAGATTAAAGCGGCCATCCACGATCCCGACCGAAGAATGGTGAAAGCGTTTGAGGTGAACACGTCTGTTTCGAAGCGGACTAAAGCCAAAAAAGCCGCCGTAGCCAGCCCATACGCGACAACCTTCCTCAACACTTCACACCACTAACGTAATGCGCGGAACGGTTAAAAATGAACGGCACGGCGTAGTTTCGGGCTGGCTTTTCGCAGTTGTGCACCAGTAGCGTGTTGAGGAACGTTTTCAAGCCTGTGACTGCACGGTCGCAGAAAGCTTCCACTTTTAACTTAAAACTTGGATGTTTCCCGCTTCTCTAAGCGTTTTCAAGCGAAAAATAAGGCTGGAAAAAGCTCCTTTTTGCGACGTTAAACAAAACTGGGAGCTTTTCTCAATTCTGAATGCTGCTTACAACTTCGGAACGCAACTTTTAAGTCTTCATGTTCAGCTATAGCGGTGCTGGCGTTGAGGCTTAGAGCTTTAAGCCCGCTACTCGCGACCATAATCCTGATAGCCATAGTTCTCTCGGCAGGCCTAGTCGTTTACGGCATGCTTTCAGGCTGGATGAGCACATACAGCTCGACGCTCAGCGTACAGCCAACCTCAGTCGACCTCGTCGTCGCAGGCGACAAAGCCTTGCTAAGCGTAAGCGTCAAGAACACGGGAAACAAGCCTTTAGCAGGAATAGTCGTCACAGGATACGACGACAACGGGAAGCCTTTCAAGCTCGCGCTCTCTCCAGCAGACCCTGGACAGGTTTCAGGGAACACATTAGTGATACCTTTAGGTGTTTCAAACATCGTGCTGGACGCCTCCGGAAACAACAACCACGGCACAATTTATGGCGCTACATGGGTGGACGGCAAAGTTGGCGGCGCTTTAAGCTTTGATGGAGTGGATGATTATGTGGAAGTTCCGGATTCACCGAGCTTAAGATGGGATATGAAACCGTTCACTATTACGTTTTGGGCTAAAGAAACAACTGTGAGAGAGCACGAGTTATTCAGGAGTACAATAACAACTAATGTTGGGTACTGGAGAATTTGGTTTTCAACAGGAACAGGTCCACTTTATTTTTCTACTAGGTCTAGCGACACTAATGAATTGTTGGACTTTTCTGCAGCGGTTAGACCTTCTGGCTGGTTTCACGCTGCTTTAGTGAGAGAAGACCCAATTTGGAAATGGTATTTGAACGGTAATTTAAGTGCAACAACGACTGATACGAGAACAGGAAGAGGTATGGCATTCAAAGGTATTCTAATTGGTGCAAAATTATATACCGCTTACTTTAATGGTCTCATTGACGAAGTCCGCGTTTACAACCGTGCCTTTGACGGCGGCGAAGTTTCCTTCTCGAACGCCAACCCTGGCTTGCCTCCGACCCGCGGACTCGTCGCATGGTACCCGATGGACGAAGGGACAAACGCTCCTTTCAGCTTCACGGCTGGAAGCAGCTACGCGCTTACAATAACGGCTTACTCGCTTGACGGAAGCGTCGCAACGCAGACGTTGACAATCAGAGCTACTGGCTAACGTTGCTTCAAGCATTATTCCGCGACCATCCGACACCCGCCTTTTTAAGCTTTGAAAGCATACGTCTTGGGGCAAATACGTTGTCCAACATTTACACACCTGAAACGCTCGAGCATTACTATAAAATGAGGGGGAAGAAGGCTTCTCCTGGAACAGGGTCTTCTTTGAAGAAGCTCGCAGAGTCCAAGAAGGAAACTGCCAAACCTGAGCCGCAGGGCAGCCTCGTCGCTGATTCCCTCGGCAAAAAAGTCTCCGCCAGGCTTTTAGACGGAAGCACGGTCAGAGGCGAGCTCGTAAAGGCTTCCAAATACGAGCTCCAGCTGAAGACTGAAGGCGGAGAGGAAGTTGTGCTTTTCAAACACGCGGTTGCGTACATTCTCCCCGCGTCTACACTATAGGCTTGCCATAAAGCGTTTCACGCCGGTCAAGTCAGCCTCTCAGCGGGTTTGGTTGTGAAAAGCGGATACTCATCCCTTGTGGCCATGAACTTTATCGGTATGTGTATGTTCTCAGCTATGAGGAGCGCTTGGCCTGGCTCGAAGTCGAGGACGGCGTCCATCTCGTAGCTTGAAAGCCCGAAGGCGTCGGCCACAAGCCTTACGGCCGACTCGTCCTGGCGCATCAGCACTTTCGTGGCGCAGTTCTCAGCCAAGGCTCTTCCACCCGCGCCTTCAAGCACATCTGATGCCCTTTGCGTGTTGACCGCGAATATGACGTTACGCTTGCGTCCGCGCCTCGCTACGCCCTCGAGGAAACGCGCGGCTGCAGGCAAAGCCATGTACATCCAAACTTCGTCCACTATGACGAGCTTGGGGTCCTGGAGCGGTATGAAGTCTGGGTTGTCGATCATCTGCCAGATCTTGCTGAATATGAGCACGTTCGCAGCC
>Ga0078972_1005987_pt1 | contig 29766 bp, 32 predicted proteins | sample YelNatPaOPGAMG01_FD_67568 | JGI IMG/M metagenome (GOLD analysis project Ga0078972, IMG submission 67568) | Hot spring thermophilic microbial communities from Obsidian Pool, Yellowstone National Park, USA - OP-RAMG-01 (SPADES assembly) (version 2) | ecosystem: Environmental > Aquatic > Thermal... | reverse complement strand
AATGACTGGAGAAAATACAAAATATATCTGTGGCTTATTAAATTCAAAACCAGTCACTTTCTTTTTTAAAAAATATTATGCTGGTGGTGGATTGGGCGAAGAAGGTTACAGATATAAAAAATCATTTCTAGAAAATTTGCCAATTCCTCCCATTACCCCTGTGAACGAGTCTATAGTAAAGCAAATAGAAAATTTTGTGGAAACGATTTTATCAACAAAGCACCAAAACCCCAATGCCGACACAAGCCACTTAGAGCGAGAAATTGACCAGTTAGTTTATAGGCTTTATGATTTGACAGAGGAAGAGATTAGGATAGTGGAAGGAGGGATAAAACAATGAAAAAAAGTGAAGTTAATGCAGCCTTTGAGATTTTACTTGAAGAAATTGAATTGGTTTTTGATATGACAAGCAAAGAAGGAGAAGCAGGATTTAAATCTCAAGATTTTTATAAGGTAAAAGAACTTGCAGAAAAAGGTGAAAAACTTAAATCTTTTAGAGAAAAAGTAAAAGCTCTTCAAAAGGAATGGCAGACAATTTTTAGTGAAGAAATCTCTACCGAAGTTAATAAAAGGCAGGTAAAAAACAAGTTAAAAAGGGGACTAAGAACTCCTGAGGAGAAGTTTGTAATACCCATTTTGGAATCACTTATAAAATTAGGTGGAAAGGCAGAAATGAAAGATGTTTTAAAACTTTTACAGGATAAAATGAAGGGTATTTTAAACGAACACGATTACAAACAACTTCCTTCTAATTCAAAACAGAGGTGTTGGGAAAATACTGCTCAATGGGCAAGAAATACAATGGTAAATGAAGGACTTTTATCAGCTGATTCGCCAAGAGGAATATGGGAAATTACTAAAAAGGGGAGAGATTTTTATAATCAAAACAAATAAACTAAACTAAAGCAATACACCCCGAGCAAGATGCTCAGGGTACCATGAAGAACTTTATCAATTTGCTCAGTGCACTTATAGTAAGCCAAGCATCCTGCTTGGTAGCTTTTTTTCCGGTTTGCTCTGCACTTATGGTATATAGCACCACTGCTGAGGTAGTTTTGCCTTTATAGTAAGCCAAGCATCCTGCTTGGTAGCTTTTTTCTCCGGTTAGCTCTGCACTTATGGTATCCAGCACCACTGCTGAGGTAGTTTTGCCTTTATAGTAAGCCAAGCATCCTGCTTGGTAGCTTTTAAAAATCAAGTTAAAGCAATACGCCCCGAGCAAGATGCTCAGGGTACTATGAAGAACTTTATCAATTTGCTCAGTGCACTTATAGTAAGCCAAGCATCCTGCTTGGTAGCTTTTAAAAATCAAGTTAAAGCAATACGCCCCGAGCAAGATGCTCAGGGTACCATGGTAGCTTTTAAAAATCAAGTTAAAGCAATACGCCCCGAGCAAGATGCTCAGGGTACCATGGTAGTACTTAAGAATCAGAAGCAATACGCCCCGAGCAAGATGCTCAGGGTACCATGGGCAAGATGCTCAGAGTACTATGATACCATTATAAATTTTAGGCTATATAATAGTTGTAGACGGCAAGGGAAGCGAGCTGGCAGAGAAAAATTCACAAGTCTTAACATATGGGGTTTAAATGAATTTTTTTAAGAACAAAAGAAAATTTTTGATAATTGTAGTCATCTTGCTAATGATGGGGTTATTTCTTTATAGAACTTTTGGGACTCACAGAACCAATTCATACCAGAATAGCAGCAGCTACTCTGAGAAGTCTAACACAGGTAGCTATCCTAAAAATTCTTATAATAACAACAGAGCAAATAATGACACATATAAAAATATAGAGGTTACAGGGACTGTTTTTGATTTGAAATTTAAAACCTCTAAGGTAGGTAACAAGTATATGACTTTTAAGATAAAAACGACAGATAATGTCGTTTACAATTGCTATTCTCCAAAATGGCTATCTATTAGAAGTAACGATCTTTTAAATGTAAGCGGAAAGTATTTTGAAATAAAGAATGTTGGAAGGTATACCTTTCACAATGAGCTTGATGTAGAGGATTTTAGCTTTGTTAAGTGACAATAATTATAATCTTTTTGTCTTTCGCCCTGTTAAGCGGAAACGATATTCTCTAATAATTGTAGTAAAATCAAGTTATGGAATTTAGAGGAAAAATTTTTTCAATATATTCATTTTATATGGCTGAAGAAATAGACCTCACCCTTGCGCAGAATCTTCTAAAGGTTTCAAAAAGGGTGGATTTCAGGAGGTCTAAATCTACCCCTAAAAGGTTGCGATATGAAACTCCACCAATTGTAGTTAATCTGGATCTACCATTTGATTTTGATATTATTGATGATTTTTATCCTTCGAATGTCAGACTGAAAATTTTTGATTTTGGTGCAATATCCATCTCGCTTTTGTGGAATGGGAAGACTGAATTTGTAAATTTGAAAGATATTGCATCAGATCTGTTTGATAGCAATATAGAAGAAAAAGTTTCCAACTACGTTTTAGAGTTGAAAAATTTATTAAATGCTACTTTCAAAAAACCCTTTGATGATCTAATTTACGAGGATTATATAGTGTTTCAGACAGATGAAATCGATGTAGAGCCATCTGTTTTTATTAAAGAGAACAAAAACATTTTAGGTCATATACTTAGAATGGAAAAGTCAGGCCTCTCGGAAATGGAAATAGAAGAGGCTACCCAAATAGTACATAGCTATTACGAGTTTGATATGGTAATAATAGACTATAATGCCTCATTTGTTGTGGACGCTGATTATAAAGATATTTTGGAGATCATAGAGTTCTCTCAGGTCGAGTTAGCTCAGATCAGGGCACTGGACAGGATGCTGGACAAAAACTTAGATTATTTTGAGTCCATACTTGAAAAAAAATCTGTTTTTCTGCCACCGATAAAGGAAATAAGCCTCTTTTTCTTAAACGTCTCGCTTAATAGAGAAAGACTTGATAATGCCTTGAAGTTGATAGGGGATTTGTACCTTGCAAGGATTTACAGGTCTCTTGGGTTGAAACTCCACGTATCCGACTGGGAAAACTCGCTTGAAAGAAACTTGAAAACTCTTTCGGAAATATATCAGCTATTAAGAGAAGACTTTTTCCAGAAGATTGCGAATTTCCTTGAAATTACTATCATTGTTTTAATATTGATAGAGATAATATTAGGCTTATTGAGATTTTTATAAAGTAATTACTAAAAAAGAGGCCATGAAGTAAGTTTACCTTCATGGCCGTGCTGTGGGGGGGAACCCAGAGAACATTATATCAAAAAATTTTGAGTTTAGAATAATTGTGTGCAAATTTTTTATAAGCTTTATTTATATATGAAATTATGACTGCTTTAAATTAATTATAAAAACTTGCTCTTGTTAGCAGCTACCTAAGCCTTTGATTCTGGAAAAATATTATAAAACATTAGTGAAGTGCCGCCCAGGAAATTTATAACAAAATGGGCTATCATAGGAGCCAATATTGAGCCCTGTTGCAGGTATAATAGCCCCAAAACGTATCCAACTCCTGAGATATAAATCGCATAAAAAAGTCCCTTAATATTTATTTCTGGCGTGTGCAGTATCCCAAAGAAAATTGACGCGATATATATCCCAAGAAAGTCCTGCATTAACCCTCTAAAAAACATCTCCTCACAAAAAGCGCTGAGCAATGAAATATAAAATATTTCTACAATATTAACTCTTTTAAAGATATTAATAGAGAGGGCCTGGCTTATCTTTTCTGCAAATGAAAAAACCTTTGAAATGTAGAATCCCAGTAGAAAAATTAACGTTCCGACCAATATTGAAGTAAGTATGCCCTCTGTATCTATATAAAAGTCGGGCATCTGTTGAAAAGTCTCTAAAATGAAAATTGCTATTGCTACAAGAAAAAGTTCTCCTATGGTAGAGAATAAGAGAAATCTATCTTTCATAGTAGTTTTTTTGATATTTCTTTTAGGTCTTTTCTTATTTTTTCCTTCCTTAGGCCGTATTCTATTCCATCAACCAGTGCAATATAGCTTGCTTCAATGATATTGCTTGATACCCCAAGAGTTGTCCAGGTCTCATCCGAATCTGTGTGATCTATTAGGACTCTTACTCCTGCCCCTGTGCCAGAGCTTCCTCCAAGAACACGAACCCTATAATCAGATAAGTGTATCTTTTCAAGAGATGGAAAATGATTAGATAAAGCTGACCTTAGAGCCTTGTCCATCGCATTCACAGGGCCATTTCCATCGCCAACGCTGTGACTTATTTTGCCTTCTACAATTAATTTTATAACTGCTTCTGCATAAAGCTCTTTTAGCCTTTCGTTGTATTCTACAGTTGTTTTCCAGTAAATCAGGTCAAAAAGTTCATCTCTTGTGCACAGGCCTTTCCATAAGAGTATTTCAAAAGATGCCTCAGCGGCTTCGAATTGATAACCCTGATTTTCGAGCTCTTTTATGCTGGAGAGTATCTTTCTGGTCTCTGGCCTGTTTTTGTTTAAATCTATTCCCATTTCTTTTGCCTTGAATATTATGTTGCTTGTGCCAGAAAGCTCTGAAATTACCACTCTTCTCTTGTTTCCGATTATTTCTGGATCTATGTGCTCGTATGTTTTCGGATTTGTCAAAACTGCGCTTACGTGTATGCCTCCCTTGTGAGCGAAAACCGATTTTCCAACAAATGGCTGATGATCGTTTGGCGTTATGTTGGCTATTTCATCTATAAACCTGGAAAGAGGAGTTAGTGCTTTTAACTTCTCCTCATCAAAGAGGGGGATGTTCATTTTTAGCTGTAAAATTGGGATTAGAGAGCACAGATTCGCATTGCCCGCTCTTTCTCCAAAGCCATTTATAGTGCCTTGAACCTGTACGATTCCCTCTTGAACAGCTGCAATTGAGTTGGCTACTGCAAGCTCGCTGTCGTTGTGACAGTGAATGCCAAGTACTACACCTTTGCCCAAGTAAGATCTTACTTCCCTTACTATATCTCGAATTTCATCTGGTAGAGCACCGCCATTCGTATCGGCTAAAACTATCCTTTTTGCTTTTGCTTCCTTTGCCTTTTTTAATACAGCAAGCGCGTATTCTTTATTATTTTTAAAACCATCGAAAAAATGCTCTGCGTCAAAAAATACTGATTTGCCTCTTGAATTTAGATATGATACGGTGTCGAAGACCATATTTAAATTTTCTTCAAGAGTAGTCTTCAGTGCCTCTTTTACGTGCAGATCCCAGGATTTTCCAAATATGGTGATAACGCTCGTGTTAGCGTTCAAAAGAGATATGACGTTTTTGTCTTCTTCTGGCGCGCTATTCACTCTTCTGGTCGATCCGAATGCACTAAGTTTAGAAAAATTTAATTTTATATCCTTTACGTGCTCAAAAAATTTTTCGTCTTTTGGATTGGACCCTGGCCAACCTGCTTCTATGTAGTCTATCCCAAAGTCGTCTAACTTTTTGACTATCTTCAATTTATCTTCTAAAGTTAAGGATATCCCTTCTCTTTGCGATCCATCTCTTAAAGTGGTGTCGTAAAGTTCTATTTTCCTTTGTGTTTTTTTCATAATTATGTCTCAGATAAAATTTTGCCGATTTCTAAGCACTTTTTTACTTCTTCTGGCTTTAGGGAAAACCTTGTTTCAATTTTTTCTATAACTTCTACGCCAAGTGGTTTCATAGCCTCTTCTATTTCTTTTACTGCGCCGCCTGACCAGCCATAAGATCCAAATACAGCCGCTTTTTTGCCCTTTAATTTGAGAAGTCTCATCAATCTTAATAGTGGCAGTATATTTGGAAATACTCCGTTGTAAACTGTGGGCGAACCTACAGCAAAGGCTTTACAGGTCATAATCTCTCCCATAATTACAGACACAGGATCCTCTCTTAGGTCATATACCTTTACTTCACAGTCTGAGCACCCTGCTCCCTCTGAGATTAATTTTGCCATCTTTTCTGTGGTGTGCCACATTGTAGTGTATACGACCACTACCTTGTTTTCTGTGGGATCCCCAATCAGTTTTTCTGTGACATCGAATATATATTTGATGTCTTCTGGTCTTCTATAAAATGGTCCATGCGCAGGAAATATTATTGTAGGGTTAAGAGACTTATAATATTCGAGAGCCTTTTTTGTGAGCGATTCGAAAGGCCTCATTAAGAAAGCGAAATAATCTCTGATAAATGGATATATATCTGCTCCTGTTTGATCGTAGAACGGCTTTGATAAAGATATAAGAGAGCCGAAAAAGTCTGAGGTAAAGAGCCATCCCTTTTCTGGGACATATAAACTGGTAGTATCAGGCCAGTGAGTCATTGGAAGCGATTTTAAGTTTAGGGTTTTTTCTCCAATTGACAGGCTTTCTCCTGATTTCAGGACCAGGACTTTTGACTCATCTATGTCTGGCAAAAAGTTTTTTATAAACTCATAATTTTTTTCAAGGCACACCAGCTTCATATTTTTAAACTCTTTGAGATATTCAATGATAGAGCCTGCATGATCTGGTTCTGTGTGCAAAGATATAAGATAATCTACATCTTTGCCTTTTGTTATTTCTTTTATTTTACAGATACTCTCTTTTCCGTAGCACTCCTTTACGCTGTCTATAACTGCTATCTTTTCGTCTAAGATGAGAAAAGAATTATACTTGCTTCCCTGAGGGGTGTATACTCCGTGAAAATCTCTTATTTCCCAATCTAAAGCGCCTACATCGTATAATGAATCTGCTAATTTACAATTCATATCTTTTCCTCCTGTTTGATTATCTCCTATAAAATATCATTGGCTTGTTTCTAATGCCCTGAGATGGCACTATTTCTGGATAACCTACTATTATGGGTGCTACTGAACTGTATTCTAAAGATACTTTGAATCTGTTTTTTGTTTCTTCCAGATCCATATATTCTCTTGCAAAACCTATCCAGCAAGTCCCAAGGTCTATCGAGTGAGCCTCAAGCATAAGATTTTGAGCAGCAAGAGCTGCGTCCTCTTTTGAATAAAGCCCATTATTTTTTGCGTAAATAGTTACTAAAATGGGTGCATTGTAAAATATGTTGAAATCATCTTTTTCTAAAACTTCCCTGTATTTTTCCAAAGCAGGGAAGTTGGTCATATTTTCTAAGAGAAATCTTTTTGAACTGTCTGAGATAGTTTTTAAAATTTCCATGTCCTGAATGATTACAAATGCCCATGGTTGAGAATTCATAGCGCTTGGCGCCCACATAGCAGCTTCAATTAAGCGATCTATCTTCTCTGATTCAACAGGCATATCCTTAAATTTTCTGATAGACCTTCTGGATTTAATTATTTCAAGTATGCTCATAGAACACCTCCTTAGTAGTTTCAATTAATAATCTATTCTATACGAAATTCAATAATAATAAAAATCTAAAATTTGTTTAAAGTTTTTTGTCTTAAATTTACTTAATTTTTAAAAAAAGAAAAAACTCTTGCCAGCATTTGTTCAAATTACCAAACTTTACTGGCAAGAGTTTATAAAAAATTTCACCTATATTTTAAATTTAGAAGTCTTGTCGTTTAATTTCTCGACATGAACACCGAGCTTCTTTGAAATGTCTTCCACGTCTTCCATCATAGAGCTCAATTCCTTTGCAAGTGCAGATTCTTCTGTGGCTGCGATTGAACCATCTTTTGCGATCACTGAAAGCCCATCTATATCTTTTTTCAACTCTGAAGTAGAGGCGTTCATCTCTTGAGCGCTTGCAGTGTACTCTTCCGAAAGAGCTGCAAGGTTGCTGATATTTGTTTCTATACTTCTAATGTCTTCTTCCACCTTTGTTACATTGTTTTGAGCTGATTGTATTTCTTTAAGAAGTCTATCAATGTTTGAGCTGATTTGTTCAAAGGCTTCTTTTGAATCCTGAGTTATCGTTCTGCCCTTTTTTACCTCTTCGAGTGTGGTCTTCATTGCTTCTGAGGCCAGAGTTGTTTCCTGTCTGGTCTGCTCTATAAGTTCTCCAATATTTTTAGCAGCTTTTTGGGATTCTTCGGCTAATTTTCTTACTTCGTCTGCAACTACTGCAAAGCCTCTTCCTGCATCACCCGCTCGTGCAGCCTCTATTGCTGCATTTAAGGCTAAGAGGTTTGTCTGTTCAGAGATCTGAGATATGATGTCTACTATTTTTACTATATCGCTTGATCTTTCTGATAGGGATTGTATTGTCTTTGAGAGATCTTCGACAGAGTTCAAGATCTGCAAAGAGGAAGAATCGTTTCTCTCTATCAGCAATGAGCCCATTTTGGATTTTTCTTCAGCCTCTGATGCAAGAGAGCCTACTCCTTTGGTAGTTTTCAGAAGGATCTGTGCATTTTCAGAGATCTTACCCATCCTATCTGCTACGTTCGAAGCAGAATTTGCCTGATCTTCAGCACCCTTTGCTATTGACTCTATGGCGCCTAACAAAATGCTTACGTGATTGTTCAATTTCTCTAACGTATTGCTTAGTTCTTCAGAATTTTCAGCTGTCTTATCGGCATAGCTCGAGCTCTCGCCCGAGGCGTATTTGGCGTCTGATGAAAGACTTGACAGCTTGTTTGAGGCTTGGGACAGATCGTCAAGCACAGCCTTTATATCGTGCAGAATCTCAGAGAAGTTATCTCTAAGTTTTAGAGATGCCTGAGCAATTTGGCCTATCTCATCTCTTGAAGAAACGCTTATATCAGAGCACAGATCCCCGGTAGAAAGGCAGTCTATATCGGTCTTTGCCTTTGAAAGCGGCCTTATTAAAATAAACTCTATTCCTGCACCAATTATCAAAAGCCCTATCAAGAGACACAAAATAATTGTGATTATCTGAACTATTAGCGAGCTGTATATAGGGCCATCTATGAGCGATGGTGGATATGAGAGAATGTAAGATCCCACTACTTTGCCGTTTGAGTCTTTAAGGGGGACTATTACATTGTAGTAGTCGCTCCCAAGAAAATTAAATCTCTGGATGAAGCTTTCACCCTTTGTTAACTTATCATAAATATCTTGGGGGATTTTTTGACCTTTGAATTCCTTATTTAAAGTCGTAGAAACAACATCATTGCCAAACGTGAACGTTGCATCAATGTTTAGTAATTTTTTCATCTCACTTGCCAGCCTGTTTGAGTCGAAAATCGTATATCCTGCGCTCACTGCGCCTATAATGTTGCCACTTGCGTCCTTGACCGGGGATCCTGCACGAATGGAGAGTTTTACTACTTTTCCCTCCTCTATCCCTACAGTATTTTCTCCCTTAAGTGCCTTTTGAATATTTAATTGGTTTGCTATAGAATCGCCAAAGTCTTTAAGAGAGTGTGCTCTTATGATGACGTCTCCTTTGTTATCGGTTACTACAATGTAGAGGTCTTTGTATTCCTTTATATATGGGACAAGAACGCTTTTCAACAGATCAAAATTCTTCGTTTCTACTCCCTTTACCACGCTCTCATTGTCTGAGAGCAGTTTTGCCATATCTTTCGATCTAGACGTATAACCCTGCAGAAGTTCATTTGAGGCGCTCATTGCATAATGAAGCTTCTCCTGAGCATTTTTGTGCCCGTTTTCAAAAAGCTGAAATGACGTAAGAGTTATCAGGGCAACGCCGAATATAAAGAAACTAAGAAATGTAATTGCTAAAAGCTTTTTCCTCAACGAATAGTTCTTAATAATATTCATTAAATTATTCTCCTCTAAAACTAAAAATGATATACGATATTTTAGCACTTAAGCATTAGCAATTCCAAATTTAATTTTATTTTTAAATTAGAATTATTTATTATTTAATACATATTATTTATTATTTATTTCTCAATCTTATAATTTCCCCATGCTGGTCAGTGTGTCCATCCCACCTCTGGTATTATAGAAAAGCGTTACTTTTATTCTGTCTGTCTTTAGGAGGTTTTTTAGGTCTTCATATATTCTTTTTGTAGCTGCTTCTTGATAGATCCCCACATTTCTAAAGGATGTAAGATAGTATTTCAGGCTTTTCAATTCTACACAAAACCCACCGTCCGGGAAATATTCAATAATCAATTTTCCAATATCTGGGAGACCACTAAAAGGACAAACTGCATTAAATTCATTCGTTTCAATCTTTATATATTCTTCAGCCTTAAACTCGAATCCTTCCAGAAAATCTGGCATAATATAGGATTCATCTTTAAATTCAAAAATTTTTCCGCTGGCCTCTGGCATAAATGCTCCTTTTCTATCATCATTTTAAATTTAATAATAAATACTTCTTATCAACGATTTTAAAATACTTTGCTAAACTAAATATCAATTGATAATTATAGATTATAATAGTGTAGAATTAATATTGTCGCAATTTTCTGTCAATTTTCTAAGATTTAGTTTATACTATTTCAAATAAATTGGAGGAGACCATGGGTAGCAAAAGGGTGTATAGTATTTGTGCAATGTGTACAGGAAGGTGCCCAATAGTGGTTGACGTAGAAGACAATGATGTGGAACACATCTGGGGTAACCCTCATCTCTTAGGGGGTTACAACCTTTGTCCAAGAGGTGCTGCAGGAAAGGCCCTGTTAAATGACACCGAAAGGCCAAAAAATCCTATGATTCGTGATGGGGAGAGGGGCTCTGGTAAGTGGAGGAGCGCTTCATGGGATGAGGCCCTGGACTATGTCGCCGATGGCCTGAAAAAAACTATTGATAAATATGGCGCAAAGAGCGTTGTGTTATCTGACAGAGGAGGTGCCATTACTGAATTTGAGAAGACATTTATTGCTGCAATTGGATCTCCAAATTACTTCAATCATCACGCAACATGTTCTAATTCTATTCACAATGGCCATCTCTCTGTGGCAGGCCTTGCAAGAAACGGTGTAACTTATGATTATAAAAATGCAAAATACTTAGTCAGTTTTGGCAGAAACTTACTGGAGTCTCTTGTTACAGGAGAGGCAAAAAACGTTATAGACATGATTGAAAATGGGGGGAAACTCGTACAGATAGACGTTAGGTGGAACTATACTGCGGCAAAAGCAGATAGATTTTTTATGATAAATCCAGGTACTGATTATGCTCTTGCGTTAGCACTTATTCACGTGATAATAAAAGACTCTCTCTACGATGCAGATTTTGTCCAGAGATGGACGGTAGGGTTTGAAGAACTTTCAAACTTTGTAAAACCTTATACCCCAGAATTTGCTGAAAAGGAGACAGGGATAAGTGCAGCTGAAATTGTAAAATTGGCTAATGATGTAGGACATGCTAAACCTTCAGCTATATTTCATTTGGGTTGGATGACTGCTTGGTATTCAAACGATTTCTATCTAAGACGCGCTATTTGTTCTCTTAATGCCTTGCTTGGTGCATATGAAGCAAAGGGTGGTTTGATTATAAATAAGGGTCCGGGGGCCTTAGGCAAACCCTTAAAATCATTGTTAGCTCAGGTACCAAAGCCAACCGATCCGAGATTTGATGGATGCGGAACAAAGTATCCTCATCTTAGCGGTCAATGGGGTCTTGCTCAAGAATTGGCAAACGTTCTTCTTACGGATGAACCTTACCCCGTTAGAGCATATATTGCCTTCAGGCACGATCCTTTAGCCTCATTACCTGACCCAGACTATATCAGAAGTGCTTATAAAAAATTAGATTTACTGGTATCTATCGACATAAACTATAGCGAAACCGGTTGGTTTTCGGATGTAATTCTCCCTGAAGACACATACCTTGAAAGAACAGATCACGTAATTGCGCGAAATGGTCCAAAGCCAGGCTATATCCTCAGACAGGCTGCGGTTCAAAGAAGATTTGATACCAGGCCAAGGTCCTGGATATTTAAGGAATTGGCAAATAGACTTGGTGTGGGACAGTATTTTCCATATAACAATATCGAAGAGCTTATCGCCTGGCAGCTTGATGGAACTGGCTACAGCTTAGAGGACTTTAATGAAAAAGGCTATATAGAGTTGGCAGATAAACCTATAATGTGGGATAGGGCTGAAGGACTAAAGTTTAAAACTCCTTCTGGTAAGATAGAGTTTATCTCCAAAAAGTTAGAAGATGTAGGAGTGCCATCATTTATACCATATGAAAAGCCAATAGAATTAAAACCTGGAAGATTTAGATTGGTTACCAGTAAATGTGCGCTCCACACCCAGGGGAGAACTACTTCAAACAACAAACTCCTAAATGAATATGTTAACGAGAACCATATATATATGCATGAGGATAGAGCAAGCGATCTGGGAATAAAAGAAGGGGACTTGCTTGAAGTTGAAAATGAAGGTGAAAAGCAATATATTAAAGCTAAAATTACAAAATATATACATCCAGAAGTAGTTTTTATGCTTCATGGATTCGGCGATAGCGTTCCTCTCAGAACCAGGTCATATGGCAGGGGCGCATCTGATATAAGACTCCAAAAAGGGCTTGCGAAGGTAGCAATTGGCGGTAACTGTCCATATACCGAATGTACAGTTTCTATAAAAAAAGTTAAATGATTTTGTGAGCAAAACATATAAGTTTTTTGTTATATAAAAAAATTTTGGAGGAGTAGAGTGGGAAAATATTATATATTTCAAGATCAGAAAAGGTGTATAGGATGTTATGCCTGTGAGCTTCATTGCAAGACTAAAAATAACGCTCCTGAAGGCGCCAAGCTTTGTAGGATAGTGCCTACAGGTCCCCAGGTGGTAAAGGGAGTGCCAAGGATGCACTTTGTGTTTATGCCTTGTTTTCATTGTGAAAAGCCATGGTGCGTATATGCCTGCCCGACTGGTGCAATGATAAAAAGATCAAAAGATGGTATTGTATATGTCAAAGAAGATCTTTGTATTGGATGTAAAAATTGTATAACTGCTTGTCCCTGGGGTGTGCCTCAATGGAATTCAGAAAAGGGTAAGGTTATGAAATGCGACTATTGCATGGACAGAATCGATCAAGGATTACAACCTGCGTGCGTTACAGGTTGTACTACCGGAGCTCTGAAATTTATTTCTCCGAGCGAGGCCTCTCAAATTAAGCGAGAGAAATTTGCAAAGGATATATCTCCTTTGAAAAAACAGTGATAAAATATTAAATATTAATATTTTAAATTCTTTATTATTTTAATGTTATTTATTGTTATTAATTTTAGTAACTGTTAAGGAGGTCGATATGAACGAAAACGGGGTGAAGGAAAAGCAAATAGAAATTGCCGATGGGGTTAATGTTATTCCAGAAGCAAATGCCATTGTGTCCCCGATTGACAAGGCTATAAATTGGGTAGTCAATTGGGGAAGGGTATCGTCCCTGTGGCCTATGACGTTTGGCCTTGCATGCTGTGCAATTGAGATGATGGCTGTGGGAGCCCCACACAACGATCTTGATAGATTTGGAATCCTTTTTAGAGCGTCTCCTAGACAGGCCGATCTTATGATTGTTGCTGGAACGGTAACATTGAAAATGGCTCCCGTTTTAAGAAGGGTTTATGATCAGATGCCACAACCAAGATATGTGATATCAATGGGCAGTTGTGCAAACAGCGGCGGAATTTTTAACACATATTCAGTCTTACAAGGCGTGGATCAAATTGTTCCTGTGGACATCTATCTTCCAGGCTGTCCACCAAGGCCAGAGGCACTGCTACATGCTCTTTTATATCTCCAACAGAAAATAAAAAAGGAAGGTTTGGTATGGGGAGCATGGAGATAAAGGACATCAAAGAACAAATCTTAACTACTCAGAACGTTTGCATACTTCCAGAAGCTGAAGAGGATCTTGAAACAAAAGAGATGATCCTGAATATGGGTCCTCAACACCCTGCGACTCACGGTGTTTTGAGATTGGTGCTCAGACTAGATGGTGAAGAAATAGTCGGTATGGAACCTCATATAGGATATCTGCACAGAGGTATCGAGAAGTTGATGGAGAGCAAGACCTATGCTCAGGCCCTTCCTCTTACAGACAGGCTTGACTATATATCTAGTCCTGCAAACAACACTGCTTATGTTATTGCAATTGAGAAATTGTTTGGCATAGAAGCGCCTATGAGAGCGAAATTTATTAGAACCATATTTTGTGAAATGGCAAGGATTTCCAGTCACCTCCTTTGGCTTGCCACCCATGCACTCGATATAGGAGCTATGACGATTTTTACTTATTGTTTTAGAGAAAGAGAATGGCTTTTAGATTTATTTGAAATGGCTGTTGGGGCAAGGCTTCTAACAAATTTTGCAAGAATTGGCGGGGTAAGGTGTGATATTAGCCCTGAATTCGTTCAGAGTTTGAGAGATTTTACAAAGGAATTCCCTTCAAGAGTACAAGAATACGAAACTCTTCTGACTAAGAATCCAATATGGATGGAAAGAACTATTGGAATTGCACAAATTTCAGGTGAAGATGCTCTTAGCTGGGGGCTTACGGGCCCTTGCCTTAGAGGATCGGGGGTAGACTATGACCTTAGAAGAGATTGCCCGTATGATGCATATCCATATGTAAAGTTTCATGTACCGCTTGGCGAAAATGGTGACGTTTACGATAGATATCTGTGTAGAATGGAAGAATTAAGGCAATCCAATGAAATGCTAAAACAACTCTTAGATCAGCTACCAGAAGGTGAAATAATATCAGATGATGCGCCTGACTTTGTAATCCCTACTCCCCCCAGGCAGGTTGAGGGAGCTGGGAGTGCTGCAAGCGCCTTTATAACGCTCTCAAAAGAGAGAAAAATGATAAATACTGGTGATTTGTACAGTGCAGTAGAGGTGCCTAAGGGAGAGCTTGGCATTTATGTTGTAAGTGATGGCTCTGGAAAACCATATAGGCTCAGGCTCAGGACGCCCTCGTTCGTACACATTGCTGCAATGCCTGTTCTTTCTGTCGGTCATATGGTTGCAGATATCATTGCTATCATAGGGTCTATTGATATTGTCTTAGGGGAGTCGGATAAATGAAGATACAGAAATTAATTAGAGACGTTTTGTTAATTGAATGGTTCAGAGGGCTTTCTGTTACGTTTAAGACCATGTTAGTAAAACCTGTTACCAGACTTTACCCACATGTAAAAAGGCAGCCATTTCCAGGATTTAGGGGTAGGCAGGCTTTGGTAAGAGACCCAGAGAAGCTTAAAGAAAGATGCATTATGTGTCTAAGATGTAAAACAGTATGCCCATCCAACTGTATTAGTATTGAGGTTGGCAAGGATGAGAACAATGCAAGGGTGCTAAAAGAATATTCTATAGATGCCACCAGATGCATTTACTGTGCTTATTGCGTGGAGGTTTGCCCGGTAAACGCTCTGGTATTAACTGAGGAATATGAATATTTAGGGGATAATCGGTCAGATCTATTTTTTAGAAAAGAAAAATTATTGTCCGACTGGGATGAATTTTTGGCTAATTATCCAGGTGATACATATTTCAATAAGTTCTGGAGACCGCCTGGAATGCCAGAAAAAATGCTCACCCCTCAAAAGAGAAATGAAAAACCAATTGAAATTAAGAAAAAGAATGAGGAGATAGCGTCATGACACCAGGATCGTATGTTCCAGCGGGATATTTACCAATTGTATTTATGATGATTGCTGCTTTTCTTTTTGCAGTTGGCATTTTAATTTCTGGAAGTTTTCTCAGACCAAAAAGAAGTTATTCTGAATCGATGATTCCCTATGAATCAGGAAATGATCCAGTGGGTGAAACTGGTGAGAGATTCTCTGTGAAATTTTATGTAATCGCTATGTTATTTGTAGTATTTGACGTGGAGATTGCATTTCTTTATCCTTGGGCGATAAACTTTGACAATATTTCTTCTGTAGCTATGATTAGCGTGTTGATATTCATAGCAATACTTATTGCTGGTTATATTTATGATTGGAAAAAGGGCGCTTTTGATATGTATCACAGGAGGAAGAGGCGATGACTATAGAAGAAATCTTGGATGTAGTAAAGGGAGAATTTAAAGAAAGAATATTGTCTGACGATGTGAAATTCGATCAGTTAAATATCAGCGTCCCCAAGGATGATAACACAGAGGTAATTCTCTTTTTGAAAGAACACGAAGATTTAAAATTTGATCACTTAGCTGACTTGTGTGGGGTTGATTATTTTAAATCAAGAGATATCAGATACGAAGTAGCCTATAACCTTTATTCAATAAAGTTCAAGCACAGAATTAGGGTAAAGATTCAGGTTCCAGAAGATGATATGGAAGTAAATAGTTTAACCTGTATTTTTAAAGGGGCAGATTGGCACGAATGTGAGTGCTTTGACATGTTTGGCATAAAATTTAGAGGCCATCCTCACCTCAAACGTGTTTTTATGCCTGAGAATTGGGTTGGATATCCGCTAAGAAAGGATTATCCGCTCAAAGGCATAGGGGTTTGGGAAGACCACGAAAAGCTTCTTAAAAAAGTGGAAAGCCTCTCTAAATTTGAAATCAGGAGAGGAGGTTAGATATGATTTTAAGTATTATTATATTGATCATTGAAGTTGCAGTGGTATTAGGCGTTTTACTGCTTCATGTGGCATATGCAGTTTATTTTGAAAGAAAAATATTAGGACATATTCAGGCAAGGCTAGGCCCTACAGAAGTAGGGCCACTTGGTCTATTTCAGCCGTTTGCAGATCTAATAAAGTTATTTTTTAAAGAAGATAATATTCCATTTGGAGCCGATAAGGTCTTGTTTACTGCGGCTCCTGTAATAGTGGTAACCTGTGTGATGACATCTTTTTCAGTACTTCCATTTGCTGCTGGTTGGGTTTTGGCGAATATTAACGTTGGCTTATTGTTTGTTCTAGCAATGAGCTCTCTTGGAGTATACGGAATAATTATCGCAGGTTGGTCATCTAACTCAAAATACGCCTTTTTAGGAGCGCTGAGATCTAGCGCACAGATAATAAGTTATGAAATACCTATGGGCATCGCACTTCTTGCGGTGCTTATTATGACAGGGTCGCTAAATCTCTCTGATATTGTATATGCACAGGATAAACTTCCCTGGGGCATGTTTATATTTCCTCAGATAATTGGTTTCTTTGTTTTTCTCGTTTGTGCCTTAGCCGAAACAAACAGAACTCCTTTCGACCTCCCTGAGGCTGAGACAGAATTGGTCGCTGGATACTTGACAGAATACTCTGGTTTCAGATGGGGTCTTTTTTTCCTTGCAGAATATTCAGCAATGTATGTTATGTCCTCGATGCTCACCATCTGTTTCTTAGGCGGCTGGACTCTACCTCCATTTTTGACAAATCTTTTACCCATCTTAAATTTAGTCCCAGGCATTATCTGGTTTTTGCTAAAAGTTTATGTAATTATGTTTTTTTATATATGGGTAAGGGGTACTGTTCCACGATACAGATTCGATCAACTGCTAAAAATTGGCTGGAAACTTCTTTTACCTCTTAGTCTTACGAACTTGTTTATTATTATGATAATAAAGAAGGTGTTCATGCCATGAGCATACCAATATTATTTTTTGCCTATTTTGCCATAGCTTCTATAGTACTGTCTCTTATCGTCGTTACTAGAAAGAATTATATCCATGCTGTTTTGTGGACACTTCTCTTGTTTGTGCACATTTCAGGTATATATCTTTTTTTGAATGCTGAGTTTTTTGCTATGATTCAGATGATAGTATATGCTGGAGCAATACTTGTAATGCTAATCTTTGTAATAATGCTCTTAAATGTAAAACACGAAGATCATCTTAGTGATCTTAGCTCTTTATCGATTCCCAAAGTATTTTTTGTTTTTTGTGCTCTTGGTATATTAGTTCTTGCTCTTCAAGCATCTTATCTTAATACTACTGGCAAATTTTCTATAGATTTTGTTAATACCTTTTCAGATGCAAAGCTTTTGGGACAGGTTTTTTATTCTGAGGCCAACTTGCCGCTTATTATCATGGGTGTAGTGTTATTTGTTCCAATGATTGCTGCTATTGTCTTGGCCGGAAAAAGGAGTGATGAATAAATGGTGCCATTAAACGCATACCTAATACTTGCCGCTATTATTTTTGCTATAGGTTTGATTGGCTTTATGACAAGGCGAAGTATTATTATGATGCTCCTTTGTATAGAGCTTATGTTAAATGCCGTAAACATAACCTTGATTTCTTTAAGCCATTATATGCAAGACTTTATGGGCCAGGTTATCGCTCTTTTAATTATTGCTAATGCAGGTGCAGGTATGGCTACGGGATTAGCTCTCCTGATAAATGCATATAGGCTGAAGAAGACTGTAAAGATAGATCTTTTTAGGAATTTGAGAGGTTAACTTATGGAATACTTACCTCTGATTATTATATTAACTCCATTACTTGCAATACCTTTTATTTTTTATTGTGGTGAAAGAAATAGGAATCTAAGAGAATTTTGGTCGGTTTTAGCTGGTGTAATAATGTTTTTGCTTGTCTTATCGCTCCTTCCATCTGTGCTGCAGGGAAAGGATTATCATATTACCCTATTCCAACTCTTGCCTGGAATATCTTTTTCATTCAGGGTTGACGCCTTAGGGTTTCTTTTTGCTGTGGGCGCATCTTTCTTGTGGATCTTGACTACCTTTTATTCTATTGGTTATATGCGAGGCCACAAAGAGCTCAATCAAACTAGATATTTTTCATTTTTTGCAGTTGCGCTTTCAACCACAATGGGAGTAGCTTTTTCTGCCAACCTATTTTCAATGTTTCTTTTTTATGAGGCATTGACTCTTGCAACCTATCCCTTAGTAGGTCACGGGACAGACGATGAGTCAAAAAGGGGTTCGAGGAAATACGTTATTTATCTTTTGGGAGCTGCCAAGCTTCTTTTGGTTGCGGCAATTGTAATAACCTATAATCTTGCTGGTACATTAGAATTTCACTATGGCGGCATTTTCCCTCAGGCAGCTGTTGCTCAGAAGTTCTTGCTCTCAATATTATATCTAATGTTTATATATGGTTTTGCGAAATGCGCTATTATGCCTCTTCACGGTTGGCTGCCTGCTGCTATGGTGGCTCCTACTCCAGTAAGCGCCCTTCTCCACGCTGTAGCAGTCGTAAAGACTGGCGTATTCACGGTCTTGAGGGTTACTCTTTTCATATTTGGAGCCCAGACCTTAACCACTCTTTGGGGAAGAGATGTGGCAATTTTTATGGCAGCATTTACAATAACTATGGCATCCATCATAGCCCTAACCAGAGACAACTTGAAGGCCAGGCTTGCATATTCGACAATAAGTCAGCTCTCTTATATTTTATTAGGTGCATTTATGCTTACTCCAAGCGCCCTTATGGGCAGTATATTTCATATAACTACTCACGCCTTTGCTAAGATTACTTTATTCTTCTGCGCTGGATCTATAATAGTTTGCTCACACAAAACTGAGGTAAGCCAGTTAAGCGGTCTCGCTAAGAGGATGCCTATAACTATGACTGCATTTTTTATAGGGTCTCTAAGCATGATAGGTATCCCGTCATCTGGTGGTTTTATATCAAAGTGGTTTCTTCTGAATGGTACTATGGAAATGCACTCTACAATTCTTTTGTTTATATTCCTTTTTAGCACGGTATTGAATGCTGGATATTTTCTACCTGTGGCTTACAAGGCATTTTTTGAAAAAGAGAAAAGTGATGCACATTCTCACCACTATACGAAAAACATTATAGAGAATCCCTTTATGGCTGTGCCATTGCTTATAACTGCTACGATAAGCATCTTGTTAGGGTGGTTTCCTGGTATATTCTTACATCTTGCAAGTATGGTTCTCGCGGGGTTCTAAATGGCTAATAAAGAGTTTGAATTCAAGGAGGGTTTTATGAAACAAAATCATGAAGAACCTTTGATGGAATTAAAACATGATCCAAAACCCGGATATCCTCTTGTGTTTGCGATAGCTTTTGTAATAGGCGTTGTATACCTTGGGTATATCCTGCTAAATGGAAATTATATGATAGTTTCAAGCCATTAAGGAAAGGAGGAAAAAAGTTGAATCCATATAAATTTTTTGAAAAGCCAAATAGCCTGAAGATCACTCTTATTGTCTTGTACATATTTCTGGCCATAGTTACCGTGCTTGATATTGTAATAAAGAGAAGTGCAGAATATGGTTTTGAAAAGTTCCCCTCCTTTTTCTCTGTTTACGGATTTGTAGCATGCGTGGTTTTGGTTCTTGTGGCAAAATTCTTTCTAAGGCCAATTGTAAAGCGCAAGGAGGACTATTATGACGATTAGCTTCATGCCACCATTTTTGATATTTCTTATTGGTGCATTTTTTGCGCTTTTTCTTAGAGGGAAGGTGTTAAAGTGGTGGATAATCATCGTTCCAGCTGTAGCTTTAGTTAATGCCTTCTTGTTACAAAAGGGATTTGTTTACAGCGTTCACTTTATTGGGCTTGATTTAATCCCGTTGAGAATAGATGCGCTTTCATACGTTTTTGGGTTGATATTTTGTATTATAAGTTTGTTAAATTCTATTTATGCCTATGGCCTTGATGATCCTCGCCATCACGTAGCGACACTCTTAACAGAGGCTACAGCACTTGGGATTGTATTTGCGGGAGATTATTTTTCCTTGTTTCTATTTTGGGAACTGGAGGCTCTTTCTACTTCGTACTTGATAGCTATAGGTGGCAGAGAAGGATCTCTAAAGGCTTCATTTAGATATCTTTTGATGCACATCACTGGAGGCATATTTTTGCTCGGTGGAATACTTCTCCATTTCCATCAAACAGGCTCAATAGCGTTTAACTATCTGGGGCTTACGAATCTGGCATCTTTACTTATACTTATTGGATTTGGCATAAATGCCGTGTTCCCCCTTCTTCACACATGGCTTCCTGACGCATATCCACAGGCGAGCTATGCTGGCACTGTAGTGCTTAGCGCTTTCACAACAAAATCTGCAGTTTATGCTCTAGCTAGAGCATTTCCGGGAACCGAGATATTAATTGTTGCAGGTGTTATAATGACTGCTTTTCCAATATTCTTTGCAGTTATCGAAAACGATATGAGAAAGGTTCTCTCTTATTCTCTTATCAACCAGGTTGGCTTTATGGTAACAGGCATAGGTATAGGAACTGCACTATCGTTAAACGGAACTGTTGCTCATGCATTTGCTCATATACTCTATAAGGCTCTTCTCTTTATGTCTATGGGAGCAGTATTTAAACAGACAGGCAAAATAAAGGCTACCGAGTTGGGTGGTTTATTTAGAACTATGCCGTGGACACTGACCTTTTGTATTGTGGGGGCTGCATCCATATCGGGTGTTCCTTTAACAAGTGGTTTTGTAAGTAAGTCTATGATCGTTGCAGCATCTGCACATCAGGATCTTACCATTGTATGGTTTATTTTGCTCTTTGCATCTGCTGGTGTTTTCCACCATTCAGGTATAAAGATCCCATTTTTTGCATTTTTCTCGCACGATTCGGGGCTCAGGCCAAAAGAGGCACCATTTCACATGCTGCTTGCTATGGGAATAGCCGCGTTTCTTTGCATAGCAATAGGAGTCTATCCATGGGCTCTATACTCTATACTCCCATTTCCCGTTCACTATGTCCCATATGCGCCAAATCACGTTATGGAGATGATTGAACTCTTAGGCTTCTCTGCCCTTGCATTTACCTTGCTGATGCTTTCGGGAATCTATCCACCTGAAATGAGGGCTATAAATCTTGACTTTGATTGGGTTTACAGAAGAAGTTTGCAGTTGTTTATGTATGTGGATAGAAAGGTAGTTGTCGTAATTGAAGATAGAATTGTTAATACTGCATACGAATGGTTATTTTTAAACCCTATTATGTTTTTTGCAAGGTTTTTTAAGGGCGTTGATACGTATGTTGTTGATGGGACGGTCAATGGCAGTGCAAAAGCAACATATTCTGTAAGTAAAACTTTGAGAAAGCTTCAGACAGGGAATCTTCAGGATTATATGATTTTATTTGTCATAGGTATACTTATTCTTGCTTGTGTAATTATATTATTGAGAGGGGGGATTTAAGTGAACTATCCAATATTATCTCTTACTCTTTTAGTTCCTGTTGTTGGGGCCATTCTAATACTTTTTATGAAAAACTCAACGCTTATAAAATCAACTGCGATGGTAGTGGCACTAATAGATTTTTTTATCTCTCTCCCCCTTTGGTTTTTGTTTGACAAAAGCTCTCACGCTATGCAATTTGTGGAAATTCATCCATGGATACCGCTTATCAATGCACAATATGCAGTGGGAGTTGATGGTATTTCTGTTTTATTCGTTCTGCTTTCTACGATTATCACGGTCATAAGTATAAGCGTTTCATGGAAGGCGATAGACAAGAAGGTAAAAGAATTCTTTATAATGATACTCCTTATGGAGACATCTATGATTGGTGTTTTTGTATCTCTCGATCTTTTGCTTTTCTATGCCTTTTGGGAAGCTATGCTTGTTCCTATGTTCTTGCTTATAGGCGTTTGGGGCGGTCCAAACAGGGTTTATGCCTCTATAAAGTTTGTTTTGTTTACGTTTGCTGGCTCTGTGCTGATGCTGGTGTCTATTTTGGTACTATATTTTGCAGGAGGGCACTCTTTTAATATTCTTGAGCTATCAAAGCTCAATCTGCCGGTAAATATGCAAATATTTTTATTCATAGCCTTTACTCTTGCCTTTGCCGTAAAAGTGCCGATGTTCCCTCTTCATACCTGGCTTCCTGATGCTCACACAGAGGCACCTACTGCAGGCAGCGTTATACTTGCTGGGGTCTTACTCAAACTTGGGGCATATGGTTTTTTGAGGTTCTCTATGCCATTTTTCCCCGAAGCCACTATGATGTTTCTGAGCCTTCTTCAAGTTCTTTCGGTGGTGGCTATTGTATACGGTGCATTTGTTACTTTAAAACAGACAGACCTTAAAAGACTTATCGCATACTCATCAGTATCTCATATGGGCTTCGTGACTCTTGGTCTGTTTACCCTTACTCAGATAGGGATGCTTGGCGGAATTTTACAGATGGTAAATCACGGAATTGTAACTGGCGCTCTATTTTGCCTGGTCGGTATGATATACGAAAGAACTCATACCAGGCAGATTTCTGATTATGGCGGTCTGAAGCCTACTCTGCCTATATTTATTTTGTTTTATACGTTCTTTACACTTGCTGCGATCGGACTTCCAGGGACGAACTCTTTTATGGGAGAGTTTTTGATTCTCTGCGGTGCATTCCTGAGATACATTCCTTTGGGGGCATTTGCTGTTATCGGTGTCCTTCTGGGCACTACCTATATGATATGGCTTTACTATAGGGTTGCGTATGGAAAATTGAATGAAAAAATTAAAGATTTGATATATGACCTGGGACCAAGAGAGATCCTTACTTTAATTCCGCTCCTCTTATTGGTTCTTTATATTGGTTTTCAACCGGGTGTGTTTACCTCTTATATGCAGGCTTCTGTGTCAAATTTGATTGCGACAAAATTTAGTTCTGCCATGGCAGTTCATACTTTACCCTTAGTGGGGTGGATAAGATGATGACATTTAAGATTATTGCTCCTGAGCTTTTCTTGGTTGCTTGCTCTATTTTTATCTTTCTATCCGCTCTTTTTATAAGAAACAGAAAGACTTTTTCGATCCTTGCGATATTGGGACTCTTGATAACTGGAGTTTGGAAATATTCACTGTATGGCAGTGGATTTGGTTCATCCTTTTCTGTGGATCCCTTTGACGTTTTGGGCAGCTGGATTATCATACTAATAGCTATTTATGTAATTTTGATCTCAATAGACGATCTTGTAATACCAGATACCAGCTATGGCGAATATTTGACACTTATTTTGACTTCTGTTGTTGGGATGCTCTTTATGATAGGTTCGAGAGACCTGATTGTACTATATTTGGGTTTGGAAACTCTATCTTTGTCCCTATACATATTGTGTTCTTTCTATAGGAGAGATGAGTCGTCTAGCGAGGCAGGACTCAAATACTACTTGATGGGGACGGTAGCAACTGCTATTTTGCTATATGGCATAGCGCTTATATATGGTGCAACTGGCACTACAAATTTTTATGAGATAGCAAAGTCTTTATCCACAGCAAAGGTCCTATCTGATCCTATGTTTATTGCAGGAGTTATAGCTGTGATTGTAACCTTTAGCTTCAAATCTTCGGTAATACCATTTCATGCCTGGACTCCAGATACCTATCAAGGAGCTCCTACACCAATAACTGCATTTCTTGCTACAGCTCCGAAAACAGCCCTCCTATTGGCATTTGGAAAATTTTTTGTTGGCAGCCTGGCCCCTATTTGGGTTGAACCGAAAACAGCTCTTATAGTTCTTTCAATACTAACTATGGTTGGCGGCAACCTCTTAGCTCTTTCGCAAAAAAGTATTAAGAGAATGCTCGCCTTCTCATCGGTTTCTCATGTGGGTTATATGCTTCTTGGGATAATTGTAGGGACTCAGGCAGGCCTGAACGCAATTCTAACCTATCTGGTTGCCTATGCGGTAATGAATCTTGGCGCCTTTGGGGTAGTATTTATGTTGAAAAATGGCGATGATATGGATACATATAATGGTCTTGCAAAAAGATATCCATATCTTGCTGGGATAATGATGATATTTATGTTTTCTCTTGCAGGAATACCGCCAACTGTGGGATTTATTGCAAAATTTCAGTTATTTTTGGCAGCTGTAAATGGTGGCCTTACTTCATTGGTAATTGTTGCAGTTTTGATGACCATAACCAGTGCATTTTACTATTTAAGAGTTGTAATGAATATGTATATGAAGGAACCAACCGTAGAAACAGAGGTTGTGTCAAGTGATTTTACGAAGGGCTTGGTGCTTAGTCTCTCTATATTAGTAATAGTATTGGGCACACTGCCCTCCATATTCATTCACTAATACTTACTTTTATTCTTTGGCCGCAAGAATTGTAAACCTCTTGCGGCTTTTTACATCGGTTTGCAATAAATATTTTTGCACTCTTTTGATGTGAGCGCTATAAAGTTATCTTCAATCTGAAAATTTACTATATCTTTAAATGACTGCACCCTTTTTATCTTACAGCCTCTTTCCAGATCGAGTATTGCTAGCTTTTCCTTGCTAATCTGGTCAAGATTTATGTGAACCACTATGGCCTCTTCATCGTCATGCAGCTCAAACAAGCTTTTGGTTTCGTGCACGACATATCTTTCATCTGAATCAAAAATAAACTTCTTAAACTCGTCAAAGATATCTGGATGATTTTTTTCAAGCATTTCTATAAAAGAAATCATCCTCTCCATTTTTCTGAATGTGCTCTGGCTAAAATCATGCTCAAGTAGGCAAGCATCTTGTTGAGCTAAATCCTCTTCAATCCTTAGGATCCTGACCAAAAAGTTTATTATTGTATTTTTTCTTCTTGAGAGATTTTTTGCGAGAACTTTCCCCTTATTTGTAAGCTCTACATGACCATATTTTTCCTGAATTACCAGGTCTTTGTTCTTTAGAGATTCGATAGCTGCAACTACAGAGGGGGTTTTTACTTTTAGTTGTTTTGCAAGATCTCTTACTCTGGCAATGCCTTTTGATTGATCTATGTCGAAAATAGTCCTTAGATAGTTTTCCAGGCTTGGCGATAATTCCGAGTGGCTATCTTTTATATAACTTTCATCTGTACAGGGCTCTTCCACTTTACTCTCCTGGTTCAAAATGATTTGGCTGTTTATATTATAAACCAAAGTTTATTTCTAAAAGCTAAATATAAGATATTGTTGTGTTATTCCCATTTATATTCTATACTTCATATAGTAGGCATATGAACAAAAATCTTACTATGGAGGGTAAAATGAAGAGATGCTTAAGATTTTGTGCCATATTGATATTTGTTCTTGGTATACTATATTTTTTTAAAACGCCTGGCTTTGCAGAAGGCGCCTATGTTCAGACTGACAACGGAAAAATCTATGACTCATCTCCAGAATACAAAGAAGTACCGAAATGGTCCGGGAGTGTGGACGCCAATGGTTATGCCACAGGTCAGGGAGTCTTGCAGTGGTATAGGGATTCTAAACCAGTTGAGAAATATGAGGGCACACTGCTGGAGGGCAAGATGTCAGGGCAGGGCACATTTACCTGGCCAGATGGAACGAAATATGAGGGCTCTTTTTCAAACGATTTTAGAAATGGGCAGGGCACCCTTACCTGGCCAAACGGTGACAAATATATTGGAAATTTTCTGAATGATATAAAATCAGGGCAGGGCACTATGTTATGGTCAGACGGTTCAAAATATGTTGGTGAATTCAAAAATGATAAAAGAAATGGGCAAGGAACTTTAACCTGGTCAAGCGGTAGTAAATATGAAGGTGGTTTTGTAGACAATGCTGAGTCTGGCAAAGGTACATTTACCTGGTCAAATGGTGACAGCTATGTTGGATATTTTGCAAATAATGCAGCCAATGGCAAAGGGGTATACACCTGGGCGAATGGAAATTATTATGAGGGCAACTTTGTGGATTGGTACAGAGATGGGTATGGCACCTACTATTCAAAAGATGGAACTATATTAATGCAGGGCAACTGGTCTAAGGATAAATTTATGGGCCAATAGAAGTCAAAAATATTTTTTTAATTGACACTTAACATCGCACCTGTATAATTAGAATTAGAAGACTATATACAAGTTAATCAGGTCAAAAATTTGGAGGAATTTATGGGAGTTATAATTAAGAAGTTTAATTTTTTATTGTTTTTGCTTTTAATTACGGCGTTTGGTTTTGCTGGTATAGCAAATGCAGATTCTAGTGGCTTGACTTCTGGTAAGATAGCGCTGAGTACTAAGATGAGCTCAAGCATATTTCTGCAACCTGTTTCACCAGACAAGAAGATTGTGTATGTAAGCGCGAGAAATACATCTACTGCTACTGGCTTAGATTTTAGGAAAGAGCTAGTTACCGAGCTGACGAACGAGGGATATCAGATAACGGATAACCCAGACGATGCTAACTTTATGCTGATGTCGAACGTTCTCTATATTGGCAAAGAGACAAAAGACTATACGATGGAAGGTGCCCTGGCTGGCGGCTTTGGCGGAGCTTTAATAGGTTCAGCATTTAATTCAAGTGGAAACTACACAGGCACGATAGCTGGCGGCATTATTGGCGCCCTGGCTGGAGCTGCCATTGCCAATGCTAACAATTCTGATAAGTATATGATGGTTGTGGATATACAGCTTGAACAAAGACAGCCTGGCACCCAGACAGAGACTTCTACCAATGTAAATCAGGGCACTTCTACCACAGAGACATCTAGTAACGCTACTGTAAAGGATTGGGCTATATACAGAGATAGAGTAGTGTCTGAAGCTTCTGGCACAAATCTAAAGTTTGATGATGCAGAACCTGTATTAAGGCAGCAGTTAGCTCACGCAATAGCCAACCTGCTTCCATAATTTTTTAGAAGAAATCTTTTAACCCCTCCTTTATCTGAAGGAGGGTTTTTTTATTATGACAATATCTATTTTTATGCTAACATATCTATTAAACTTATTAAGTTTAATAATTAAGAGGAGGGTGAAGGTGGGCAAATTTGTTAGATTTTGTATCCTGCTGTCTATTGTTTTTAGCATCCTATTTGTTTTTAGTGTTCCGTCTTTTGCTAAAGGAGTTTATTATCAGACTAACAATGGAAAGGTATGGGATTCTTATCCAGAGACGGGTCAAACTCCAGTTTGGACTGGCCCAGTTGATTCAAACGGCTATGCAAGCGGCCAGGGAGTACTGATCTGGTATCAGGATGGACAACCAGGCGACAAGTATGAAGGTACGATGGTTGAGGGAAAGATGTCAGGTAAAGGCACATATACCTGGTCTGAAGGCACGAAATATGTAGGAGATTTTGTAGACGATATGAAAGTTGGAAAGGGAGTGGTCACCTGGACCAACGGCGACAAATATGTAGGTGACTTCTCAAACAACTCAGCTACAGGCAAGGGCACATATACCTGGGTAAATAAAGATAAATATACTGGAGATTTTGTTAACTATTCAGCCACAGGCAAAGGTGTGTACACCTGGGCTGACGGAACAAAATATATAGGCGATTTTGTAGATTTTTATAGAGATGGTTACGGCACCTATTACGACAAAAATGGAAATGTAGTTTATCAAGGAAAGTGGTCAAAAGACCAGTTTATGGGTAATAAATAGATCTTTATTGCAAGCAATTATTTTTGGTTTTTTGAATATCGCTCTAAGACTTTTTTATAACTGTATAACATCCTTTCAACTAAAAACTTCGGCTTAAGTAATATTGCCCTCTTGCCAAGCTGTCTAAATTTTTGCAGTAAATAGCCCTCTTCGGAGGGCCTGTATTCTATTTTGAAAATTATTTTATCTTGATCCTCTTTATCAAGAATTGGATTAAAATCTATAAGAGTTAAGAGAATCCTCTTTAGATCATCAAGATATTTTTTATCAACGCTAAATTTTGCAAAAAGATCCTCTTCAAGGAAAATTCTTTCTGCTTCTTCAAAGAGATCTTGCTTTCTCTTTACCGTTTCAAATGAAAGTATGTAAGAAAATGGGGTTTTCATCTTTTTTCTATTCTCACTCATATTTAGCCATAAGAGATACCACTCATCCTTGTAGAACTCAAATTCTAACTTATAAGGGAAACATAAGGCTTTAAATTGTTCAGAATCAGAAATTCGAAAACTTAAAATTAGATCCTTTTCTTCAAGAATGGCTTCGACCAAGGGCATTAAAAGAGTCCAGGAGCTTTCATTTCTCTCTGGTTTATTCTTTATTATTATCTTCGGGAGATTATATGTCTTTGTATCAATTAAAAAAGATTCTAATTCATTTTTATCTTTAGCGCTAAAGAAAAATTTTGACTCATCAGTATTAATTAAATATTTTAGCCAACACATCTCCTCGCTGCTTAAGATGCAGAAATTTTTATTTGTAAGTTCCTTTATCTTACTTAATATCTCAAAGTTATATATTTTAGATATCATTATTGGTCTCGCTTATGACAGACTCATAAATAGTTTCTAAGTCAGTAAATTCTTCAATTAAGCTATCCCTTAAAGAGCGCGGTTCTAACACTTGAGCACTTGAGCCAAAGCTTCTTATCCATGGCTTTATTTCGTTAATATCCCTTGTTATCATTTTAAGAATAAAGCTATTTTTATCTATAATTTCAATTTGAACGTTTTTGGCTTCTTTCTTTACTCTATTTAATATAAAATTTTTCGAACTTTTGCTGCTGTCGAAATAAAACTCTATTACTATCTCTTTTTCTTTTGCATCCTCTTCGACTAACCAGGACTTTTTGAGCTTGTTCAATCTATTTTCGATACTATTATCTAAAATATCAAATCCTTTTGTAATTTTTTTTAATTCGAGAATCCTATCAACTAATATTCTTTTAGTAGCGCCTTCAGTTATTAGATACCATCTTGCGAGATGATAATCAAATAGAAAAAATTGAGGTATAACTTTTATTTTTTCTAAAGCTTTATCCTTGTGCTTTGGCAAAAGACTTAGCTCAAGTAAAAAAGTTTTTTTGTTTTCTAATAAGCTTAAGATATAAAGTATGTTTAGTTCATCAAGCACCCTTATAGGTTTTAAGTGTTTATAACAAATGATATTTTGAACTCTTTTAATTTTAACGCTATCAAGACTTTTCTCTAAGAAATATCTTAATATCAAGCTTCTGGTTGCTAAAAGTCCTGTATTAGAGAAAAAATCAACAAAAAGATATAATTTTATTAATAAATTCTCTGTTAACGAGTCTAAACCTTTCTTTAGTTTGTATCGTGTGTATCTTTTGTCTTTAATTTTTTCAATAAAACCGTCATTAATTAAAACATTGATGTAATTTCTAATCGTTCTTGAATCTATGAAGAAATTTTTATCATGACACAAAGA
>Ga0078972_1005223_pt1 | contig 29768 bp, 29 predicted proteins | sample YelNatPaOPGAMG01_FD_67568 | JGI IMG/M metagenome (GOLD analysis project Ga0078972, IMG submission 67568) | Hot spring thermophilic microbial communities from Obsidian Pool, Yellowstone National Park, USA - OP-RAMG-01 (SPADES assembly) (version 2) | ecosystem: Environmental > Aquatic > Thermal... | reverse complement strand
ATTTTATAGCTTGATTTTATTTAATAATAGTGGTAATTTTAAAACCATAGAAGATCGATTTATACAGAAGGAAACAGTCTGTGTTTACAGAATTATACAGACTGTATAAACATTGTTGTGCATGATTAAAACATAATTCAACAGGGAAAATTTTATGAACCCATACCAAACATGTCTCTACACGATTAGAAATAAAATGCAGTTGGATGAAGCCGCCGAGAAAGGAACGCGCTTTGCTTTTACAATCAACATGTTATGGTCTGGAGCAAAAACAGAATTTGGAAAGGCGAAGCAAGAAGGCAAGGACTATATTGCATTATTTGCCAATGCAGCACAAACTGATCAAATTCATCATCTCGGCTTTGTTGAATCCATCGAAGCATCACAAAAGACAACAAAAATTGAATTTTCTCAAATCATTCCAGTACAAAACAAAATTTGGAAATGGGATATTGAAAAGTTATCGGGCGGCAAGATATCAAAAGACTTCATCAGACCATATAGCCTTTGTAAAACTCCAGATTTCAATTCGTTTCCGAAATTAAAAATCCCTAAAAAACAGATTCAGGAAGAAAAACAAGAATATTATGCTCTCGAAGGTGCGCTTACTGAACGCATCACAAAATATCGGGAACGGGATCGAAAATTAATCCGTCTAAAAATTGATCAGCAAATTCAAAAAAACGGTAATTTAAACTGCGCAATCTGCGGCTTTTCATTCGAGACAACCTATGGGATGGCCGGTAAAGATTTTTGTGAAGTTCATCATATTCGTGTTCTTTCAGAAAATAATGAAGGAGAACCGACGACTACTCTTGATGACCTCGCTGTCTTATGTTCCAACTGCCATCGTATAATTCATCGAAAAAAACCAGCATATACCATTGATGAAATAAAAGTTTTTATTAAGGGCAATTAAAAAGCACAACAAGCGCATGCACTCTGACCGCCATTCCGCTGCGCTCCATGGCGGCAGGTGATGCTTATCGTTAGCGGAGAAAACACTATGCTTTCACGTGATGACAATCTGATATTGCAGACTTGGTACACAATAATTCTAATAAAAGAATTGTGGCGGAGCGGTTTCATTAATAGCCGCTTTTTCGATTCGATGCCTTTTGAGTTCCCATTTATCAAGGAAGAGATCAAGAAAATCAATGTTGACAACCAAGGTTCAGCTCTCATGGCGCTATATGCCATGCTCGTCGTACCAAAAGAGATTCTCAAGGATAGGTACTCCGATGAATATGAGGAACTGAACACGTTCCTTGAGAATGTCACCAATGAAACCTATAGCGATTACCCAGAGGATTCGCAAGGAGTGAACTTCTTCAGACATATTCGGAATGCAGTTGCTCACGCAAGTGTCGAGTTTGAGCCCGATAAGTTTGTCACTTTTTCTGACACCAATACGCGAAAAAACTACAGGTTCGAAACGAAATTGCCATTGGTCAAGCTGGGGGAATTTATAGGACGTTTGCAGAAAATACACGTCCGCTACGTGACCGAACGAACGAAAGAGATACAAAGCGGGAGCTAACGAGCAGGTGCTGACGGACGGCTAATCGCCGCCGCTCCGTTATGCAAAATATAACAAAGGAGGAGAGAAATGAGATTTTCGGGGAAAAAGGGGACGGTTCTATTTTTTAGCAAATGCAGTAAATGGAAGAAAATAGAAGACAGCGCCCTATGATTTGCCCTCCTTCGGCATTTTAACTTTCCTCGGTTTGCCGGGTGTCTCTTTCCTTTCAAACACGGCCTGACCAGAGGTACACCTTTTATCTGGACAGCCTTTTTCGGAGGCGACCCCATTCCCAACCCGAAATCACGCTTTCACAAACAGGGGCGTTGGTTAAACCATCAGAAAACAAGAGGGACGCCCCTAAAATACTAAGCTTCTAAAAGGAGACGTGGCGATTTAAGGAGATTAGATGCCGAGAACAGCAAGACTAGACGCCCCTGTCGTATTACATCACATCATGATCTGGGGGATAGAGCGTCGCAAGATATTCATGGACGATAACGATCGGGATGATTTTCTTACACGACTGGGGAAACTCATACCTGAAACCGGGAAGTCATGTTTTTACTGGTCGTTTGTGCCGAATCACGCCCATTTTCTTTTCCGGACCGGCAGCGCACCGATCGCTAGCCTGATGCGAAGACTTTTAACCGGCTATGCCGTATATTTCAATCACAGACACAAGCGCAGCGGGCAGCTATTTCAGAACAGATACAAATCGATTTTCTTGGAGATGGAAAATTCGTAGAAGAGATATTGTCGGAGGCTGCGGAAACGTTTGAGCGGAAATATGCGATGAGGCGTTGGGGGTACGGTCTGGACAAGGTAGCCAAACGAGCGGCGGCGGTGTGCGCCGTGGAAGCGAGCGATATTTTCTCCAGAAGCAAGAAACCGGCCAGACTAAAAGCAAGGGGTTTATTTTGTTATTGGGCGTCAAGCGAGTTGGGGATCACCTACACCGAGTTATCCAGACGTATAGGGATAAGTGCACCGGGTAAAGGCTACAGCGCAGAAAGAGGCAAAATGATTTCGCAAGAAAACGGATATCAGTTACTGGAATAAATAGAAACTTAGTATTTTAGGGACGTCCCCAGGAGCCCAGATGCCCGTTATCTTATCCGGTAATCAGGAAAAAGTCTGGCTGGAAAGCGATGCAACGGATATCGCTGCTCTTAAATCCATTTTAAAACCATATCCTGCAGATGAAATGGATTCCAAGCCCGGCATCGGCTCGCACAACAAAAATTTTTAAGAGCAAAAACGACTTTGTTCCTTCCCGGATATTTTTTTAAATGGCTTTTAAGCGTTTCACCTGCACATCCACCTTATTTTACCGTTGTTTGCTTTAAGGATTTCTGGTTGAAAGACTAAACGAAAAAGAAGCCAAGACACCACAGCTTACGGTCAGGATTTTCTTGACATATAAAATCGCATTTTCTATATTTCGTCCAACAAGGAAATTCTCATCAAAAAACATTTAAATTCAGATCACGTCCAGGGACGGGAAAACGATGAAATCAAAAACAAATAGCCCGACTTTCTTTTTCCTGATGATCGCAGTGCTTATTACAGTATCGAGTTGTCGGCAGGAAAATAGATTATGTGATTGCCCTCCTTCTAAGTTTGAGGGTGGGATCTATTACAGCCAAACGTATGAAGATTATATTCTTGCCTATGTTTTTAAAAATGTTGACCGTGGTTTTTATATTGATGTCGGCGCAAATGATCCGAATGTTTTTAATGTGACGCGATTCTTTTATGAGCGAGGCTGGCGTGGTATCAATATTGAGCCCAATGTTGAGTTGTTTAAGCGAATCGTTCAGTTTCGTCCTCGCGACCTTAATTATAATTGCGGTATTTCCAATACGGAAGGGAATCTGAATTTTTATCAGGAAACAAATGAATTAGATGATTTTATGCCAATGTCAACATTTGATAAGACGATAGCTGAAGGGCAAAGGAAAAAACACGGACTCCATTTCACGGAAACACGGGTTCCGGTAACGACGCTGAATAAACTGCTGGCAAAGATATCCATCCCTGAAATAACCTTTATTTCCATCGATGTCGAAGGCTTTGAAAAACAGGTTATCGAAAGTATTGACCTGGCCCGATATAAACCAGTGGTGTTGTGCGTTGAAGCGACGGACCCGGTTGCCGGAAATCCTTCCTACATGAAGTGGGAGAAATTAGTCATGGACAATAACTACGTGTTTGCGATGTCCGACGGTCTCAATCGCTATTATCTGCATAAAAGTCATATCGAACTGCTCCCCCGGTTTATTGATATTGACAGGTGCGTGAAATTAAGTAAATACAAGCGACAGGTGAAGATGGACGGTTGGAGCTTGTGGTAATGACGTTTAGTTGGAAACGCAAAAGACCGTTCTGACTTCAGATTATAATAAAGTGGTATTTTTCTGTTGCCTTCTTTCTTCTGTTCGTAAAATCCCTCCATGACTTGAGATATCGGCTCAAAGCCATTACTCCCCACCAGTCCATTTCAGGCAGTGGAAGGTTCCGTCTGGAGATGAATTACATTCAAAAGTGACTTTCTTAAATCCACTTGAGGATTCCCGCAATTACGACCAGCGAAATTGCGTTAACCGTAGGAAAGGGGACGGAAAGGGGACGGTTCTATTTTTTAGCAAATGCAGTAGGAAAGGGGACGGTTCTATTTTTTAGCAAATGCAGTAAATGGAAGAAAATAGAAGACAGCGCCCTATGATTTGCCCTCCTTCGGCATTTTAACTTTCCTCGGTTTGCCGGGCGTCTCTTTCCTTTCAAACACGGCCTGACCAGAGGTACACCTTTTATCTGGACAGCCTTTTTCGGAGGCGACCCCATTCCCAACCCGAAATCACGCTTTCATAAACAGGGGCGTTGGTTAAACCATCAGTGGTCGAACAAGGCACTCGAACGGTTGCCTCGTCTTGCGTGGATCGCCGTGCATCCCTGCAATCCGCGCCATGGATTAGTTTTGGCCGATGGGCATCAACCGGGTTGACAAAACTATATCGATCGTTATAATGTAGTACAAAATAGATCGATTGAGGGGTTGTCATGCACTCGGTAACTATATCGCCAAAATATCAAATCGTTATACCTAAAGCTGTCCGGGAGGCCTTGAAGCTTCAACCGGGCAAAAAAATGCAAATGATTGAATACGCCGGCCGCATTGAACTTATACCGGAACGCAACATTAAAGAACTTCGTGGATTTCTCAAAGGCATCAACACGGAATTCAAGCGAGAGAAAGACAGAGCATGAATATTGTAGATTCTTCGGGATGGCTTGCATACTTTGCCGATGAACCGAATGCCAAATATTTCCTTCCCCCGCTGAGTCATTCGGCTTCGCTGGTTGTTCCAGTCGTAACGATCTACGAGGTCTTCAAGGTCATTCTGCGGGAGGCCGGTGAGGATGAAGCTTTGCAGGCGGTCACAGCCATGCAAAAAGGAAAAATTGTTGATTTAAGCGCACCGTTGGCAATAGCGGCCTCAAGGCTGAGCTTGGAGTATCAACTTCCAATGGCGGTCAGCATTATCCTCGCAACAGCGCGGGAATTCAAAGCCATTCTATGGACAGAGGATTCGGTTTTTCAAAATATTAGTGGGGTGAAGTACTTTCCCAAGAAATAAAACCCAGCAAGGGAAAGCTGCCCGATTGGCGCGCCATACGCTGCTTCGGCTTTTCGTTGGGCAATAAATCATTTGGATGTCAGCCTATGAAAAAGATGTTTTTCCTGATGCTCATCGTTGTTCTGACGGCAGGTTGTTCGACATAGGATTATGTCATCAAGATTCCAAGGACGCCTGAAAATCTGGCGGCGTACCGGCAGTGCGAACATACCGTAGCCGTTGCGACCGGGTACGATAATGAAGGCTATCAAGACTTGAAAAGAAGATGCCTGGCCACCCTCGACGGTTTAACGGAAGAGCGCGCGGGAAATTCCGATGAATTGTAAAAGATATGGCCTCGAAACGGTTGCACTAAAATCGAAACGCTGGTCTATGGATACCATGAGATCTTTTATCACTATTTTCTGTGCGATACCGCAAAAAAGAACAGCAACTAAAATGATCGCCCGGCAAAGCGCTCCGGCGGGACGCGCCTCAAGCCGCGCGTCCGCAAACTCCGTGGCCGGACGAAAACAACAAAGAAAAATTACTGCGTGATGGATGTTCAACTGGGGAAAATTCGTTTTATCCGCGGCGAAGGCGGCGGCAAGTATCCCTTCAATCATTCCGTTTATTTAAAAGGCGATGACTGCCGCGTCGTCATTGACCCGTCCTGCGGTGAGCGGAAAATGACGGATCTCAAACAAAAAGAGGGCGTAGATCAGGTCTGGCTTTCGCACTGGCATGAGGACCACATGGCCTTTTTGTTTCTTTTTGAAAAGGCCGCCCTGCGGATTTCTCCGCGCGATTTTCCGCCGCTTGCCGACATCGAGACTTTTCTGGACTGGTACGGCATCCGGGACGAAGCGCTCCGCGCGCTCTGGAAGGACATCATGCTGAAAAGCTTCAACTACCGCCCGCAAAAAAGCGCCTTTTTCTTTTCCGAGAACGAGGTCATTGATTTGGGCGGCCTGCGCGTCTCGGTGATTTCGACGCCCGGCCACACGCCGGGGCATCTGTCCTTTTATTTCCCCGACGAGGAAGTTCTTTTTCTGGGCGATTACGATTTGACGACATTCGGTCCGTGGTACGGCGATGTTCTCTCGAGCATCGAGAATACTATCCGGTCCATCCGCCTTTTGAAAAGCATCCCCGCCCGCCGCTGGATTGCCTCGCACAACACCGGACTTTTCGAAACAAATCCGGGAAAATTGTGGGACGATTACGAAAATGTCATTTATCAACGCGAAGAAAAAATCCTGAATTTCCTCAAAGAGCCCAAAACCCTCGAGGAAATTGTTTCCGCCTGGCTGATTTACGGCAAACCCCGCGAACCGAAAGCCTTTTTTGAATTCAATGAACGGGCGCTGGTGGTCAAGCATCTCGAATCCCTGCAAAGCAAAGGCGCAATCCAGGCGCTCCAAAACCGCTATCGGAAAACGCGCTGAAGCCAAGCGAAGTCAGCGAAATTGCGGAGAAAAGAAAAAAGTTGACTCGGCTTTGGCGTTTTGGTATTGTCCAGCCGCTTTAAAATAAATTTCGGCAAGAGCAATTTATGTACACTTTCTTGGTCCTTGTTCACTTAATCATTTGTTTTGCGTTGATTTTGATTGTTCTGCTGCAGGCGGGCAAAGGCGCCAACATGGGCGCCGCTTTCGGCGGTTCCAGTCAGACCGTTTTCGGCGCTTCAGGGGCAAGCACGTTTTTGGGAAAACTCACCGCGGGCATCGCCGTGTTGTTTATGCTGACGTCGTTGATTCTCACGTATACGGCCAGCCACAGAAGTTCTTCAATCGTTGAAAAACAGGCCATCCCGGCGGCTGAACAAACGGTTCCGGCACCGGCTGCAGATACGGCACCACAGTCCCAACCGCCTTCAGCGCCAGCCGGCAAATAATTCCGGTTCTTTCTAAAATCCCTCGACGGGAAACCCCAAAACGCCCTGCGGGGATTGCGTTTGTTGCGGATGCCGAAGTGGTGGAATTGGTAGACACGCCATCTTGAGGGGGTGGTGGGCACCGCCCGTCCGGGTTCAAATCCCGGCTTCGGCACCATTTAGAATTTTCCGATTTACCGGCCGAATTTTTCTCCTTGAAGAAGCTCCTTTCCCGCGCCGGCGTGCAGGATGTATCTTGCCTTGCAGCCCCAGTCCTTTTATTTCTCGCATTTTATGCGTTTGCTTTTTTTCCTTTAAGATTGTAAAATTAAAAAAAAAAGGAAAGGGGGAGGAGGCATGTCCAGTTTTCAATGGTTAACGCACAAAAATAAAAGAATTTTGTACATGGATCTTGTGTCGCAGAAGCCGACGTACGAAGAAAAACTGCAGGAATTTCTCACCGTGGTCAAACAACTGGAACAGGAAATTGAAAAGTATCCGCCCAAGTCCATCCTGAGCATTTGCAGTGTGGAAGGCGGCGTCGCCACGCCGGAGATCACTCAAAGGCTTAAGGAATTTACCAAACACAATGAACCCTACATGAAAATGACGGCGATTATCGGCGTGCACGGCATTCAGAAAGTTTTATATCAAGGCGTGCTCTTTTTTACGGGCCGAAAGAACCTGGTGTTGAAAAATTCAAAGCAGGAAGCCCTCGATTGGCTTGCGGAACAATAAAGCGCTCTTGCGGCGCATTTGCGTATTGATTTTCAAGGCGTGCTGACGGCCCTTTTTAAACACGGCGGCCCCGCGGGTTACTGAATGATCGGGCCATGTCCTTTTCTCAAGCGAGACCTCTTCGGGAACATCATTATTGCCTTTCGGACGTTCTGATGATTTTTTCTATTTCCGAGCCGTAGACGCTGAGTTTTCTCTGCGACAAATACTTTTCCGGATGGCGGGCATCCTGCGCCAGCGCCAGCAGGTGATGGTCGGACAAAAACATGAACACGGCGCGGTTTTCATCCTTCGCGCGATAAAAACGCCAGATATACAGTCTTTTGAAAAGTTCTTTTTGCTCCTGGGTCAGGGAAGCATATCCTTCAATTTTTTCGTATCCGCGTCTATCGATTCTTTTCTCACGCCAGTTCGTGGCGGCGATTTTCGCGAAGGCTTTCTCGGCAGCGTCCTGCAGGCCCTTCGCGCGCAAGTGCGCCGACTGGGTCTTGTAGAGATTCGGTAAAAATAAGACATCCTGCACGGCGTATTGGAGCTGTTCCTCCGTCAAGGGGCGGTTGTCCCAACGGGAGCGCTGGATTTTTTTGCTTTTACCCAGATCCTCGTCCAAAAATTCCTTGATCATTTTTTCCAACGACAATTCCTTGAACCCGAGCAGTAGCGCCGCGCGATGTGTGTCAAAAATATTATTGAAACGGAACCCGTAATCTCTTTTCAGGAGGCGGATGTCGTTGTCCGCGGCGTGCAATACTTTCGTTTTTCCCGGATCTTCAAGATATTTTTGAAGGAAAGAGAGGTTGATGTCCCCCAGCGGGTCAAAGATATAAGCCGTTCTGTCGGCGCAAACTTGAAGGAGACAGAGCTTTTCCCGGAAATACCGAAAAGAGTCGTATTCCGTGTCTATGGCGATGATCTCCGCGCGCTCCAAGTCATAAACGGCGCGGGAGAGTTTTTTCTGATCGTCCACCAAAAGCCATTTTGCTTTCATGGGCGCAATCTAGCCGAAACGAGAATTTATTACCAGCAAAAATAAGGTCAGCGTGAAAATGACGAGCAAAGCAATTTCGTCGGACGATTTCATGCTCAATTCCACAAATGAAGAACGCCCGCCGCGCCGGTAATTCCTCGCTTCCATAGCCGCCGCCAAGTCATCCGCCCGGCGGAAAACGCCGAGCAGAACGGAAAGCGTCAGGGACATAAAAATCTTCAGACGGCCGGTGAAGCCCACCCCGTCGGAGGGGCCGCCCCGCGCCTTTTGCGCCATCTCCGCCCTTTCCTTTTCCCGAAGCAGCACCGGCAACAACCGCAGGGCCAGGGTCAGCATCACGGCGATGTCGTCAACCGGCAGGCGCAGTTTTTTCAGCGGCCGCAGAAACCACTTGACCGCCGCGATCAGGTGGGACGGCGGGGTCGTCGTCGTCAGCAGGAGTGCCGCTACAAGGAGCGAAACAAAGCGCCAAGTGACGAAAAATGCTTTTTGCGCCCCCGAAACCGACAGCGGAATGCCGACATAAGGCAGACGGATGACGGCGTCGCCGCTTTCGTGGAATAAAAGATGAACCGCGAAAATCAAAAGGATAAAAAACAGCAGCGGCCGGACGGCCTCGGCGACGGTTTTGATTTTGATGCCGCCCAGACGCGCGAGAACCAGCAGGGCCGCGCCCAGAAAAAGCGACAGCGGCTCCGCAATCCAAAGCAGTAAAACGCTCAGTCCGACGACCGCAGCGAGCTTGACGCGTGGATCCAGCCGGTGAATGAATGACTGGCCGAAAGCATAAGAACCGGCATGGTACATTTTCAGTCTCCTTTTCGCCGGATCAAAGCGATGAGGTATTCAGCGGCTTCCTCCGGATTGCAAATGCCGCAGCGGACCGCAATGCCGGATTCCCTGAGACGAACCATCAACGCGGTCAAGGGGGGAAGCCGCAGGCCGATGGTCTGCAACGCTTGAGCTTTTTCGAATACCTCAGACGGCTTTCCGTCCAGATAGATGCGCCCCTCGTGCAGGACCACGATTCTTTGCGTGAGGGCGGCCTCCGCCATGTTGTGCGTGATGTGGATGATGCCGACGCCTTCGGCATGCAGTTTGGCGATGAGGGTCCCTATTCGGTCGGCCGCTTCCGGATCGAGAAAGGCGGTCGGTTCATCCAGCGCGATATAGCGCGGCCGCATGGCCAACACGCCGGCGATGGCGACGAGTCTTTTTTCGCCGCCGGAGAGGTTTTCGATATTGCGTCCGGCAAGATCGGCGATACCCGTGCGAGCGAGCGCCTCGGCCACCCTGCGCTGGATCTCCGCCGTCGGCAGGCGCAAATTTTCGGGGCCGAAAGCGACGTCTTCCTCCACGGTCATGCCGACAATCTGATTGTCGGGATTTTGAAAAACCATCCCGACCAGAGAGCGGATTCGCGCGTGATGGTTTCTGTCGCGGGTGTCGAGGCCGTCAACGTTCACGGTTCCGGACGCGGGCAGCAAAAGCGCGTTCAAATGCCGGATCAGCGTGGTCTTGCCGCAGCCGTTGGGGCCGACCAAAGCGATGTGTTCGCCTTCGTGAATGGTCAGGGAGACGCCGCGCAGGGCGTCAATCCCTTCGGGTTCATACCTGAAAGAAACATCTTCTAAAATAATCAATCAAGGAGACCTAAAGTTTTATTCGGTCTTTTAGCTTGAAACTGACCAGCGCAGCAAGCGCTATTTTCAAAAAATCCCCCGGAATAAAGGGCAGAACGCCGACCGCCAGCGCTTTCGAAATACTCAATTTTGCCGTCCATGACAACCAACCGACGCCCGGCAAATAAATCAACAGCATGCCGATGAGCATTGAAAAAATATTCCAAGCCACTCCCGGATTGCTCCTTAACCTGTTGACGGTTCCGATGACGAACGCCGCGACGATGAACCCCGCCAAGTAACCGCCGGTGGGGCCGAAGAGCACCCCCAGCCCCGCCTTGCCGCCGGCAAAAACCGGAACACCCACCACGCCCAGCATGATGTAAATGAGTTGGCTCAACGCGCCGAGCGTCCCGCCCAAAAGAATCGCGGCGACATTCATGAAAAATGTCTGCGCGGTGATCGGCACCGGCGGCAGGGGGATGACCATGAAAGCCCCTGCCGCGGTGAGCGCGCCGAAAAGCGCCGCGTAAACCAAGCCTCTTATCGATGTCCGATTTTCAGTCATTGACTTCCTCGCTTAGAAATTGATGGAAAGCCCGCCCTTGAACGTGATGCCGGGCATGGGATAATAAAAATTCGGCATCCCATACTGCTCATAATCAATGCCGAAAGACGAATATTTGACATCCGCGATATTGTCCACACCCGCGAAAACCGTCATGTCCATTTTGCCCAGCGTCGGTTTCCAATACGCGCTCACGTTCATTATCGTATAGTCGTTCAACTTTTCCGCATTGTTATCGTTGTCGCCGGAGAGAAAAGATTCGCCGACATGTCTTACTTCCGTCCTCAACGTCACATGGAACGGCAAATAAATATCCAGCCCCGCATTGGCCATATGTCTCGGCACCAGCGGTATTTCCTTTTTATTGTTCATCCCGTTTTCAAATGTGGCTTTGTGATAGGTGTAGTTTCCAAACAAGCTGAAATATTTGGGCAGGAAATAGGTCAATGAAATTTCCGCTCCGTCGTGGCGGGTTTCTCCGACGTTACGATTCTCTCCCGTGAAAGTCATGGGGTCATAGACATATTCTATTTCATCTTCCATATCGGTGCGGAAGACGGTTAGGCCGATTTTAAGATTTTCCAGCGGATAAAACTCCGCGCCCGTCTCCATGCTGACGCCTTTCTCCTTTTTCAGATCCGTCAGGAAAGTTCCGCCGAAACCGCTGAAGGAAGCCACTTCATCAATAAACGGAATGCGATAAACTGTGCTGTATTTCGCGTAAACTTTGGACTGTTTCCCCCAAAGCCACGTCAGGCCGGCTTCGTAGGCTTGGGCGTCATAGGTGTTTTTCTGATGGGTAAAGTTATTGGCCGGATTCGCAAAATCAACGTTGGAGCCTTGAATGGAAGTTTGTTCGAAACGACAACCGGCGCTTAAAATGAAGTTCCGCAAAAAACTGAATTCATCGCGGAGATAACCGCCGACGCTTTCCCGCGTAAAATCGGCCGTACTTAATTTTGACGTTCTTTCCCGGTCGCTGAATATATTTTTTGTGTAGGGTTCGCGATAATAATCAACGCCCGCGACCACCTTATTGTGAAATCCGAAAATGTCTTTTTCCAAAATGTATCTGGGCGTAATGCCGTAGGTATCCGCCTGGGTATCGGAATAATTGTAGGAATACCAAGAGGGCATGTTCATCTGCAGGTCTTTTTTGCCGTATAGGAAATTCATTTCAAACTGTCCCCAGGATCCCCAGAAAGATTTCACGCCGAGATTGACATTCGTGTATTTGTCGGATCCGTCATCGTCGTTATGAGCTTTCATCCAATAAAGCGGCATCGCCGGCTGATACTGTCTGCGGTCCTGCTCCATCTGTTCCTTTGTCAAAGCGCCGGGCATCTGATAGTCTAATTTATTGAATGATACGTTCAGCGACAGATTCAGCAGATCGTTTGCCGAATACCCAACGTCAAAACCGCCGCCCTGCGCGGAGTATTTCGAGCGGTCGCGGTAACCGAAGCTGAAATTGTTTTCCCCCGTTGCGGCATAAGTCCATTTGTTTGCCGCGCCGGTGACGCCGACTCTCTCGTCATGCAGCCCGTAGCTCCCCGCGATGAACGAGGCATTCAGCTCCGGTTTTCCTTTCCCCTTCTTGGTGATGATGTTGATGACGCCGCCGATGGCCGCGTCCCCGTATAGCACGCTTCCGGGTCCGCGGACGATTTCTATTTTTTCAATGGTGTTGACCGGAATCTGCATCCAGTTGATGGATGCCATATCCGTCCGGTTGAGCCGCCGCCCGTCCAGCAGAATTAATGTCTTGCCGAACGGATTGTCGCCGCCGAAGCCCCGCATGTCGATTTGCGCCTGCGTGGCGTTTCCGCTGTATGTTCGGAACTGAATGCTTTCAAGCGTATCCAGAACGTCCACCAAGGTGGTCGCGCCGGAGTCCTTGATGTCTTGTTCGGTAATGACGCTGACGCTGGCCGGCGCCTTGCGGATTTCCTGCGTGTCGCGCGTGGCCGTGACAACCACTTCCGCCATCGTCGTGATGGCTTCTTCGGCGCCGGCTGACGGGAGTGAAAACGTTGAAAAGAAAATGACGGATGTCAGAAACGATACGACAAGAAACTTCTTCATTGCACTTCTCCTTTCCCCCTCGGGATCAAAGCAAGTTGAGACGCGCCGACAAAGTTTCCTGGCTTGCGGCGACCTACTTTCCACGCCTTCCCGACGCTTCATGCGCCAGTGGTCTTTCGTGAATTTCGTTCCGCTTACAGTTGCGGGGCAGCGCCGGATTTTAACCGGCTTCCTTGATCGGCCGTCTGTTTCCAGTCCGCGTGCACCGCTGAACCCGTTCATTCCGCAGCGCCGGGACTGCTTCCATTTAAGTTGTCAAAAGTGTCACGCGGGGCGATCCGTCGTGCGGATCGCGGTCAACGCCGACATTGACCTCATACACCTTTTGGATATTTTCCGCGGTGATGACTTCCGCGGGAGTCCCTATAGCATAAATTTTTCCGGATGCAAGCAAAATGACATGGGGGGCGTTTTTCGCGGCGAGATTGACATCATGGGTCACGAAAATCACCGTCAGGTTCCGCTCGGCGTTTAGATTTTTCAGAAGCGATAGAAATTGCGCCTGATGTTTGAGATCGAGAAAGACCGTGCTCTCATCCAACAACAATATTTCAGGCTCCTGCGCCAGAGCGCGGGCAATCAGAACGCGCTGGCGTTCGCCGGCACTGAGTTCATTGAAGCGGCGCGCGGCCAGTGCAAGCGTGTTGGTTTTTTCCATCGCTTCCCGGACGACACGGTAGTCTCTTTTTCCCTCAAAGCGGTACGCGTTGAGATGGGGGAAGCGTCCCATCAAAATGATTTCTTCCGTGTAGAAAGGAAAAATCAGGGATCCATCTTGGGGCACGATCGCCACTTTACGAGCGAGCTCCCGCCGCGACCATCGCGTTGTTTCCCGACCGTCAACGCGCATGAGGCCGCTTTGAGGACAAAGGGTGCCGTTGATGATTTTCAACAGCGTGGTCTTGCCCGAACCGTTCGGCCCGATGAGCGCCGTCATCTGTCCCGGTTTGAGGGAAAAGGAAACATCCTCCAGCACCGGTTTTTGTCCGTAGGAAAAAGATATGCTTTCCGCCTGAATGCACGCCATGATCAGAACGTTTTCCTTTTCAAAAGAAAAATGAAATACGGCGCGCCGCAAAGCGCTGTAATCACTCCCACGGGAAGTTCGGCGGGCGCCAGAATGGTTCGGGCAACTGTGTCGGAGGCAATCAGAAAGGCCGCTCCGAACAATCCCGAAACCGGAAGCAGCAGCCGGTGGTCGGATCCGAACACCAGACGCATCAGATGAGGCACCATGATGCCGACAAAACCAATAATGCCGGAGAGCGACACGGCCACGGAAATCATCAGGGAAACCACTCCCAGAAGCCACTTCTGGGTTTGCGAAACATTGACGCCGAGGTGCGCCGCCGTTTCTTCCCCCTGAACAATCAAATTGAGCTTGCGCGCCTGCGCGTAAATCAGAACGAACCCGGCGGTCAGGCAGACGGCCGCGACAGAAATTTCTCCGATAGAAGCGCGCGATAAATCACCCATCAGCCAAAACGTGATGCTGTGCAGTTCCATACTGTTGACGATGGAAAGAAAAAAGAGAATGGCCGCGGAGAAAAAAGCGTTCACCACCACGCCGGAAAGCAAAAGCGTGTTATCCGAGAGCGGGCCCTTGTTTCCGCCCGCCATCGCGAAAACGAAAAAAACCGTCGTCAACGCTCCCGCAAAGGCCAGCAACGGAACGCCCAGATAAAAGGAGCCCGCGCCGACGACAATGCCGAGAATCGCGCCGAGGGCCGAACCGCCCGATATGCCCAAGATGTATGGATCGGCCAGCGGATTGCGCAGGATGGCTTGAAAGACGACACCGCCCAGGGAAAGCGCGGCGCCCACGACGCCCGCGAAGGCGATCCGCGGCAGGCGAATGGAAAACAAAATCACTTCTTCCTGGGAAGAGAAGGATGCGTTTCCCGAAACAGCGCCGAACAGGGCTTTCAAGACGCGCCCGAAATCGATCCGGACACTGCCAGCCCCCAGAGAAAGCAGGCCCAAGGCCAGCAGAAGAATCGCCATCAGCGCGCTGATTTTCAGAACCCTGGATAAAGTGACACGACGATAGATAAAAAAGCCCCCTTCCGTTTGGGTTTCACCGCGCCAGGCGCGTTAAGGTCGCCGCAAAAAAAATCCCCGCACCTTTTTGAGGTGCTGGGGATGCCGTATTTCATCCGTCATTGTCGCGACGCACGAACGATTTCCTCGATCGTCTCCAACGCGTCATTGTCAGGCAGGTCTTCTGGCTTTCCCGACCGGCGGCGGCCTTCCCATTCCAAGGCGTCGGAACAGTGGCGCAACGTGCCTCCGGTTTCCGTCAAAACGACGGACGGGATTACAGCGGCGGGCCCGCGACGGATTTTCACCGTCTTCCCTTAAAACCTTTCGGCTGACCTGACGACTCTTTCCTATCTTAACTTTGAAGACCTGTCAAGCGGCGACTGGCGACCGAATAAAAATACGTTTTTGAAAATCTCCGACGGCGCCTCCGATCCATCAATGTTCCGACCCTTGGCCCACAAGAATCCAAGCCGATTCAGCCGCTGGGAAGGGCTTCTTCAGGCCGGACGTTTGTCCTGTTTCAGGCGTCCGTTGCGCCAATCGCACTTGTCCTTCACGCCGTTACCCATCCGGACCGGAAGAACCTTGAGACAAACGCCCGGGGCGCCCCGGAATCCGCCACGGATAAACATCGCGGCATTTCGCGCCGCCAAAAACAAAGATTTTGATCCATGACGACCGCGCCGTTTTTGTTCTTGCGATTCGCGGAAAACGAACGGATGGCCACGCAGGCGGATTTCCCGTTCCTGGCTGTCAATCAATTTTTATGAAATCCGTCACTTCCCTGAACAGCGAAATATCCGTATGCATCGGCCAGTCGTTGTGGCCGGCGCCCCGGATCATCCACAATTTCTTTCTGCCTTCCGGAAGATGATTATACAAATTGAGGGCGTGTCTCACCGGCAAAATCTCGTCGCGCTCGGCCGCGACGACCGCGATGGGGCGGCTGAAGGACTGGAGATTTCCGATGCTGTCATACTTGTCCGTCAAAACCAGATGCACGGGCAGAAAGGGAAAAAGGGATTTGGCGACGGCGGCCAGCGTATCCCACGGCGTGATCAATACCAGGCCGGCAATCGGCACGGGGGTTTGTTTGACCACAGCCGCGGTGACGCCGCAGCCGAGCGATTCGCCGACGAGATAAAGCGGTTCCCCAAACTGCTCATAAGCCAGCCGGACGGTTTCAACGCCATCAGCCACAAACGGCTTTTCACCGACCTGGCCCGGACGGCCGCCGTATTTCGGATATTCCGCCAGAATGACGCGGAATCCCAACGTTTCAAAGGGCGGGAGATAAAACGTCCGATCATATGCCGTCCCGCCGTTGCCATGGAAAAGAATCATGGTTCCGTGCGGCGCGGCAACTTCCCGAGCGGCGGTCAACCCGCGGTAATCCGAACCCGATGCCTGCCAGAACTGCAAGCCGGCATCTCGGAGCCTCCGCGGCGTCGGCTTGTCGTCATTGGGAAAATAGAGAAACCGGTTTTGCATTTTGCATCCTCCCAAAGCCATGACAGCCGGGAAAAAAAGCAAAAAAAGTTTCAGAAATGGCCTCATGAGTCATCAGCGAAACAGGACCGCCGCGTTTTCCGCCACCATGTAAACACCCAGGACGATGATGAACAGGCCGAAAACGATTTTCACATAGACATCCGGGACGTATTTGGAAAAAAATGCAGCCAGCCAACCCGTCAGCATGACGATGACGGCCATGATCAACGCGGCTTTCAAATCAACGTCCCCGCGGCGGTAGTATTCCCAGGCCGCGGCGATGCCGATCGGCGGCAGCAGCACGGCAAGGCTTGTCCCGACTGCTTTGGAACCGGGAAAACCGGCAAGATAAATCAGGCCGGGCACGATGATGACGCCGCCGCCGATGCCCAACAAACCCATGCACAATCCGGCCACGACACCCAAAACAATAAAAACGGAAAGCACGGTTTGATCTCCTTTTTTGAGGGATTTGAATCCATCGATTTGAGGATACCTAATTTCATTAAAAAAGGAAAACGAAAACTTTGCGGCGCGCATTTCTGAAAATCCGCGTCTTTCATATCAAACATTGAGAGCCGATTCCTCGGTTGGCCGCCAGGCAAAAAAAGAATCCTTTTCCCCCCAAAAAGGAGCCGCGGCGGTTCTATTGAATCTCCGCGTGATAACGCTGCAATGACTTGGCGCGGCCGTGTCCTTTTTGGAACGCCGCAATGCCCTTGACCGCCGCCACCGCCGCGGCGATGGTCGTGATGTAGGGTATCTTGTATTTGATAGCCGCCTTGCGGATGTAGGAATCGTCGTACTTGCTCAACCGTCCCGCGGGCGTGTTGATGACCAACTGAATCTCGCCGTTCTTGATGGCGTCCACAATGTTCGGCCTTCCCTCGTGCATTTTCAGGATTTTCTCCGCGGCGATGCCGTGGTCCTTGAGAAATTTGTGCGTTCCTTCGGACGCGATGATTTTGAAGCCGAGTTTTTCGAATCCGCGCGCCACCTCCAGCGCGCCGCCTTTTTCCTGGTCGCTGATCGTCATCAGCACCGTTCCCGACGAGGGAAGGCTCTGCTGCGTGGCTTCCTGCGCCTTGTAGTAGGCCAGGCCGAAGGAATCCGCGAGCCCCAGCACTTCGCCGGTGGAACGCATTTCGGGACCCAGCACCGGATCAACTTCCTGATACATGTTGAAGGGGAAAACAGCTTCCTTGACGCCGAAATGGCGGATCGTTCCATGCTTCAGGTGGAGGTCCTTGAGCTTCTTGCCCAGCATGATCTGCGTGGCGATGCGGGCCATGGACACGTTGCAGACTTTGGAAACCAGCGGCACCGTGCGCGAGGCGCGGGGATTGGCTTCCAAAATATAAACCACGTCATTGGCGATGGCGTACTGAATGTTCATCAGTCCCACGACGCCGAATTCGACGGCGATCTTTTTGGTGTACTCGTTGATGGTTTCGATGTGGCGGTGCGGAATGCTCACCGGCGGAATGACGCAGGCCGAATCGCCCGAATGAACGCCCGCCAGTTCGATGTGCTCCATCACCGCCGGCACGAAGGCGTCCGTGCCGTCGGAAATCGCGTCGGCCTCGGCTTCGATGGCGTTTTCGAGGAACTTGTCGATCAGGATTGGACGATCCGGCGTGACGCCGACGGCGGCGTTGACGTAGCGGCGGAGCATTTCCGCGTCGTGCACGACTTCCATACCGCGCCCGCCCAGCACGTAAGAAGGACGCACCATCAGCGGGTAGCCGATGCGCCGGGCCACCTCGAGGGCCTCTTCCAGCGTGCTCGCCATGCCGGAGGCGGGCATCGGGATGCCCAGCTTGTCCATCATTTTCCGGAAGCGGTCGCGGTCTTCGGCCAGGTCGATCGTTTCCGGCGAGGTGCCCAGGATTTTCACGCCCGCCCGGGCGAGTTCCGCCGCGATGTTGAGCGGCGTCTGGCCGCCGAACTGGACAATCACGCCCTCGGGTTTTTCCTTTTCGTAGATGCTCAACACATCCTCGACCGTCAGCGGCTCGAAATAAAGCTTGTTGGACGTGTCGTAATCCGTGGAGACGGTTTCGGGGTTGCAGTTGACCATGATGGATTCGATGCCCTCGTCGCGCAGGGCGAACGCCGCGTGCACGCAGCAGTAGTCGAACTCAATGCCCTGTCCGATGCGGTTCGGCCCGCCGCCCAGCACCATCACTTTTCTGTTTTTCGTCACCGACACGCTGTCCGGCGCGTTGTAGGTGGAAAAATAATACGCCGCGTTTTCCACGCCGCTGACCGGCACGGCTTCCCACGCTTCGCTTACGCCCAAAGCGATCCGCCGCGTGCGGAGGTTCTCTTCGCCGATTTCCAGAATCTGCGCGAGATATTTGTCGGCAAAGCCGTCTTTTTTGGCCTGAATCAGCAAGTCGTCCGGCAGGGTCTTGCCTTTGTATCGGAGGATTTTTTCTTCGAGTTCGACGAGTTCCTTCATCTGTTCGATGAAATATTTTTTGATGTAGGTTTTGGCGGAAAGCGCCTCGGGCGTCGCCCCCTTGCGCAGGGCTTCATACATGATGAATTGCCGTTCGCTCGACGGTTCGGCGAGCATCTCCATCAGCTCGTCCAGCGACTTTTGATGGAAGTCCTTGACAAAACCCAGGCCGTAACGCTTCTTTTCCAGCGACCGAATCGCCTTTTGAAAAGCTTCCTTGTAGGTTTTGCCGATGCTCATCACTTCGCCGACGGCGCGCATCTGCGTGCCGAGTTTGTCTTCGGCGCCGGGGAATTTCTCGAAATCCCAGCGCGCGAATTTCACGACGACGTAATCGCCGGACGGCGTGTATTTCTCCAGCGTGCCCTCGCGCCAATAGGGAATTTCATCTAGCGTCACGCCGGCGGCCAGCATAGAGGAAATCAGCGCGATGGGAAATCCTGTGGCCTTGGAGGCCAACGCCGAAGAACGCGACGTGCGCGGGTTGATTTCAATGACGACGACTCGTCCCGTTTTCGGATCGTGCGCGAACTGAATATTCGTGCCGCCGATGACCTGGATGGCTTCGACGATTTTGTAGGAATAGTCTTGAAGACGTTTTTGAAGTTCTTCGGAAATCGTCAGCATCGGCGCGGTGCAATAGGAATCGCCGGTGTGCACGCCCATCGCGTCAACATTTTCAATGAAACAGACGGTAATCATCTGGTTTTTTGCGTCGCGCACCACTTCCAGCTCCAATTCCTCCCACCCCAGGACGGATTCCTCGACCAAAATCTGACCGATGAGACTGGCCGAAATTCCGCGGCTGGCAACAACGCGCAGCTCCTCCAGATTATAAACCAAACCGCCGCCCGTTCCGCCCATCGTGTAGGCGGGACGGATGACCACCGGGTAACCGAGTTGAGCGGCGATTTTTTCCGCTTCCTCCACGGACGTCGCCGGCGCGCTTTTGGGCATTTCGATGCCGAGTTTGTTCATGGTTTCCTTGAAGGCAATCCGGTCTTCGCCGCGCTCGATGGCGTCCACCTGCACGCCGATGACCTTCACGCCGTGTTTTTCCAAAATCCCCCTGCGATAGAGTTCGGATGTAAGGTTCAGGCCGGTCTGTCCGCCCAGATTCGGCAGGATCGCGTCCGGTTTTTCGTTTTCAATGATTTCCGTCAGGGATTGCAGATTCAGCGGTTCGATATATGTGACATCCGCCATGCCCGGATCGGTCATGATGGTCGCCGGATTGGAATTGACCAGCACGATTTCGTAGCCGAGCTTACGCAACGCCTTGCAGGCCTGTGTCCCCGAGTAATCAAATTCGCAGGCCTGTCCGATGACGATGGGTCCCGAGCCGATGATGAGCACTTTCTTAATGTCTTCACGTTTTTTCATAGTTGAGTCCTTTCATCCTGATATAAAATTTTATGATTTGTTCAATAATGTATCAAAAAAGGAACAAATTTGTTGCAGGAGTATACGAAGATTGAGTGGAAGTGTCAAAGGAATTTGTAGTGCAGAATCACAAGACAATGAAGAACTTGATTTCGCCGGCTTATTTTCTTTTGGCGGGGTATTCCGCATCCACCGTGATGGCGATGCCGCCGCGCACGGCGAACTCGGCGCTGACCTTGCACCAGCGGGGCGAAAGCGCCGCCACGAGGTCGTCAAGAATGACGTTGGTGACATGCTCGTGAAAAGCGCCCTCGTTGCGGAACGACCACAGGTACAGCTTGAGCGATTTTGACTCGACAATCTTTTTGTCCGGAATGTACTGGATTTTTATTTTGGCAAAATCCGGCTGGCCGGTTTTGGGACAGACGCAGGTGAATTCATCCGTCTGCAGGGTGACAACGTAGTCGCGCTCCGGGTTGTGATTGGGAAACGTCTCCAACCGGCGCACGGGCTGGACCGGCTTGCCCAGCAGCGTCAGTCCGGCCAAGTCATTTTTATTTGTTTTTTTGGACATGATGGCACTCCGGCTCAATGGCATCTTCATTTAATAAAATAGAATTATAATATCAAAGCACATTCGTCAACAAGAACAAAAAATATTTTATCCATTCGTTTTTGTGACAAAACCAGCGGAAAAAATAAGAAGAAAATACGGTCATGACAAGAGGATCTTCGGGGCCCGAAAAATCGCCGGGAACTTACCATTTGCGCGATTTCCCATTTTTCCGGATGGTATCATAAAGATACCGATACGTCATAGCAGCAAAGAATTAAAATAACATTTTTGAATGATGCGTCTCGCTTCCCGGTCCGCCGTTTATGTTTTTTTTTTAACGCGGAGTGGTAATTATTGAATGTTTTGACCTATTGTGTTAGAAATTAGCAATACACTATTTTTAACGGACAGCCGGGAAAATCCTGTTATGAAATTTCTCAAAGAAAACGCCGTCCTTTTTGTCATCGCGCTGGTCAATTTTTTTGTCATCTTTTTCCCCAATTTTCTGGGATATTATGGCTATTCGAGCGATGAACTGTACTTTATCGCCTGTTCCAAGAGACTGGCCTTTGGCTACATTGACCACCCCCCCCTCTGTGTATTTTTGTTGAAATGTATTCGCTTGCTTTTTGGAGACTCTCTGCCGGCCATCCGGCTCCTTCCCGCGATGACGCACGCTGTTTCAATCCTGCTGGTCGGCATTATAACGCAAAGACTGGGCGGCGGCAAATTTGCCCAAGTGCTGTCTGGCTTGGCCTTTTCGATCATGCCTTGCTACCTCATTTTTAACAGCAGGTATTCGAAAATTTTTATCGAACCGTTCTTATTCCTCCTTGCCCTCTTCATCCTGCTCGTCATTCTTCAGGAGGACCGAAAGAAATACTGGGTACCATTCGGTGTCGTCATCGGATTGGGATTAATGAACAAGTTCACGTTTGCCGTCTACGCACTGGCGATATTGATGGGCATCCTGCTTTCGCCTTTGAAAAAGCACTTCAGGGAAAAATATTTTTGGCTGGGCATTTTGGCCATGGTCGTTATTGTATCTCCCCTTCTGCTTTGGCAGATCCATCATCATTTTATATCGGCTGATTTTATCCGATACCGCTTAACAACATATGAAGTCTTCACACCGCCGGTTTTTCACATCATTGGGCAAATCATTTTGTTTCATCCTCTGGTGTTTCCCCTCTGTTTGATCGGCTTTTTTTCCTTATTTTTCAGCCCCAGGTATAAGCCTTATCGTATATTTTCCTGGATCGTGCTGGTTCCTTTCCTGCTTTTTCTTTTTACGTGGAGTCGGATGGACAGGGTGGCTCCCCTCTATCCACTCTTGGTATCGAGCGGAGCTGTTACCCTCGAAGCCGTCATCAATCAACGCGGTCGGCACTGGCTTAAGCCTTTTTTAATTTCCCTCCTTGGCGCAGCAGGACTGATTTCTTTTTTGCTTTTTCTGCCCATTTTGCCCCCCAAAGTCCTGGTTGAATACCCGAGGAAAATCTTCGCCGAACATCAGGAGCTCCAATCCCCTCTTTGGGTCGGTCTCTTTTTCATGTATGATCACCTTTTTGCTGATCGGCTGGGCTGGGAGTCGTTGGTGAAAGATGTCGCGGCGGTATACCATAAACTGCCGGCCGAAGATCAGGAAAAAGCCGTGATTTTTGCAACAAGCTACGGTGAGGCGGGAGCGATTGAACTGCTTGGGCAGCGGTACCATCTGCCCCCGGTGGTTTCATTGCACAATAATTACAGGTTATGGGGATACGGCCGGGCGCCATGGGATGTGGTGATTGCAATCGGTGCCGACAAAGAAATCCTAAATAGTTTTTTTGAAAAAGTTGAAGATCCGGGCGTCATTCATGCCTGCGAGGAATGTTCTTTCGACGAAAAACGTCTTCCCATTTACATCGGAAGAAAAACAAAAATGCCTATCAAAGAGTTGTGGCGGATTGTCAATCGTAACATTTTGCCGCCGATAAATTTCTAGCCTGGTGATGTGCGCGTCATGCAGCGTTCCTTTTTATTTTGGGCACGAGGATCTCGACTGTTCAGCCGCCGCATCATAAAAAATGAGCCGACCGCGCCGAACCAAGAGGATGGAAAATAAGCGTGTTCCTGTGTCTCAGGGCATCAAAACGAGGAGCAATCCTAGAATCTCGTTTTCAAGTTTAGAAAAAAGTTAACAAGAGACAACGGCGGCGACCGGTCATGGGCGGATTTTCTTCGTTCCTAAAGAAACGTCGTCACGAAAAGTGATCAAGATAACGATTGCGACGTTCATTGTGCTTTTGCTCATTGTTGCAGGTCGTACCGGGACACACAACGATCCCCTTCCGCTCAGAGGACTCACCACGCACGTAATCCGCTCCCGCATTCAGCATTCTGAATGCGGCAAGGAGATAGTCATTGATCCCGGCATTCTCGTTTCGCTGACTTTCCGTTCCGTCAGCCAGGTGGCGGTTTTACCGACGTGGGCTGAAAGCTAAAAAACAAAATCAGCCCTTTTTCTATTCTCAGGGAACATAAATCTTCGAGTCTTCTTCCCGCCGCATGGCTTCCGCTTCGGCAATCATGTTCTGCACCGCTTTTTCAATAGCGTCAGGCAATTTTGCCGCCGCGTCGCTCAAATCCTTGGCTCCCTCAATCAGACATTGCACGGGTACAGGACCGCTCGGCGACATCAACTGCGTCATGCCGGTGAAAATCGCTTCGCGGCTTGCGTCGGGCGAGCCGTCCAGCTTTACGGGAGAAAGCCGCCGAATGGTGGCAAACGTCAAATCCGTAAAAGCCTCTTCCTTGTATAAATTATCGGCGTTGATTTTGATGTTTGTGATTCTGGAACCGCCTGGGTTGTTCATAACTGCTCTCCTTTGGGTAAATGTTGCGAGTTGCCCGAAAACGGTGGAAACTGCAAAAGGACGGTTCCCAATCTTTTTCGGATGACGGGTTTCTTGCAAAGAACCTCAACGCAGTGGTTACGTTAAAAAACAAAAAACTTCAATCAATATTTTCTTTACGGTAAAAGTTTTATAGGTTTGCCGCGGCTCGGATAAAGATTCAGAAAGAATCTTCCTCTCTTAGAGAGATTTTGTTTTTTGTCCTGCACAACCCCCAAAATTTTTCCCGACACCCCGCTCATCTCAATTATCCGCCGTTTTTCGAGGTTTTCTTTCGTTGCATTGCTTTTTGCTTTTGTGATACTGAACCCGTGGGGAATTTTTGGGAATGATTCAATATTATGATGTCCGGGGCGAAAAAATCGCCTGCTGGATCAAGCGAAGCGATTTCGATGCCGGCCAGAAAAATCTTTTTTTCATCCACGGCTCGGGCGGCGGACACCATCTCTGGGTGAACCAATACGGCAGACTGCACAAAAAATTCAACATCGTCGCCGTCAACTTGCCGGGGCACGCCCCATCGGGAGGCCGCGGCGAAAATGATGTTCGCCGCTACAGCGACTGGATCCGGGAAACTCTGGACGCTGTCGGCTGGAAAAAATCCATTCTGGTCGGCCATTCGCTGGGCGCGGCCATCGCGCTGACGTCCGCCCTGGATTATCCCGACAAGTTGGCGGGAATCGTCTGCGTCGGCGGCGGGATGAAAATGCCGGTGAATGCTTTTTTTCTGGAGTTTCTGCAGAGCGCTCCGGCTGCCATTCCTGCTGAAATTGTCGAATTGATCACGAAATTTTCGTTGGCGAAAGAAAACCGCGCCAGACTGTCCCCGCCGTTGCAGCTGAGCATCGCGCAGGCCAAGGTGGACGTGATGTACGGCGATCTTTTCGCCTGCAACAATCTGGATCTGACACAGGAAGCGGGCGACATCGGCATACCCGCCCTGATTGTGTGCGGAACGCAGGATAAGATGACGCCACCGGAGCTGTCGCGAGCGCTGGCTGCGGCCATGGTCGACGCGCGGCTTGTTTTCATCGAGGGGGCCGGGCACATGGTGATGCTTGAGCAACCGGAAAAATTCAACGCGGTTTTGACGGATTTCGTTTCCGGCTTGCCGTGAAGAAACCGAAGGACCTGATGGAGGGAATTTTTTATGTTTGTCCTGAGCAATTTTATCGTGGCGCTGGCCAAGATTCTTGACATGGTTTTGACTTTGTATATGTGGATAATCATTTTCCGTGCCCTGATTTCCTGGGTCAACCCGGATCCCTACAATCAAATCGTCATCATCCTATACCGCATCACGGAACCGGTTTTGGGCCCGATTCGCAGGATGATTCCCTTGCGCAACATCGGAATTGATTTTTCACCGGTTATTGTGCTCTTGGTTATCATGTTTTTGAAGTATTTTCTGGTGGAAACGTTGATTCAGCTGGCCCAGCGCCTCTAAGATCTGCGGGAGGATCTCAAAGAATCATGATCACCGTGAAGGAATCCAAAAAAGGCCTGTCGTTTGACATTCACGTTCTTCCGCACGCCTCCCGCGCGGAGATCTCCGGCATCCAGGACGGCGTCCTGAAAGTCAAGGTCACCGCCCCGCCGGTGGAAGGCGCCGCCAACGCGGCCTGCGTCAAATTGCTGGCGGCTGAACTGGGATTGAAAAAAAGCCAGATGGAAATCTCCGCGGGCGCCAAATCGCGGAAGAAAACCGTGTCGGTCAAAAATATCGGCAAATCCGAGCTGCTTGCGAAGCTCCAGAACTGCATCGCGAAAAATCGGCTTGTCGAGCAGACCTCGTTGTTGGATCGGATGTGAAAAATCACCCACGGGGAAAGGCTGAAATGGAGCCTCTGAAGAATTCGGAAAATTCCAAAGTCGTCAAAGCGGCCGGCGTTGTCGGAGCGCTGACCATGGTCAGCCGCGTCTTCGGCCTGCTGCGCGATGTCGTCATCGCCGCCTTCTTCGGCGCCAGCTGGATGACCGACGCCTTCTGGATCGCCTTCCGCATTCCGACGACACTCAGCCGACTGCTGGGAGAAGGCTCCCTGACCGCCTCCTTTATCCCTGTTTTTACCGAATATCTGCACAAAAAAACAAAGGAGGAAGCCCTCGAGCTGGCCTACAACGCTTTCACGCTTCTCACCATTCTCCTTGCCCTTGTATCGGTGCTGGGCATTATTTTTTCGCCTTTCATCATCAGCATCATCGGCTACGGCTTCACCGCCGACCCCCGGCAATTCGCGCTGGCCGTCTTTTTAAACCGCCTGATGTTTCCGTATGTCTTTATCATTTCGATGGGCGCGCTGTGCATGGGCATACTGAATTCCTTCCGCCGCTTCGCCTCGCCGGCTTTATCCCCGGTGATGTGGAATCTCTCCATTATCGCGGCGGCGCTAACGCTGCGTTCTTTTTTCGCCGAACCGATCACCGCGCTGGCGGTGGGCGTGATGATCGGGGGCGCGCTCCAACTCGCGCTGCAGTGGCCATTCCTGCGCAAATGCGGCGTCACCTTGACGCTGCGTTTTAATTTCCGGCATCCGGGCCTGAAACAAATCGGGCTGCTGATGGTTCCGGCGATGCTGGGGGCGGGAATCACCACCATTAATGTTTTTGTGTCCAGCACACTCGCCTCCATGCTGCCGGGCGGATCAGTCACATACCTTTTTTACGCCGACCGGATCATGGAGCTTCCGCTGGGAGTCTTTGCCATCGCCATCGGCACGGCGGTGCTGCCGAGCTTTTCAAAACATGCCGCGGCGGGCAATATGGAGGATTTGAAATCCAGCATTGCCTTCTCGCTGCGACTGATGCTTTTTTTAACGATTCCGTCAACACTCGCCTTGATGGTTTTAAATCTGCCGATTATTTCAGTTCTGTTTCAACGCGGCGCTTTTAGCGCGGAAGCGGCCGTCCGCACCGGCGAAGCTTTGTTCTTCTACGGTATGGGACTTTGGGCTTTCTCCGTGGTACGCGTATTCGTCCAATCCTTTTACGCCCTGCAAGACGCGAAATGGCCGATGAGAGCGGCGATGATCGCGTTTGCCGTGAATCTTATCTTCAGCCTTCTGCTGATGCAGCCGATGCAGCACAAAGGCCTGGCGCTGGCCAATTCGCTTTCCGCCATGGCCAACGTGTTTATTCTGTCTTACGTGCTGAAGAAAAAGATCGGCAAATTTCTAAATCGCGCCTTCTACCTGTCCGTCGTCAAAATGATTATCTCATCCATCCTGATGGCCCTCGCCATTCGAATCGCCGATCATCTTCTGCCGTGGAATGTCGGCTCCGATTTTCAGGTAAAACTCCTGTCATTGACGGGCATGATTCTGCTTGGGGTCGGCGTTTTCTTTTTGAGTTCCTATCTGCTGAAAAGTCCGGAAATCCGCGCCGTCATCAACCTGGCGAAGAACAGGCTCTCCCGGCAAGCGTAAGGCCCGCGGATAAAATCATTGACTTCAAAAACTGAAAATGATAGGTATTTGCGCCTTGAGCGTGACGGGCAAAAGTATAAGAATTTATTAGATAATTATGTTGGATATCAAATACTTGAGACAAAACATCGATTTTGTCCGAAAAAAAATGGAAGAACGGGGCCAGAAAATCGACTTTGACCGGTTTGCGGCTCTGGATGCCAAGCGCAGGGACATTTTGCAGACGGTTGAGTCTTTGCGCAACGAGCGCAACAGCGTCTCCAAGGAAATCGGCGAATTGAAAAAAAAGAAAGCGGACGCCTCCGCCCTGATTGAGAAAATGGGCAATGTCTCCGCCAAAATCAAGGAACTGGACGAAGCGCTTCGCCTCACCGAGGAAGAACTCAACGCTTTCATGATGATTGTGCCGAATGTTCCCCATGCCTCCGTGCCCATCGGGGGCGGGCCGGAAGACAACCCCGTGGTGCGGGTCTGGGGGGAAAAACCGGTTTTCGATTTCGAACCCAAACAGCACTTTGACATCGGCGAGCATTTGAATATTCTCGATTTCGCGCGGGGCGCCAAAATTGCCGGCGCGCGGTTCACGGTTTATCGCGGAGCCGGCGCGCAACTCGAAAGAGCGGTCTTCAATTTCATGCTCGATCTGCACACGCAGAAACACGGTTACACGGAAGTGCTCACCCCCTTTATGGTCAACGCTGAGAGCATGACGGGCACGGGCCAGTTGCCGAAGTTCAAAGAGGATTTGTTTAAGATTGAAGGCATGGATTACTACCTGATTCCGACGGCGGAGGTGCCGGTCACCAATATTTACCGGGAAGAAATCCTCGAAGAAGAAATGTTGCCGATTTATCTGGTGGCCTATTCGCCCTGTTTCCGGGCGGAAGCCGGTTCTTACGGAAAAGACGTGCGGGGGCTGATTCGCCAGCACCAGTTTAATAAAGTGGAAATGGTCAAGTTTTCGAAGCCGGAAACGTCCTATGAGGAGCTTGAGAAATTAACGCTCAACGCCGAAGAAGTGCTCAAACAATTGGGCATCCATTACCGAACGGTTTGTTTGTGTACGGCGGATCTGGGATTTTCGGCGGCAAAAACTTATGATGTGGAAGCCTGGATGCCGGGACAAAACACCTATCGGGAAATTTCTTCATGCAGCAACTTCGAAAATTTTCAGGCGCGGCGCGCTTCCATCCGTTTTCGCAGAAAAGAAAGCGGCAAGGTGGAATTCGTCCATACCTTGAACGGCTCCGGCCTGGCGGTCGGCAGAACGGTGGTGGCCATTTTGGAAAATTATCAACAGCCGGACGGCAGTGTCGTGATACCGGACGTGCTGCGTCCTTACATGCAGGGACGGGATCGAATTACTCCTTAAGGCAATCTCAAGGAATAATCGATGAGACAAAGGAGGGATGGCCGAGTGGTCGATGGCGGCGGTCTTGAAAACCGTTGGACGAAAGTCTCGCGGGTTCGAATCCTGCTCCCTCCGCCAGAAAATTGATGACAGGCGGCACCTAGCCGCGGTGTTTTTTGATAGACCGGCAAAAGCGGAGAGATGGCTGAGTGGTCGAAAGCGATCGCCTGCTAAGCGATTGTACGCCCTTTAAAGGTGTACCGCGGGTTCAAATCCCGCTCTCTCCGCCATTTTGAAACGCCAAACCGCTTTAAGGTTTTCGCGGTTGTTAAAAACAAGCGCCCATGGCTCAGCTGGATAGAGCGCCAGACTACGAATCTGGATGTCGGAGGTTCGAATCCTCCTGGGCGCGCCAGTAAAAAAAGGCACTTCCGGAAGTGCCTTTTTTTTACACCAATCTTTTGAGTCTGTTCTCCAAGAAAGATTACGGGGTGATTCCTCTTTTTTTCAACTCCATTTTCACATCAATCCGGCGGGCGCGCAAATCATCGGCGGAATAGCCCGTCGCCCCCGTCGTGACGCCGGCTCCTCCGCCGACACTTCGGCCGAATCCCCCGATGCCGATTCCGAATTGCGGTCCGGTCTGTTTTTCCTGTTTTTCAATTTCATCATTGAGTCTATAATAATAACGAAGCAGGTTTTCGTTGTTCATCGCCTTGTAATCCTCGGCCAGCAACTCCGTCGAAGATGACGCGCAACCCCACAACAGCAAGATCGCCACAAAAAACATCAAGGCAATGATTGTGGTTTCCTTTTTCATCCTTTGCCCTCCTTTGATAAAAATAGAAGATTCTTTGTTTTTGAAATGCGTGATCATTATAGACATTTTTTTATCTTTGTCCACGAAGAATTAAAAAAAACAAAACCCCCCTTGAAACATGAGCTTCAAGGGGGGTGTCAAAATCTATGATTGACAGATCACTGGTCTACAGTTTTTTGCTTTGGCCATCCTTCTTTCAGCTGACGATGGTTTTAACGGTTTCGATGACCGGATTGGTGAACAGGGCCATCAAAATCGTGTAGAGCGCGAAGATGCCGACCACTTCACCGACATACATCTTTTCATATTTGCGTTTCAG